>Ga0136643_10008057_pt1 | contig 15338 bp, 9 predicted proteins | sample TergutLab28metaG_FD_96883 | JGI IMG/M metagenome (GOLD analysis project Ga0136643, IMG submission 96883) | Labiotermes labralis P1 segment gut microbial communities from Petit-Saut dam, French Guiana - Lab288 P1 (version 3) (version 3) | ecosystem: Host-associated > Arthropoda: Insects >... | reverse complement strand
TTTAGCCCCGGGAATGACCCGGTGTTCATCATATAGTAGGCTTGGTGGGCCATTGTGATTGGGGGGCTGCTTTAAAATTTGTCGAATGGATTTCAGTTGCGTCTGTATCAGTCTAGTAAGACAGCTGCTCCAGTGAAATTCGTTCGGGTATTTATCTGGACGAAGGAGCAGCAGAGACAGGCGCCCCATTGACACGGCAGAGGATAGATCGCTACACGGAATATTCGGACCTCTGATGAAAGGACTGCGTCTTCGGTGCAGCACCGCGAACTTGTTTAATTTGAACAACAAGCATATTTATTTTATTGCACCTGAAACCCCCCAGTAGCATGTATCAAGCACTGATCGTCATAAAGATGAAATTAATGCGTACTATAAAATATTGACGTTGAGGTCTAAGACAGTAATTTGACCCTTTTCAGTGTAATGTGTGGAGAAGATTTGCAGCGATGGATTTTTGTGTGCAGAAGCGAAGACGAACGAGTCAAACGAAGGCGTGGATAGAGAATGACAAAAAAAACCCGTTCTGTGGAGTCTTATGTTTAACATACAGCTATATTCAGTTTTTACATTACGCATTTAATTCAGAAGTACCACGGATGTGGAAGTGGGATTGCTGAACACCAGGTGGGGTGACTTCCTCTCTCCGAGCAGTGACTCGATTCTTGTTGGTTTTACTCTGACGTCACTTCCGTGCGTCACGGGTTGTGAAAACCACAATCACAGCAGCTTGTACAATCCAGCGCTAAATAGGGAGTTTTTATGAACAGACCCTCTTTACTGGGGAAAGTTAGGAAGCTGGAATTTGAACTCAGGTCCTGTTGACGGTTATAACAGTGCCAGGTTTCGTAAAGAGAGGTTCTTTCCGAGGTTGGTATCAGAGGGAGCTCCTGTCATGTCGGGCGACCAAACTGTACAGAATACTCAGCTGTTGGCCATCGGTTTCATAAACAGTATCTGCAAATGTGAATAATTCATAATTTGTTAGCGCTGGTTTGCAGCTGCATTTGTGTATATATTTTTTTTTTCTGTGGCACTGCGGACAAACGCGGACCATGACCTCATTTTGTAGGTTTCTGGATCACATACGACGCACCAAAGTTGGTACGATTCCTCTGGACGAGTGATCAGCTTGTCGCAAAGATCTCTCTGACGACACACAAACATCCACGCTTCCTGCGGGATTCGAAACCACAATCTCAGCAGACGAGCGGCCGCAGATCTACGCCTTAGACCGCGCGTATTAATTTAAGTGAATTGTAATAACGTGGATTTTTATTCAATTTATTCTGGGTTCGAATGTTAGCCGGTACGCCAGACACTTTGACATTTTTGTCTGGCTCTTCATAGTGCCTTCCAGCAAACGCTTGGGGTATTACCCCGGTTGGGCCGTGACCACGTACTTCCTAAAACCCCCAATTTACTCTTGCGTCTTCTTACCACCCAGAATTTACAATTTGATTTGTCCACGACATAGTAAACTAAACCGGAAATTTCTCCATCGTTGGCCTGCGAGGCTCTTTCTTGGAAAGTTTGTGGTTCGTATGGTTAACACAATTTCCTGTTTTGACGAAACCCATTACGGAACTGTCCTGAGCCAGTTGATTCCAGTCCACACTAGCATATCCAAACTACATGTGTTCCATTTGAGTGTTAGTCCTACTTGTGTATGCACCCAGATCTCCCGAATGGGTGGTTCCATTGAATTCTGTCTATACGTGTTACAGGTTATGCACTTATGGTTCCCCTCAAATTCCGCCTTGAATGCAGATGTTATGAAGGTATGGGTAAAGGTAAAGTTAAAGTCCCTCTTCACATTGTGCAGGCATATAGGGGGAGTTGAGGTATTGCTCCACGCATTTTAACTCGGCACTATGTGAGTTCGATTGGTGAACTCCACGCTCCAACCGATTTACCCCCGAAGAAATTCCCCGGTGCCCATTCTGTAGGAAGCTGGGTGAGCCCAAGAGCCGGTTTGGACGTTTCGGAGAAGAGGCAAATATCTGCCGCTTCCGGGAATCTAACCCCGGATCGTTCAGCTCACGCAAGTTACTCCTTGGAGACCATTTTATCATATTTCGCCAAATTTGTTGGTTCTCGGTACAGTTGGTGCGTATGCCACTCTGGGGGTTAGTTGGTACCCAGTTTGTAACTCGGGTAAGTTTGTTTTTAGTAAAAAGTGTGTATAGTCCGGGACTCAGGTCTGCGATGGCAGAAGGCTTGGAAGTGTAGGGTAAGTGTGAGTTGGAAAGGCCTGGCTGTCTGTCGTTAGAGAGCCGCAAGTGGGGTCCCGAACAGTGCTGAATGAGGCAACTCGTTCAAAAGATGGCACGTCTGAATGTTGCTCTTACTTAACGTAGGTATGATGGCTACACGTTGTATTGCGCACCTGGTATGATATGTTAAAGGTAACTGAACTGATTGTCGTGCCTCATGTTTAGCTCATTGCAGAGGTTTTGTAGGTGGTGGTGAGCAAGCTATTACTTGGCGCCAGCGCGGACCTATTTTTAGCGTAGTGTTCTTATTTTGACAGTTTTGGGAAACACGTAGTCTCTTCCGATCGGTCTCGTTGACCAAACAAAGTCGTCGAGGATTATAGTTTGTACTGAAGTAATGGCACTGATTACTTGCTACGACATTCTTAATAGGTCTCTTCCCAGTGAACGATGTTCTGTTTTTTACTGCCCTGGCGATACAGACTTATCTCTTGATGTGACTAATGCGTGGAATCGAACTTGGGACAGTTACAAAATGGTTTACAAAACGAAGTTAAATCGTATCAGTGTTTTTGAAGCAAATTTCATGAAACACAGGCTGTATAATATAATTCTATTTGTCAAGTAGCTGAAAGAATAAACGAGTGCAAAATTTAGCCTTTCGGGCTCCTTGGAATCGATCCACAGGCGCTTTGCTTTTATTTTAAGAGATTTACATGGCGGCAAAGCGTTGGATGCCTTCGATTTGAAACTGTCCATGCCTATAAATGGCTTGTTTGAATTCTCTTGAAGCTTGTAACTTTCTCGCACGGGAGTTGGCATTGCTGCAGATTACTAATTCTGAAAAAGTGGTTATTTGGTATAAAGAAGCTCATGCTACCGATTTTCATCCACATGTAGGTTTTGTGTTACGTTAGTAAACCCAAAGTCTGTAGCAGATCGAAAATGGCAATGCGTCGTGCATAAATCCTTTTGAGATTAGACAGGAAAAGCAACATTTTCTGCTAGTGTTTGGATTCTAAGTCATGCCACTCGGGAAACATCGTGTTACAGCTCCATTGGATGTTATACCTTAAACAAGACAGGAAGTGTACGTATAACGTAACTTTGAGGCACATTCGTGCAACCATTGTTGTAATGGAAAAGCAGTAAGTATTGCATATGTTGAGTGTGTGTTTATAGCCTTAGATATTCACCATGCATTGCGCATACGCCATATTGGCATTTGTGGCCTGTCCGGCTGTACAGTATTTTTCCACGTTATCTCATAAAGGACACGATTTTCGAAGAAAAAAAATTTACTGAACATAAAATGTGTTTTGATTTTCTTAAGAACTTTAGCTGAAACATTTCGCATTGTAAGAAGAAATGAGCGAGATATGATCAAAAATATATATTGGTCGTCATTTAAAGTACCCGTTATTCATGTACGACTTCAATGAAACTTGAATTTTCTCAACAGATTTTCGAAAAATACTCAGTTTCATGAAAATCCGTTTACTAGGAGCCGTGTTTTTCCGTACGAGCGGACGGGCGGTCATGACGAAGCTGATAGTCGCTTCTCGCAATCCTGCGAACGCGCCCAACAAATAATGCCATTTCTCTGAAATCGAAATATTTTACGAGATGTCAGTAGATAAACAGACATAAAATGGTGGTCATTGTCCAAAACACTAGTCAAGCCTAATTTTGTACTGTTTAAGGATCTCAACGACTTGTGCTCTGAAAACGTTCTTTGAAGTCACATAATTTGTAGGGCTCTCCCACTCATATGGTTCCGTGATTTTTTTGATTGGTTTATTTAATGGCGCCTTCTCATATGCAGATCTTGGTCCGCATGTGTTGTCAGAATGAGAAGTCATGAATTGAAAAGAGAGTGGGCTGAAATTCTTCTCGCCCATTTTACGATATGTGTTGCCATAGCGCTTGTTCCAGGGTGACTGAAGAAACTACGAGCTTTGAACTCGTAGTCGAATGGTAGTGCGTGGCGAGGAGCTGCGAGCTTCGGATTCTTCGTCCAATCCCCTGGTGGCTTATTTGACGTACTTTTGCGAAGTAGGGAAATGAATAAATGCGTGACTGTGGTTTTCAGCAGCCGTTGAAGTTGTGGCATGGAAGAATGAACATCGTAACGAAATTCATTGAGTACTTTAAATGGCCATTTCATCTGATAGTGGTGTAGCTTGGAGCTGCGAGTTACCGATGGTTTGCCATTGGCGAAAGTACACGGTCGAGGCTCGGGTATTGTACACCGATTTCACGTTGTGCAAGTTTGGTCACTACATTAATTTTGGGGGGCGGTGTGGGGGGGGGAGAGGTGTTGGAGAGAAGGGAGAAACCGAAGCAGTGATGAAAAAGAAAGCTTGCCCACGTGCGTTTGCTTCAGCCGTTTCGTGTTGTCAGGTGGAAATATATTTTCTCCCGTGTCTTAAGACTCCAACTTACTTCATTCAGTTCAGTTGATCTGTATTGCATTGAACATATTACTTCCCTCTTGGAACGGTACATTAGAGCGTTTGAATTACACAGTTGACATGCATGGTGTAAATGTTCGAATATGAGCACGGTTCGTATTGAACTTCAGGCGCGTTCACATAGTCGCAAACAGCGCTTATTAGCTTCGTCATTTCCGTCTGTCTGCATGTATCAGCGCGGCTCCTGCTGGACGGATTTCCGTGAAATTCAATACTAGGGACGTTTATGAAAATCTGTCGGTAAAGTCCAAATTTAGTTAAAATCGATTAAAAGTATCGGCCAGTCTGCAAGCCCACGCACCAACCTGGTGTATAATCTAGCATTTGCGGCATCACGTGTTTCAGAGTGTTGATTAATTGAGCGTGTCTCAGCAACAACAAGTTCCGTTTCCTTTTTAAACGTGCCATTTTTTAAAAATTGCCCCTTAGGTTCGCAAACAGACGTTGGTTAGCGTGAAACATACCATTTGAATAATAATTAGCCTTTCTTGTCGAAGAACGTACCTAAAAGCGTTAGGATGAACAGTCACTACGCATTGTTAGCAGTTTTATGCTACAGGGCTTTGTTCTATAATTGCGTACGACCAAGCACCGAAGTAATCTAGGTTCGCTGTTTTTTACAGGCACGTTCGCAGCGTCGTTATTTGAGAACCCCGTAGTGTGAGGATGGTGTTAGCGACCTTGTCACTAGTTGAAATAATTCCTGCGCATTGTACCCCATCGTAGTACTTCTAACCAAATATTTACAGTAGAGCAATACATTTCACTGCAGCTGGCTCGGCGTGGCATTGGAAGCCACGAAGGCTTCTCAGAGTAGCAGACCTTTGGAATTCGAACCGTGGTTCCCAGCAGGCAACATGAACGCCACGAAATTTTCTTCCTTTGCTGTCAATGAATATTATTTGCTGTCCCTTACATCGATATTAATCCCGCAGTCGCCTGGAATCGGGGTGGTGCAGACTGACACCATGTCACCTTTCATACGTATTAAAAAACTTCAACATCGCGATTAGAGCACAGGGTGTTGTTTCCATTCTAAGAATTAATTGTAAAACGATGAATCGTTACTTAATTAAGGGTCCTATAAAACTGGTCTGTTCAACAAGTGCCCTGCTTTTGTGAAACCAACTGACCAACTGACCGAGCACGCTGGCTGCAGCGGTAGCGGCCGACTGTTATTGTGGATGTGCCCGATTCGAATGTCGAACGGGATGGATGTTATAGTGACAGGTCCGTCGAGGGGTTTCTCAGTTCATCCAAGCAGATGCTAGTTGATTGGACCCAACGGTACATTACATTACACTGTGTTGCGTTATACCTGCCTTGCTCAATTTTGTTCATTACGCTTGTTACGGTCTCGCCCATTTTGTCCTTGATGTAATCATTGGCACAATGGTAGGTGAAGTGTTGAAGTATGGCGTTCCTCGTTATGCAGTTTTGTGCGTATGTTACTTCCTAGGTGTTCTTCATGATTGTTCAGGCACCCATACTGTGCATGACTAATTTCAGTGTGTGTGTGTGTGTTTGTGTGGGTGGGAATAGATGTGCATATGGGGTTCATACAAGCCTGGGACACGCGGATGCACTTGTCTCCATCCATTCCCTCAATTACGTTTCTTTGAAGTACACGTGTGAGCAGCCTCATGTTTTAGATTGCAGTAATAACACCAATACGAACCAGCTGTCTTCAGAAATCCTGAGGTAATACAGTAGTGTAGAATAATTTGTGTTGTGCTGGATGGTGTTGCACAGATTGGTGAATGGTTAGACGCTTTGGGAACTGCTCACTGTATGTCTTCATTGAGAAGTAAAGGAAAGGAAATGTCCAGCTTAAGACGGAACCCGATCATGGAATCTGCGTTAACAATCTGTGTTAAAGCAGACATTGGACGTGACTTCCATCACCTGTCGGACATGCTGGACACATGTGAACTTCGAAGTCTTATCGAACACATTTTCCAAGTTATTGTCAAAGAAACTGCCCATACTGAGCGCCTGGTGGTATCTTTAATTTCGCCATCTGTTTGTTGATTGTTTTTACGTGAGTTGCCTTCTAAACTTTCCCACGTATAATTGCCGCACGTGTCATCAGGGCAACGAGCAGGCTACAAAGAACGACTTAATATTCGGACCTAAAAAATATTACCTACAGGGCCGTTGAATTATTGGCTGTGTGTTAGGTTGCTCCATTTTGTTGGACGAACCAGCCTTCCTTCGCATTATTTAGAGTGCAGGAATCCATCCATTATGCCTTTCTGAATTTATTGTGTCCGAGAAGAAAAAGGGTCCGATTATTCTTGTCGCACTGACAGCACACCACACTCCAACTTTTATGACATTAATGGCACCTCGTTTTTCTGGCATTATATGCCGACCAAGATCTGTTATTCTGAGTATTTACGTGATTGTTTAAGTAAAATTACGCCTTATCTGTAGCGCATGTTAAAAACCGTACTGAAGCAGCGCGGTCAGGTATATGTGACTACGTCATCAGATGATGCTGTGTAAGGGACGGCTGTCGGTTCAGAGGACCGGGAATGAGTTATACACGGCACGATAACAGCGGACAACGCGAATTCCGCTTTCAGATGGACGCACGGCATTATTTAGGCCGTTGTGGCAGTATATAACCTAATTGTAAGCGGAGGTAATTCTTTATTTTCCAGTGAGTTATATATATTTCTATGTTTAATGTGGAATGTAGTAGCATTCTTTCTTTGTTGTATGTTTTGTTAGAGTTTAAATATTGACTTAAATATTTACTTACTGCTACGGAGTGCTAGTTTGCATTCCTGGTATCATTTTCATTTGTATAAAGCTTGTTATTTCGGCTTAAGGCCCTTTATTATTGTGGAAATTGTTCGTTGTTGGATTGTATGATAGGGAATCCTTTGGAACCATTACGTGCACGACGTCGGCGGCGAGGGCTTTCAGTGCTGTACTTCGTGACGTGTGGCTTATGCTTTTACATACGCACAGAAATCTAAACTGAACACCGTAAAGGTTGAGCGGAACACTGTTTACCCTTCAGCACACAGTGGAGTTTAGGGAATATATGGCCATCTCTAACAGTTAAATCTGTGAAAGAATTTGTACGTGTGTTCTGAAAGTGACATTTGTCACTTTTTTCCACGAACTTCTTGAATAAAAAGCTATTCCCTTTGCAGAAGGTAATAGTTAAGTTGTTTCTCTTCAGCCACGGTGCGCCGACAAACGCACCCACACACACACGTCAGTAACTCTAAGGGGGTGGTTGTCAACTGAAGTACGACGAAATAGGATGACTTCCGCTCAGGCAGATTAGTTACCCAGGGCAACTCACCGCTTGCGTAGCGTTCTAAAGAAAGTTTTCTTTACTTGCCCTCCGTGGAATGCGAAGGTACAGCACCGGCAATGTCTGTCTTGATCCACTGCAGGCCGGTTCATACGTGCATGCCCTAGTTCTGTAACATCCATGTCTGCATTGGTCACTCAGGTACGTAGCCTGAGGCTTCCCAACCAAACATTTGTATTCACTACTTGTTTTTCGTGTGTACGAATTCTGCATTCTCCTCCCGTCTTCCTGGAATCACCATGACAGTATTATATGGAGGGTACAAATTTGAATACGAACCGTGTAGTCTGGCAAGTTATCACAGCGTTTCGGAAGTTAATGTTGCCTCCATTTTTGGTGTATGAATCTCAAATCTCCAAGCCACCCTATCATATCTATCGTCGCTTTGTAATGGTTTACACTCCTTCGTTTACAGGATATGCCTGGTCCAAATCTTGGCCAGGAGATCAGGATGGTTTTCATTATTACCCTCATTTCCTGGAGGAAAATACTGATGTAGTGTAAGGTAAATCGGTCCCATTACAGGCCCGAGGTGCCCAGAGGGTTCCAGGAAATTAAGGTTTCCAGATTACAAGACATTGACCCAGAATGGTGGTAAGGTTGGTCAGCCTTACCCACCTGCCGGTTTTTTACCCCCACTAAATACTCCTGGTACTCATTTCTGTTAGAGGCTGAGTCGACCCCAGGGCCATAGTGCGATCGGAAGGATTATGTCAATGAAAAATTCCAGTGGCACCATCTGGAATAGAACCAGCGACCTTCCTATTTGTAGCACAGCGCCTTAACCACTTCTTAATTCATCATTCACGAATTTCTCATTCACCATTATGTTGAAAGCTGTAATTTGCGTAAGAACCGCGATATGTATGTGTGTAGGAGTCGCAGAGGAATATATATACAGTTGAACCCGGTTATAACATCAGCTTATGCGACACCTCGTCTGTTGCGTCAGATATTCCGTGGTACTAATTAATCGCTCACTGTTGACCATAACACTACATTCCTCAGTTAGAAAAACACTCGTTTATGACAAAATATTCGGTTCTTTACATGACGTTGTAACAGTTCGACTGTATTTTGTAGTCCTCCAAAAGAGGTGGAGGTAAGTGGTAGTTACGCAGTTTGGGTAATTATTGTTACCAGTTGTGTAGGCGAATCCCGGTGGGGGCGAGAATTTCCGCACCCGTCCACACCGGCCGTGGGGCCCATCCAGCCTCCTATTCAATGGGTACCGTGTCTTTCCCGGGGGTAAAGAGGCCGGGGCGTGGCGTTGACCACCCACCCCCATCTAGCGCCGAGATTAAAGAAAGAATAGAACTATACCTCTACTCCTCCTATGAATCTTCGTGGCCTGTTCTAGGATGAACTTTACCCTTACCTTTGCCAGTTGTGTTGGTAGTTGCACACGCTTATGAGAAGCAAAGTTCCACCCGTATACCGCCATCCATCTCTTTATCACGACTCACAGCCCTTACAAAAGAATGATCCGAGATTTGTCCCTTAGAAGGCTTTTACAATTTGATGACTTTTTGGGCAGCCCCATATATCAGTTTATATTTTATGCATACTAAAGAAATATGATGACATACTGTTATGTTAAACCATGAACTGACCTTTGTTTGTTGTTGTTGTTGTTGTTGCTGCTTATCTGCAATCTATTTTTCTTCTTACGTTGTTTTTATTTTGTTGCAGGTGAACGATTTCCTTTCTGGGAAGGCACCCCTGAACCTCACTATGCGACTGGGTGACCATATGATGCTGATACAGCTGCAGCTCTCAACTGTCACGCCTAGTTCGTCACGTCGATTAACTAACACTAATTCCAACACTAACACCAGCACCGCCTCCACCAATTGTTCATCGATCCATTCACATCTTCCTGTCCTACCTGCAACGACTTCTGCGCTGCCCATGGCAGGTTCTAACAATTCGACGTTTTGTAATACACCCGGTACCTCACAAGCGATTATGGTTCAGCCTACCGTAGATAGCAGATGTAGTAATAGTAACAATGCTAGTGATACTGCAGCACCACAACGCCACAGTTCGTCTTCAACTATGCAGACGTGTTCTAAATCTAATACCTCATTGTCACAGAGCAACGTTTCTGCTGCCTCACCTAGTCCATTATTAGTGTCATCAAGAAATTCAGTTATGACAGCGTCTCAGTTGTCAGTTATGTCGAGTGGTAAAAATGCGTCTCATTCCACTTCAACCGATAGCCAACGCCTTCACAGTCAGCAGAAGGCATCGCATCAAAATTCTAGCGCGGTTCCTGTGGCAAGCGAATCTGCTAAGTTATCGGTGTCACCTAGTTCGACGACAGGCTTGAAATCCTCGTCGCCTGCGTCTGTACCAACACGGCCTTTTACATCGTTGTACACTAAGTCTTCGACGTCAAATTCTGACACCTCGGAAGTGGCTAAATCTTCCAGTATATCAGAATCTTCCCACCGTACAGTTCAACACTTAATGCAGTCGCCTTTGAAATCCCTTGAAAATGCCACAAATAATGTAAGTGTGTATACTGGTACCAACTCATCAAATGTAAAACTTCCCGTATCACAGACTGCACCGTATAACACTGTTACGACATCCTCAAATCAAGGTCCATTTACGTCGACTTCAGTGCATGCATGTACATCAGGGTCACCATCTTCATCATCCAGCTCAACAGTGTCGACTCCTGCATTATGTAAATGCGAACCTACAACAGCTGCGAAACCGACTCTAGACACTCGCGCCCTCGCCGAGGCTTCCCGGAACCTCACACAGACGCTGAAGCAACTCTCTTCGGAAGTGCTAACATCCCGTTCCGATCCAGCTGAGGTAAGTAGTTTTGAGCAACCAAAATAAAATAACTTTCTAGCAGTAGAAATGGAAGGTTCGCCGCAAACACTGAGACCCGCCATTGCACACGATCCTGAACCAGTATCAAGCATTTCACGCACTCGGTCTATTTCCTTAAGTTGCTTCTAGATTTTTCACCCACATCGTCTGTCGATCCTACAAAACGATCGCTAGACAACACATGTCGCCACCACAAGCCTGTATGTAGAATTATCCTCTATATAGAATATGTTTTAACCTCCTAGATTTCACTATTTTTGAGAGTACTAGGTGACGCCGAGACGGCGAGTAGGCTGCGGGCGAATCCCGGAAGAGGTACGAGATATTTCTTTCCCACTTCGGCTCTGGGGCCCACTCAGCCTCTTATGCAGTGTGTACAGGATTCTTTCCCGGGAGTAAAGCTGTGGGGGCGTGACAGTGGCGTATCCAGGAATTTTGTTCCCGGGGGGGGGGGGTTCAACATTCAGTTGAGGGCAGAACGGGGATCTGGGGGCGGTAGCCCCCTACTCCCTAGTCAAGGGTTCTGGAGGCAGCTGTAATTTGGTACAAGAAATTTCATTTCATATGGTAAAAGTTTCTTAATTTTTGGTACTTTAAGACTGTTTATGATGACAACCAATTTACTTGTCATTGTTAATGTAAAACAATTGCGAACTTAGGTAGTTTTAGAATTTTACTGCCTTTTTTTCCGAACATCTTGGAGTGTTGGCGCCCTAAATTCAGCAGTTTTTAAGTTTTCACAATCGTGTTGAGTTTGGCACGATTTCGGAGAGGCTTCGGAATTTCGGGGGGGGGGGGGTTGAACACCCCAAACCACCCCCTCGGTACGCCACTGGGGTGTGAAGTTCACCACTCCCTCCATCTAGCATCGAAGTTCTTTCATGATGTGGGCAGTTTGTCTCGTTAGATCTCAAAGTTCAGGCACTCGGTACCAGTTGATTTTCTGGAAGCAGCACGTTATTTAGGTTGTGCGTATCTTTCTCTGTGCCTTTCTGGTGATTGGCATGAAAAAAAATCATTTTAAGATACCGGCCATATCGGCTACGGCCTTAAAGGGTGGGGTGTAATTTTGTAATTCTATCCGCGTCCTGCGACCCATCCCACGGTCCATTGTAACATGGCGAACCACGCCCTGGATTTCTCCCCTTCCACAGACCGCCCTAGAAGTCCTCACCCCGCCCCCATACGTCGAGTAATTGGTCTCAAGGGGTAAGGGGAGCGGAGGCCAACGCCCGTCAAGCTCGGCGGCCGGGAATCGAATGTGGATTGAGTAACTTCGGGTGGTAACGACAGTACTGCAAGTTGGGTGTTGTTTGGGCCAGAACTGGATTTGTCTAGCCGTGCTTGCGAGTTCGTCTGGTTACTAAACGACCAAATGCCGCAGTGGTTACCACTTGTTCTCATTCATGCTCTTTCGAGCCCGAATTTTCGGCTGATAGTGGCTGCCCTCTTGCTGCAGTTCTTTTTTTAGAAGGTTTTTAATATCCAATCCTGGCAGTAGTGCCTTAAAACTTGTCTCCATTCACGTCTTTCCGAATTGTACGCCACAAAAGTTGGGCCAAACATTAGGTCATTCGCCTAATGGTTTATGGGTGAAATGCCTTCACCGAAATTCAGGTTTAAGATTTAAGTCTCCTGGAATGTTACCTTATCTCGTTAGGTCTACAGTTCCCGGCGTTACGAAGATCGTAGTGCCTTCATCGTTAGGTCAAGTAAGCCAAGATGAAGTGACTACCTTCGGGACTACTTGGCCCTGAAGATGAATTCGCAACGATATTTCGAATTGTCGGAAGCTGTAACCCCAGAGGCACTGCGTAACAACCCAGAAGACAAGTTTTCAGCAGTACCAATGTGAGAACTGCAAACTCTAGGTTGTTTCCCCCCTTTTCTTTCCCGTAAATACTGAAGGCTTCTGACGAATGACTTGTTTTCTGGACTTGCCCATCATCTCATATTAAAAAAAAAAAAGGAACACGTGATTTCGGACACTGGATCTGTTCTCGTCCTCTGGTGAAGTGGCGGGGAGAGGGGAAGGGGCATCTGCCGAGCTATTCTTAATCACCGGCATCCATTATCTGTTAAGTGCTTCTGTATGTGCACCTGGGATTATGTTTTGTTAGCGATAGATGGTAGAAAGTATGAATTAAGAATGACATATCTCAGGAATAATTATGTAAAAATGACAGAGCATTGTCCCTGTACACGCAGTGAAGGCGTATAAGGACGTGGGGATGTAGCTTCGCTCATTCTTAACCCCAGCATTAGATGGAAGTAAGTGGCCAGCTTCACGCTCCGGCTGCTTTGCCGCTGACGAAATAGTCTCCGTTACGCATTGCATGGGGGGCTGTGTGGGCGGAATGGATATCCCAGTATTATCAAAACCAGTGACCATAACACATCGATTCGGAAGGAAGTGGGCGGGGGGGGGCCCTCCAAGAGAAATTTTAAACATATTCTAAGCATTATAAACCTACCGGGCCCTATTGACCTTCGTTGTTACTTGCTGACTTCGTTTTGATTAGCGAAAACCTTATGGGCGACATTTACAAACTAGGTTAACTGATTTGGTTTGTTAAATAGGTCATGTGCCCCGATTACGTGTATTTCCCTTGCCTGTTGTTTGAATTTACAAAATTCCTTCTTCTTTCCAACCTTTCCTATGGCCTTCTTCAGACGAGCTTTGGGCCAGTTTAGAATTTTCTGTCTCCCCTTTGTATTTCCAGATACCTGCGGCTACCGGTCTGTCAGATTTACCAGCGTTTAGGTCTACTGGGGATTCATTCCCCGGGAGTAAAGCATTTATAAATTATGCAGTTCACCCTCGAGAAACAAGTCCGCTCGGTGGACACCAGAGCTCGACTGAACATGGTTTCGATTTTTAAAAAATCTTCGCCCATACCGGGCATTGAACCAGGATTAATGTGTCGAGCCCGTAGTGTAATTGTACCGACTGCGCTGCCCGGGGCACTTTATTCTTTAATTAAGTTACAATCCGTGTTGTTGATTATTCATTTGGCCATGGCGGGGATACGTTCCTTCCACCGTTCTGCAACTGCAGAATGCCAGTAGCCGAATTTTAAGCGAGATATGAAGTACTTGGCACCGAAATGGGGATGCCAGTTTTGTTTCATTTCTTTAATGTGTTTTGACACTCATGTAACCATCGTGTTTGTGTCGATTTATAATCGACCGTCTATATTTTACGCAGTTGATACGGCATCGTTCAGTAATACAGAACTTAAGAATTATTAGGTATACCATTATACGAGTTACACATGTCATGCAGCGTCAAACGAAAGGGAATGTGGCAATGGTGAATACAGGATTTAGGGGGAAGTCTTGCCTAATTGCTTCGACGGCATTTGCTTAACGGGACTGAGGAATACCGCGGAAAATTTTTAAGTCCAGCCACAGACTTGGCGAGAATCAAACCGAATATCGCCTGAATCCCAGATTTATAACGTTGGAGCTGCACTAACCGAGTCAGATTTTTAGTGCTGTGTTCATAATTAGCGTATTGTTCCAACTGCGTCAGCATTGTGTCTACATCGAGAGGGTGACAGGAGTAATAAAACGCAGTGATGACGTATCCGTAGGTGTTGTGTGTATATTTAGCCCAGGGACCCGCGTAGGTCCAATCCCAACGTGCGCGGGAATCTTTCTGTACGGGGGTAGGTCGTCGGGGGGCGTGAAGCAGTCGACTCCATCTAATGGCGAGTTCGAGGATGCGTGGAGCTCTACGCCGATTGCCTCATACGCCTTCATGATGTGATTTTTATTAAACACGAGCTCGTGTTTATGCAAGTACTGTTAAACACCATGACAACTGTACGTTGTACTGTTAATTTTTGTGTTCAACGGATATGACTCAGGAAAATCCCAGGTTACCCTATACAGAGTGGCATTCGAAGTAAAAGTAATCGATAATATCAGCAGGGCCGGTTGAAGACGTTCTGGGCCCTGTGCAAAAAAATTAGTCTGGGGGCCGTACCTACGTGTAGTCCTGAACTGAAAGTGCGGATGTGGCAGTGTACGTAAGAATTAAAATGTACAACATGTTGTGGAATATAACCAGCCTTTGAGGTCTCTACCCTCTATCCCACGCCACCCAAGCGGTGGGAACCCATGCATCCGCGTAGACTGCGATTGCCCTATACTGGCACTGAACTTCAGCAAGTTCGATAACAATTTCATTTGTGCTGCAGTTATGAAGTACTGGCCAGTATCGTTATTTTGTGGATAAATGCCTAGGCATGCGTGATTACTACTTACTCCATACGCCTCACGAAAACTAACTGGGCTGTGTACTGTCGCGCGTTCAGTTGGTTCCGTGCAGCATTTTTCATACAGCTGCTAACGAATGTTTTGTGTGTGCTGTTTAACGACGCTGTCATTGTTTTAAGATTATACAGCAACGGTGACATTAGATTCAGTATGGAGCATTGGTGGAATGATCCTGACAGA
>Ga0136643_10008054_pt1 | contig 15339 bp, 11 predicted proteins | sample TergutLab28metaG_FD_96883 | JGI IMG/M metagenome (GOLD analysis project Ga0136643, IMG submission 96883) | Labiotermes labralis P1 segment gut microbial communities from Petit-Saut dam, French Guiana - Lab288 P1 (version 3) (version 3) | ecosystem: Host-associated > Arthropoda: Insects >... | reverse complement strand
ACCTTCGGGTTCCGTGAAATGCGGGGAATTTCTTGACTAGCTGCAAACCAGTTAGCTTCTCAAGAAGGACTCTGCACCATGGAGTAAGTATGTAAGTAAGTAAGTAAGTAAGTACATTTCTTTTAGTTTCTATTTATTGTCTTTCGTTTTATTTTCTGGGTCTGACCTATAATTTTTTAAATTTTTTTGCCTCTTGTTTAATAGTTTATACACCCTACATACATCTATTTCTACCTCTCTTCCTAATCTTCTTTCCCTTTTCTTCAGCTGCTTTTGCCGTTTATTATTGATCCTGTATGCGCTGGTACCAAAATATCTTAGTTCCATGGCCTTGTTGTCCGTTAGTAGATTTCTGAGTGCTATTTCTCCATTCATCTTTGGCTTAGAAATATTTCCTTCTGTGAACCACAAAGCTTAGGTATGTAATATTTACATTTTGTTTCCTACCTGTAAGAGAACATAGTATTTTTCCCCAAATTGCCATTAAACAAGCTGCACACTAAAAAGGAATGGATGATAACTACACAGTTTGCGGACGCAGTTGCTGACAAGTAGCACATATTTAACTCTATATTTCGGAAAGCAAATAAGTCAAAATTACGTATTTCAGCCTTAGTGGTTCCATTACTTGAAGCCAAATTTAAAAGAAGAATTTCTTAACTATTCCACAGTGCTTGTGAACATTTTCGTAGGATTCATAAGAACAACAACTCGTGTTTTCTAAACGTCATTCAGCATTGTTGTAATGGAAGCATAGTGTTCTCTGTGAGGTACGAACTGAAACATCTAATAATTTTATACTTAAATTGGTGTCCAAATTTCTCGGGACAGCATGTGTGATATTTCTGGTGGAGAAGGTGGTACTGGGACAGATTTATATCTTAGAAATTTGGTTTTCTCTTGTCATTACAATTCCAAAAATTTTACATATTCATCTTAATCTGGGAGACGGCGGTGGTACAGTGGTTAAGGTGCTGTGCTACAAATCGGAAGGTCGCTGGTTCGATCCCAGCTGGTGTCAGAAGATTTTTCATTGACATAAAATCCTTCCGATTGCACCATAGCCCTGGGGTCGACTCAGCCTCTAACAGAAATGAGTGCCAGGAGTATTTCCTGGGGGGTAAAGGCGGCCGGTTCTTAAGACTAACAACCTACCACTATCCTGTGCTTTGTCACGAAATCTGGGAACCTTAACTTCCTGGAACCCTCTGGGCCTGTTTAGGCCTGTAATAGGACTGCTTTACCTTTACCTTTACCATCTTAATCTACATGCTGCTCTGACAGCCGAAAGACGAGTACCTTTAAAAAAGAATGAACTTTTTAAAATCTGGGAACATTGAACATAAAGTACTTTCACATTTGCTTCCTAAGGAATAAGTTAATTCTGTTTGGACCTAGTAGAAGTTAATAATGCTTTTTGGAAATCATCGCTGTGCGGTATGTAGTCAAGCATCTTTACAGCCTACATAGGCAATAATTCTACATTCTTGAGTATTATGTTAGAATCCCTTTAACTGATCCGTCTTTTTGGACCTTCGTTTCATCAGCGATGATCCTTGGTTTCCAAAGTTTGACTTCGAATACATAGTAAGGTAAAGCCGTACTGGTTACCTACAATTTGACATAGCACGAATGCTCCGTACTTGTCTACAGCCTTCGCTTCAGAACTCTCATTCTGTATTCAGCAGAATATAAAATTTGTCTCAGAATAAATTATTGCAGTCTTAAACCTGTAATCGCCTGTGATGTTCATTGCAATATACGGTCAAACAGACGCTTCTGTCACATTTGAATAATATAGATTTTAGATCACTTCTCATCTCCTTCCTTCAATTTCATTCAACAAGTTGTTCAGTAAGGAAATTAGTATTATCATCTGTTCAGATATTTCTGGCTCTCTTTCAAACACAAAACATTTGTGTGTGTGGTGAAATAAATCCGATTTCGTAATTTACTTTATACCATTCTAGGCGTGATCAGTTCATCGTTTAAGGTTATGATGAAGAATTAACTGGTATTACTAGTAATATTCCTACACACAACATTTGAAATATCCTTCGCTTCTTGATCAAATAAATGTAATATGTAACACGATAATGTAGGAATATCCGACGGTTATCATTCAGTGTAATACCTTATCTCATTTCATAACTTGGCATTTGTTCTAAAGAAAGGCACAATTTTTGTCGTATACACAGAGCAGTCATGAGTTTGTATGCTGTGTGGTAGAGAAATGGCAGAAAGGTTTGTGAATAGAGGGTATATCCTTGTGAGCCAACTGCACCGTCAGAAATCTAGATGACATTCGCTGTTTTTTGGCTACGAAATTTTCTCGAGGCAGGGTTATCGTAGTGAACTCTGAAGGATAAATATCTCTTTGAAGACCTAAGCGTAGATGGAAGCGTGCCATGAAGGCAGTCCTGAAAGAACTGTAATTATTTGGCGTGAACTGGATTGATCTTGCTGAGGGTGGATAAAGTTGAAGTCTGGTAAAAGTGAGAATGGAGTTCTGGATTCCATAACTTAGGGGAACCCCTTAACCAGTAGAGAATCTTATTTTTTTTATTATATTTGTCTAACTAATGCACAATACGTATACATTAACAATATATGTTTCTTAAAACACTCCCACATCTTTAGAAGTTTATACATCGTCCTCAGGGGGTCTGTTATTGTTTACTTGAACGCAAATACTAAGAGACTCCCTGAGGACGACGTATAAACATCGAAACATGTAGGAGTGCTTTAAGGAACAGATATTGTTAATTTATATCGTGCATTTGTTGGACAAATTTAATAAAATTTATTAAATTCACGGTACGTACATCAAGATTACAGTAGAGAATCTGTTAGTTTCTAAAAGTGTCTCCACTGAAGTTACGTGGTTAATCTGTTACTGGCGTAGTTCGTTGCTTGGTTTTCTTAAGTAAAAGAGGTAAAGCAGTCCCGTTATAGGCCTGGAGTGACTCAGAGGTTTCCAGGAAGTTAGGGTTCCCAAATTTCATGATAACGGCACAGGATGGTGGTAAGGTTGTCAGCCTTACGCACCGGCCGCTTTTATCTCCAGGAAATGCTCCTGGTACTCATTTTTGTTAAGAGGCTGAGTCGACCTCAGGGCCATAGTACAATCGGAAGGATTTTATGTCAATGAAAATTTCCAGTGACACCAGCTGAGATCGAACCAGCGACCTTCCGATTTGTAACGCAGCACCTTAACCACTGTGCTACCACGGTCCCCAGTTTTCTTAAGTAGAACTGGATTTCTTCGGGGTATTTTACCAAAGTCCCATCACGAGTTGGAGTTAACACTACGAATTGGTATTCTGGATACTGATTGAGGAACTTCTCTTGTATAATTCGGAGAGAATGACAGAATGTAAGAAATTTTTTTGATATTGTATAAGAAACAGTTCATAACACCAGAATGTTTTCGTTTGTATTCGAATTACGAACTCCTAAGGCTTGATATTACAAAACTGAATTTAAAATGTCTGAAAGTCACTTCATAAAATCTAGAAGCCTGGCATATCTTAGAAATCGTTCAATATTTCAGTGTTTCCTATTTCTCACCCCCAAAATATTTATCTGTTATTTACTTCTGGAATGTATTTACAGTTTGAAAAGCAAACCTAAATATTTAGCTCGATGTGAGGTTGGATGAATTATAAATTATTGAATAGAGATAAGATTTATTAGAAAGCTGCTTTTAATACGCTGATGTTGATGATTGTCTTCGTATTATGTAGTGCGGATATTGACAGAGAAGTTACTATATCACTACGTCTGGAGGTATTATTCTTTTGCCGTCAGGAGTTCTGGATCTTGCAAAATTACAGCTTCTAATTAGTAACTTTCTTGAATACACAATTTGAATACATGATGCCCAAAACCCAAAGCCGTTTTATGGATTTCAACAGAAATGTGCAAGGCGTCAGAACATGATACCAGGTCGGAAGTAACATATTACTTTCGAGGATTGTTTGACTTTGAATCTTTATCATGGAATAATATGAAATGCCAACTTGATGCAACAAGGTATTTTACTGATGTATTCTTAGCTCGACATGTTTCGGGCGCATACGCCCATCATCAGGTGTACTAGATGTTAAGTTGCCTCATATGGTTTTCTGCACCGAGTTTGTAGATCTGAGAGCCGCTGCGTGGGTCGTGTGTACGGTGCGGATGGTGCCGTGAGACTCACCATCCGCACCGTACACACGACCTAGGCAACGGCTCTCAAGACCACCACCCATCTACAAAGTCGGTGCAGAAAACAATATGCTGCAACTTAACCTCTAATGTTCCTGATGATGGGCGTATGTATCCGAAACATGTAGAGCAAAGAATACATCAGTAAATTACCTTGTTGCATCACGATGACATTTCACATTATTTCATTATTGCATTTGTAGCCGGAATAGGTAAAAAACTGATAACAGTGGGGTTCTTATTTTCGTTCCTAGAGTTGAAGAATCGGATCTGTTTATTAGGCACTTTATGTTTTGTTTTTAGAATGTGGAAAAGGTACTTTTTATGGTTGTCTTTAATTCCAAAACGTGAAGAATCGCATCTGTTTATGAGGCACTTTATTTTGTTTTGAGAATGTGGAAAAAATAATTTTTATGGGAACCATTTTCACTTCGGAGGCAGGAATATCTCAGAACTTTCGAAAATGTGAACCAAGACTCATTTTCATTTTTTGAACGCTTCGTAAGGAACTATAGACCAATTGAGAACGTCCTTCAGTGAATATCATCTGTTTTATTCCTGTGTACACCATTTTATAATATAAAGTATTTATTTGTCTTTTAAATCCATTTGCTTCTGAAATATCTCTTTACGTAGACAAGTACAAATTTTATTGTGTATTAAGAGAGAAACTGATAAAAATTACCTAAATTTTAAACTTATGCGTGATCCTTTGTTAAATAAAAATATAGGCGTATCCAGTCTTTTGTCCCGTCACACTTTATTTCCCTTTTCACTTGACGCTTCTTTCTGTAAGGAAAAATATCCGTCGGTAAGAACATTATCTTTTTCGTGTTTATGGCCCCCTGTAGTCTGCCTCAACTTCGTATTATACAAATGAGGTTGTTTGGGAGCCCTGGAAAAGTTAGATCGATTGAACGATCCTTTTTTTTTTCTTCAGAAACGCTCGGGCACCATGTTTTCTGTGAATGAGCACTTTTTGAGCTAAGTTTGGCAGGAAGGGGTGTGGGGGTTTAGTGCTTTTGAATGGGTGTCTAAAGGGAATGGCTGTGGCCAGGCTGAAGATTGGTCGGAATTCTGTCGGGATGTTATGTTGTAAGTGCCTTATGAACGAAAGAAAGAGAGGACAATTTCGTTATGCCATTTTCTAGTGCTTTGAGTGTATCACAGCATTATGTGCTATAGAAAGGGAACCAGATGAGAGGGTTTGAAGCTGAAAGGGTGTTTTGAACGATAGAAAAATAACGGAGAGTAGTTTGCAGTGGAAGGGGTAGTGATAATCAAGGAAGAGTGTCAGGAATTGAGGGGCTGGGCTGAAAGTAAAGAAGTAGGCGGGTCAAGGGAGGGCACAGGGGGATGGGGACGGATGACAAAGAATTTAGGCTAGAGATGAAAGAGGCGGAACGGAAGGCAGACAAAATAACGGGAGAGATGAAACGATCCCCCCTCCCCAAAAAAAAATTGTGTAGGAAAAAATGAGGAAAAAAAGGAGATTTAATGAAAAAGATTTACTGACAAAAGGTTCAGAGGACCAACTTGTGTGATATAAAAATAAGAAATATACTTCTTTCCTGATGATTCAGATTTTGAGGTCCATGGATTACGACCATACAGAAAACATACTGTGTATTTTTATCCCTGTTGCTATGCTACTGTGTCTGTAGAGAATCTTAGTGAAAACCAGTCAGACACCTCGTCTTCTTTCATTGACACTATATATATATATAGTGGGCCGGTACAGTGCAGTCGGTATACCGGCTCGCTACGGGCTGGACGGTCCGGGGATCAAATCCCGCTGCGGGCGAGATTTTCTGTATCCGTCTAGAACGTCCCTGGGGCCCACCTAGCCTCCTATATAATGGGTACCGGGTCTTTCCCAGGGGGTAAAGCGGCCGGGGCGTGGCGTTGACCACCCACCCCCATCTAATGCCGAGGTTAAATAAATAGTAGAGCAATACCTCTACTCCCTCTCTGGGCCCTCGTGGCCTGTTCCAAGGTGAACTTTACCTTTACCTTTACCATCTGTACATATATATATATGTTTGTGTGTGTGTGTATGTAAGTATATGGAAACGCAGTGAAGACTTTTGAAAGCTGCGTGCATCTTTACATAAAATATTTAGCTGTCGGAAAATTGCGAGTTACTATACCGGCACATCATTACAGCTGCACACGCTGATGAATTTCAACAGTTATTGCTTATTGCTTAGTTATACCACTTCTAAGCACGTTTTTACGTAGTGAGAAAAAGGGACAAGCATATTTATTGATAAAATGTGACAGTCATGTAGTGGATGTAAATACTGCGTTAGATGTAAAGTTCGAAGGTGTACACTTGAAAGAGTGGTCGTTAAGATAGTCACATAAGCCTAAACAAAATTATGCTCTGTAAATTAGTATATACTTTTAATCTAAAGATAATGAAATTATTTCTTTTATTGAAATATTAGTATGATATCGCTTTCACAAGGGGGACCGCGGTTTGCACAGTGGTTAAGGTGCTGTTCTACAAGTCGGAAGGTCGCTGGTTCGATCCCAGCTGGTGTTATTAGAATTTATAATTAATATGAAACCCTTCTGATCGCACTATGGCCCTGGGGTCGACTCAGCCTCTAACAGAAGTGTGTACCAGGAGCATTTCCTGGGGGTAAAGGCGGCCGATGCCTAAGGCTAACAACCTACCACCATCCTGTGCCGTTGCCACGCAATCTAGGAACACTAACTTCATGGAACCTTCTGGGCCACTTCAGGCCTGTAACGGGACTGATTTACATTTACCTTTACATTTACATTTACCTTCTATCGCTTTCACAAACTTGTTGATGTTTGGGTTTTGTATTTGTGTTTTACAGCTTACAAGTGATGGCGTCTAATGCTTGGTTTTCAGTGATATTGACGTGATCCTTTAAAATTGTAAGTGAAGATTAGGATTTTTGTGACTATATTCTGCAACGTACAGGGTGTGATGTGACATAATCCATAACGACGGCATTAATAGCATCATAAATGGGGTCTGGATAAATCAGTATTTTACAATATATTATATTCATAATTAGCTTATTAGACTGAGTTATTTGACCTGTTATCGATTCAAAATGCAACTTGATTCTTCTTTCTTCTTTTGGTCTTCCTATAGTTTATTAACCTTTATGTTTGGTATATACAAATTTATCTTTGGTATCTCACCCTGTTGGATTTGGTTCGCTTATAATATTTTCGGGATGCCTGGCTTATTTTAAAAAATGTGTAATTCTAGAAATTCATATATTTTTCTCATAGTCACAGAATTATATTTATCGAAGTCAGACCTATGGATAATTTTTTTCAGTAAACTTGAAGGCAATTTGACTTAAAAAACTTGTCAACTTCAATGATTCAAATCACATTCAAAGCCCACAGGCACTACTTGGATGATATAAATGAGGCAGGGTCAACCACTGATGTAGTTGAATTTGGTCAAAGAGGTAGAAATAGAAAATACTTAACACACCTGGATGGAGCAGGAAATTACATGTAAAGTGTTATTATTCACGGGCCTTCTGAATATTTCAAGATTTTAAAATAGTTCACATCCTGTTATTATCTGTTGATTTACACCAAAAAGTATTGTCACAATACAACCAAAATGATTTTCGGTTTGCGTGCCGACTAATCACGGTAAAGACATACCGAGTTATAAAATTAAACACTCATAGCTTCCAACCAGAACAAACTTTGAGGTAGCGATCGATTGCGCATGAAGAAATAATTAAGGTGAAATTACATGCAAAATGCGAAAGTGCCTTAGTGCGACTCTACAGGCACAGTTACCATCTTGTTTACATTTAAGAAATACCGAATTTCATTTTCCGATAAGCCGATTTTACTTTCTCTTTTGTTACGTATGCTGGATTAGTGTTGACGTCACAGTTAAGAAGAGCGCTTGTTGGGATAGGGACAATTACTCAAATAATACAATAAATTTTTGCCTTATGTGGAATCCATTTTTTACTGTCATATCCAGACCAAGCCCCCCCCCCCACGAACCCTTTTCTTTCCAAACGGCTCCATATCGCTCTCTCTGATCACATGTCACGAGAAGACATTTAAACATATTTATGTTAAAATTCATGCTTTTATGTTTCATTTCCTTCTTTGACATATGGAAAGAAAATTGATATATGGCGTACCGGTATTCATACTTTCTTTTATTTGTCTTGCGAGCAGCAGTGTATGAAATCATATGGTTCCAAACATACGAGAAAAGTCTAGTTGAAGTTAAATATTATGATTTTACGAGTAGTCCTGTTTCTAGAAACAAGTTTCCATTCTCGTATCGGGACTGCTGGAATTGTGATTTTAATCGATTTGTGAACACAAGAATGGGTGCAACAGAGAAATTAAAGTGATATTAACTTTCAGACCTTTACTAAGAAAATAACCCGGACCACTTTTGCCCGCTCTTTTGGCTAACAAATAACAAGCATGATTAAACGAAAACATTCAGTGCCACTTATTAAATCGGAAAACGTTTTCCTACAGTATTCCATATGTAAACACTTGCAATGTAAACACTGTGTTGAATACTCAACAGATTTTTCTAAAACCTTATAATTTATTGCTGATATGTCGAAAGGATCTTTCAGAAGTTTGGCAGCTTATTACATTTGCATTTTATCCTGAAATATTTTCAATTTAAACGTCTCCGTCAGCTATAATCAAAATTTAGTCGCTCCACCATTTTGACTGTGTGTTTGTAATTTATTTCCATAATTAATGAAAATAGTAGCGCTTGTTCTGGGTGCAAAAGTCCCACAACCCTTCACATAGTTAATACTTAAATTACACCGAACCTGAGTTAGAAGAAAGTGATGTTTCTTTTTAATAATATCCTCCTAATATATTTTCTTCTGTCACCTGTTTATTTATGTCAACAGAAAATAAAAACGTAGAGCCTGGTAAGCGTGTTTGGGCAAAGCTTTTTATTAATTATTAATAAACTGTTATTACTTTACGATTTACTGTGATGAGTAATTTCAGGATAAATCATGGAATATTAATGAAGTTATTCCATCGGACGTCTTTGTAAGGTTCAGGCATTGGAGTGTTTGAACATAGAAATTTAAAATCATAGATACACAAATAAATCCACGAAGAAATTTCAGTGCTTTTGGATCATACTGAAGAGACTCAAATAACATAAAATCCTTGATTTTATTAGCGTCATTATCTTATCTGCTAACCCTCATGTTATATTTACAAAATATCAAGCTATACAATCACATTCAGCTGATGTGTTAAAGTAGGTAACGATATTTGAACAGAGCTCCATTTCCTCCTACATACTATTTACTGTTTAAAACTAGATATTCATACACGCATTAAGTATTACTCTTTTATCTTCATAACGAATAACTAATTATTCTGTTACACCTTGTTCTCAAGTGACGAAAGTGCTGTAAGGGACTTGTTTCTGGACCGTATTCACTGAAAGCTTTTCCAAAACCACAAAATGTTTCGGAAAATGGTTGTTTTTCCTTCCCAAAGTATGGTCTGTGAAAGCACTTAGTAACTGTGTCTGACGAAATGGGTTTTGTCCCAACCTGTGGTCGGATGACGTCAGTTAAAGTGCCACTATACGCTTCGTGCAAAGAGAATTAGATCCGTCAAAGTAATATAATAAAAACATTGATTAAAGTTTGTTTCCAGAAACGCCTATGTACTTTGCTCCGTCACATTTCCCACCGTCAAATGAAGGCAAGGTTAAACTGCGGGAATCTAATACAAATAAGGAAACAAGTGGGAAGATGAGATTGGCGCTGTTTTGTGTACATGAAATAGCGGTTAGTGGTAATTCCTAACTTACGTTTCGGGACTACCTGTCGGTACCATCTTCACGGATACCGAGAGGTTGTCCCGAAACGTCATTAAGGAATTATTACTATACGCTGCGTAATATCCCAGAAGAGCGTAGATCTCATCTACTTCGCGGCGGAAGTCTGAAATCACGTGAGCGTGAAAACCTAACACAATCCACTGGCCCTTCGCATTACTTTTCAAATTTCTGCTAGTCAAGAGAATCGAAATGGGCGGAAATTCCAAAATATGTTGTCTGTTGTTCGACATTATGAAGCAAGCCATATGAACATACTCCTTGCATTTCCTGTACTCTATGTTAATTTGCAGTTTGCAAAATCCTTACTTCACACTAACATGTCAGTTGACCCTTCGCATAAGCACGCTGAAGTCTTTTAGCTTTATCTACAAGGATTTTTCTGAGACTGTACCTGATTTAATGGATCCACTTGTGCTAGTATTTTTCCCGTTTCACGGAAGCAGCTGGTGGCACATACGCAGGGTGTGCTGTAGATACAGTTTGGATGTTGTTAAGTCGTTTGCCGTAGGTTTAACACGATTTGAATCATACGGTGCTTTCCGTAATCCTTTAAAATTTATAGATGGCAATTATTTCTCTATACAATATTAATTTATCGGTTTTTATAACCGAGGCGGACAGTGTTTACTGCGCGGTACGGACTGGGTCTTTAAATAATAAACTTTTAAGGCCTACTGGTCACGTGATGCACCAACAGTTTAACATTCAACAACTGTACGCTCTGCCCACACTGTGTTTATTTGTTTTGTATTTATATGAGAACAAACAGCGACTTGTGCCACTTACAGCATAAGCTGATTGGTTTTTATAACCGAGATGAAAAGTGTTTACAGCGCGGTACGGACTGGGTCTTTAAATAGCGACAGACCCAGGTCGTCATTAAAGGGTTAACATTCACATATTTTTCTTCTAATGTTTTTTATTACATTGTTTTGACTGTACGTAATTATTTGGGTATGTTCTGAAGTAGCAAAGCGGCTGTAAGGAGGCCAGTTTTTGAAGAGAGCTGTTTGTGTTGGACCCACCTCAGTACGCGTCTCTCAGCTTTTACATGAGAAAAAGAGATTCAGTTAACAATGAATGTTTGTTGTGTTTGGAATCCCAGTCTACAGGAGATCAGAAAACAAGTAATATTAAATTACGTTTTGTCAGAGTTGTGAGTCTTATAAGATTCGCAAAATCAATACTCGCATTGTTACAATATTTGCAGTTGTTGCATTATAAGCGTAATGCGTATTTCTAAATTAAGCTATCTTATGTTTTATACAGGTTGTTTGAGGAGGAATAATAAATATTTTAGGAGGTGGTAGACTATTCCGAGTGAATAAGTTCATATAAACATGTGTCCAATATTCAGTGTGTGTGGAGATACAGCTGTTTGAATGTTACGCATAAAAAGCCTTACAAAAGGTATGAAGGAAAGACAAATGACGTATTGATTGCATTTATTGATTATGTAAATGATCTCAATAAATTTTAGCAGTTCAAAGTAAGTGTTCAAAAATCCCACCAACGACTTCAATGCACTTTTCAACCCCCTTGACAATAGCACGTATATCTTCCCCTGAGGTCGTCTTGGCGTTCTTCCTTTATGAAGGCAGCACTATTCATAATGCGAGCGAAAAATTCTTCTCTTGTGTTTACTTTTACTTTGTGGACTTCGCTTTTCATCCATCCCCACAGAAAAAAATCGGATCTGTACGCGCCAACTTCAAACACCTGTATCTCCACACTCATTGAAAATTGGAACACATGTTTATATGAACTTATTTACTCGGAATAGACCATACTACCGCCTCCTAAAATGTTTACTATTCCTCCTGAGACACCCTGTATATAAATGTGTTATACGTAGCTTGGATATTTCATTAACCATCGCTACTGAACTGAAGGCTGAACTGAAATATCCTCACAGCTACTTAATTCTTCTTGTCTCTCCCACAAAATACTGCCCTAAGACATGTGGTGTTTTGTCGGAACATATTATCAGTGTAAGGCCATCGTAGGAAATTATATTAGCATATATTTATGTAATGGTTTGGTGATCCTTTCATGTGACACTTAGTGGTTTAAGTACTTTAAATATTACGAGGTTGACGGGGTTTCCTTTCGCGTAAAATCCTGCCCAAATATCCCGAGAATTGCTCAGTTCACGGAAGGGATTAGTGATATAACACGAAAAAATAAGTTTACCATCACGTTATCGTCAATCTAGTTGCTTCTGTATTTCGGAAAACGAGACGAACATAAACGTGATTTCCGTTACTTCTAATTATCATAAAACCGTTTAAATGCATCGAAAATTATATAAGGAACCAGAAATAAGTCTCACAAATATTATAAAAAGCTTATAAATATTTTTGTTTTAATATCAGTAGAGGACATTCCGTTTTGTTTAAGTATAATATGAAAATGAATTAAAATATATATGTCGTCAAACACAACTATCTTGCACAGGATAATTAAAAAAGGTGGACTCAATTGTACAGTAGCAGACGCACGAAATTGAGTCCATAATTTTTTAATCACCTTGTATTTTATTAATTTAAATAGTGGCGGCTAGTTTCGGCCTAGACAACAGAACTACTGCAGGCATTAATTACAAAGTACTATACAACATTAAATGAGAACCCATGACATTGACGAACAATATATTGTATGCAATGGAATTTGAGTTATTATAAATATTTTGGCCTTACGGTGGCCTGCCTAGGCCGAAACTAGTCACCACTATTTAAATTAATAAAATATAATATAGTTGTGTTTGACACAGGATATATTTCATTTAGTTTTAATAAGATATTTCTGGTCTGAAAGAGTTGCCTTTTACTCCCTTTGTGTTGTATTCCAGAACATTGAAGCTGTAATGAATTTACGTGTTTCATTGGCTTATGCGACTTATAGTAATGTCTTATATATGGAGGAGGTTTATAGATGGTTATTGTTATAGTCTGTGGAATAATTACAAATTTATGCGTAAATATTTAAACGAAATTGGGAGCACGTGCTATTCGAGGAAGTTATGCAAAATGCGTGTTGATGAATAATGTTCCAAAAATATGAAATTTGATTTTACCACAAAGTTAAGGACTATCAGGACGTGAAGCTTAAATTAAAAAAAAATTATCTTGAAAATAATTTCTAATATTTAAATCTCCATATGTATAGTAAATAATTTTGCGTTGTAAAGTTGTCTGATTATCAATAATCATTGCTTGTATTTACCACATTTCAGCTGAACTCGATGGTATTCACAAAGCCAAGCACATGCCTACAGTATTAATAACTTTGATATTTCACGAAATTAAATGATTTTTTAAAATAAAGTGTAAAATATTCTTCAGGTACGGTACCTTCATTTACTGCCACCGAGCAAAAACTCAATTGTAGTAAATAATATTAATAATAATTATTATTATAATAAAGTTATATCATTCACCAAGAAGGTAATGAGCTACTGGAGAACACATATGCGGCTACACGCAGAAAATAAGCTAATAGAAACAGAAGACATAAAAATACAATGTGGATTATTTCAAGAAGACTCACTGTCACCACTGCTATTTTGCATTTTCTTAATCCCTTTCGCTGAACGACTGAATATGTTGAAAACAGGACATGAAGAGCACACAACAAAGACAAATATATTACACATACTTTATATGGATGATTTAAAATTGATCGCTAAATCAGATACAATTAGTAAAAAACTTCAGCGATGATACAATATGGAATTTGGACTTGAAAAATGTACCAAGATTGCGTTCAAAAGAGGCAAACTAGTTCACTCGCCAAATTTAGTGATCGAAATCAACAGAGAAATACAAGAGCTAGAACAGGGGATAAAGTACAAGTAACTTGGGTTTGAGGAAAGTGAAGGCATACATCAACAAATGAAAGAAAGCCTGAATCAGGAATACAGCAGGAGTTTAAGAATGATACTAAAATCTGAACTGAACGACAAGAATAAAATTACAGCAATTGGAGCACTAGCTGTCCCAGTGTTGAGATACGGTTTTGGTATAATTAACTGGAGAACTGAAGAAATAAAAGAGATTGACAGGAAAACTAGAAAGACGCTAACAATGTATAAAATGCTTCACCCAAAAGCTGACATAGACAGGGTATAAGTAAAGAGAAGAGTAGGAGGGAGAGGACTGGTTCAGATCGAAGCGGCATATAAAGCAGAAATAATTAATATTGCAGAATAACTTAACACAAATTATAAAGAAGACCAGTTTGTAAATATTGTTAAAAACCACGAAAGCATTCAACCAAATATGAACTCAATCATTAAGACAGCAGCAAAGATTACAGAAGAATTGAGTGAACCAAATGAGAAGAGTGACGCAAAACAGGAAACACAACACACAAAGGCAAGATTGGGGGAGTCCCTAAAGGAAAAATGGAAAAACAAAGTAATGCATGGGCTGTACATTGGAAATATAGATAGACAGCTTATGAGTGAAGAAGACACGTTCCTCTGGCTATCGAAGGGAGACCTAAAAGCAGAAACTGAAAGTGAAGTAGTGGCAGCGCAAGACCAGGCGCTACAAACAAAATATTATGCGACAAAAATATTAAACACAGAGACAGAGAGCAAGTGCAGACTTTGCCAACAATTTGACGAGACAATAGACCACATAATATCAGCATGCCCAATGCTGGCAAAAGAGCAGTACATAAAAAGACATGATAGAGTGTGTGCACAACTACACTTCAACATATGCAAGGAAACAGCGGTACAAGTGGACAAAAAACACTGGTATGAACATGTGCCAAATCAGTAGAAACAAGTCAAGGAGGCAAGGTAACTATATTGTGGAACCAACAAATACAAACTGACAGAACTATCCCCAACAACAAACCAGACATTATAATCCGTGATAATGAAAAGGGAACATGTATGTTAATAGACGTTGCAATCTCAGAAGACAGAAAAGTAATTAAAAAGGAAGCCGAGAAGATTCTAAAATATAAAGATCTTGCAATAGAAATACAGCGCATGTGGAATGTAAAAACAAAGGTGATACCCGTAATAATAGGGGCAACTGGGACTATATCAAAGTCATTCAGAAAATACGTGAGCAACATACCAGGAAAACATGAAGTCAAGGAACTACAGAAGACAGCCATATTGTGCACTGCACACACACTTCGGAAAGTACTGATGTAAAAGTACAATAGATTCAACACTGAAACTAACGATATAAGCACCATGAATAGTAACAACAGAATAGCTGCAACACTGTATT
>Ga0136643_10008051_pt1 | contig 15341 bp, 7 predicted proteins | sample TergutLab28metaG_FD_96883 | JGI IMG/M metagenome (GOLD analysis project Ga0136643, IMG submission 96883) | Labiotermes labralis P1 segment gut microbial communities from Petit-Saut dam, French Guiana - Lab288 P1 (version 3) (version 3) | ecosystem: Host-associated > Arthropoda: Insects >... | reverse complement strand
TTTGCCCTTTACTACATTTGTTTTTGGTGCAAGTTTTTATGGAAAAGGGATAAATGGTGGTTGTTTAAAAGGGGTTTTGAAAAAAAGTTAACCCCCCCCCCCCCCCCCATTCAAAGGAGTTCAAAGACTCATTTTGAGACCTTGGGTTTAAATGAATGAAAAAAAAAGAAATTCAGACACACTCGCACAGAACCATTCAATATGTATTAAAATAAATCTGTTAGCGAATTTGTAGTTTCCTCCTTAAGGTCCAAAAGTGAAAGGGAAACCAATTACCCAAATACTTTTTTCCTTCTATCAAGTACTACGTGCGTCTCTTCTTACGAATATTTCATGCGTTTGTTACTATTTCACAATAATAATCACCATAATTTTAAAGAATATACTTTGGCATATGCCGTCTTTATTATCAATAACCCTTGTTCCTTTTTATTCTATAGATACGACGAACACATTCTATACACTACTGATCTGTATAAGTACTTGTGCGTATAGTTAGCTATGAGCTAAAACATGTATGACGTGTCTGGCTCAATCCAGTCAGCACGCCATTAATAAAGGAAGCCAATACACTGCATTTACACAGCCACCTCTTCTTCCATTTGCGAGATAACACTTCTACTTCTCCAGTGGTTTTATTATGTGAGGACCGGATTTTTATAGAATTCTCAGTAATGCCTTTTCAATGAGGAAAACTTTCGATATGAACTCACGTAACTTTGTGGCGGCTAATTTGTTATGACGTTTAAGAAGCTTTAAATTGCGGAATAAATGTAACAATGGATGAATGAATTTACGCATTGAATCCAGCATGTTCATGTAAAATATTTCTATCTCAATTAAAGTGTAACAATAACCGAGAGTTAAGCCAAATACTGTTCTCGTACTTCTTAAGTTCTATTCCTTGTAATAATAAAACAGGCATCAATGGGAAATGTTTTGACTCTCTACATTTAACACATAACTGTCATGAAATTCAGAATCTCATTTCCAATGGAAGGTAATTTCCTTTTTTCTGTAATATATATTCGTAAGACGTTTATAATGAGGCAAAAACACTGTAACAAACAAATATCAGAATTTATTAAAAATACGCCCATTGTATGTAATGATATTAATCCATCTTTAATGTTACAGCCTTGCAGGAAGACACAGACCTTTCGAGGAAATACGCTACCATCATCTTAAAGGTTTTAACTGATTAATCTCTTTGAGAGGGCCGACACGTTTTTCTACAATATTGGCATCCACCTGCAAGATTACACATTGTAACAAGCTGAATACTTACTGGCGTTAAAACGAGAGAAAAGTCAATTGCAGTATCTGGTTTTTAGATTCCCGCTAAAGTGCGAGCGATGCCATAAAAGACGTGGATATAATAACCTTTGAAGTTTCATTGCGGTGGGTAAAATATGACGCCTTATAATTAGGTAGAAAAGGTACCTACCAACTTATAAGGCATTAAAAGACCCTGATCTTAACAGCTTGTTTTCGTTTTCATAGTACAGGCTGATGTGTCCGCAATATCGAGGTTCTCAGCTTTAAGGAATAAATCCGATCTTCACATAATAAAGTTTTCTTTCTAGTTTGGTTCAACAGTCCCTCTGTTTTCAAGAAATAATTCGCTGTTGAATAATACTGTTACCTTATTTGCAATCCAAAACCATCACCACTGTGCAACAAGTTACTAACAGTAGATATCTGAATTAAAGCATTTTTACCTCTTCATTTCTACTAAATTCTTGTAAATAATATTTGTTGCAAACTAGAGGTACTCAAGATTTAAACTGTACAGAACTCCTGCTAAGGCCTAATAAAAATTCAGATAAAAAGAAAGCTGAGACAATTCAGCGGCACAAAGTTGGTATTAACAGTTTTTTAACCTGAAATTTTGAAGCTTTTTTAACTCAGAATATTAGTTATAACAATGTCCTTCTGAAATAAATTATCTTCGTCGCTATTAATCTACCAAACGTGAATGATGTTCTGATATATTAGTCATCTTTGGTATTGTCCTTTTGAAATTATGTTACTTCTATGAAATTCGTGCCCATTTGTTCGGAAGAAACTCTTCAGCTATAATTAATATGTGAAGTTTCGTATATCCAGCGTCCTAACTTTGGCACAACACATCTCATTCATTGACGCGCCGCTAAATAAAGTCTTATGTTCTAGTCACAAATAAAATCTCCGAATTCGTCAAATTATTTTCATCATCTGCGATCTGCCATGTGCCTAACTCTGAATCTAGAGCATGAGCATGTCGTTCAGTAGCTATGAGATGAATGTGAAGAATACGGTCTTCTGGGAAGCGACGCCGTGTAATTTGGTAGATAGGTGCAAGCATTTTGTAGTCTCTAGCCTCCATCGTCAGGATACGAGATGGCGGAAGTAGGTTCCTCCGAAATGAAGGTAATGAATCTATAGGACGTCACATCCCACATGACCGCAGTTTTCTTATGACATACCTAAAATCACTGTTTTTTTTGTACGGTTTGGAGACATGCGGGTAATAACATTTGTCAGTGATTGCCAGAAGTACACTTGGTGGAAACACCGAATATTTTGCAAAATTTCTTTCATATCGAAATTTTAAAGTGATTTTATTGCGTAAAATTTGATGTCCTCATGGCACTGAACACGTTTTGATCCTCTGGGCTGTGATCTTTATTCTGACAGCGGGGACCAACGCCTGGGAGGATCGTACTTTCTCCTTTTACGATTCAAGTCAAAAGGTGGAGAGAGTATATGTCGCCGAAGAGTTGGTAGCCACTTACCAAACTATAGGGCTTCATGATGTAGAAGGCTACAATACGGTTTTAATATATCAAGGTAAATTTTATGTCTCTTAAATCACGCAGAAGCTCTTGTTGATTGAAACATACGGCATAAATCGTGAACGTTCAATGATCCACAACTGTCGCCTGCCAAACAAGACGCCTGGTTCTGTAGCCGCACAGCTGGCAATTCATGATATCACTAGGGGCAAAAGTAAACATGTGTAATATTGGGAAGTATAATTTCTATTTTACTCACAGTTAACACAATTAATCTACTACAGAAACAGTCTTGCCGCTTGCAGGATGATTCCCATTTAACGAATCTCACAGCGTCACATATTTATCATTCTTGGTCAAAAGTTCGCGCTTTCGAATTCTCACTGTGTGAACGGCCAGTTTGAGTACCTCTAGTTGTAACAAACATACATTAAATAATGACATGCTTTTCCATAAATGAGCAGAATACAAAACTCAGGGGGTAATCTAAAAAAGCAAACTGTGTAATTCCATTACATGTCGTGACAGTATTGCACTAATATTTGTGCTACAGACAGAAAACTCAATTACGGTTTATAAGACCCGTCTCATTCGAGGTGTATTGTAATATGTCGTTACATATAATGAACCTGCCAGAGTCGTATAATATACTGATTTCTGTTACACTTGAAAGCAAAATAAATATAACTTAAAATATTTTGACCTCATACGTGCATACTAGCATTGGTTGATGTTGGGTGATGCATTTCAGGAATAAAATTTTGAAAGAAGGAAACAAGTTCAAATAATAGTTTTTGGAAGTTAGTTGAATATTCCTTGCATATTTATTTCTTTTGTTTTTAAAAGTTTTTTTTCCGTTCATTACAATAATTTTCTCGTAACTTTATTGCCCATCACTGAACTCCCAAATACCTCTGCTCCATACTACAGGGCGTATTTTCGCTGCTTTTATTGTTTGAGGGTTCCTTGCTGTGTGTGAATTAACTAAATTCTCCTGTACAACACTTGAACAGGTTTCGAATAGCAGGATAAACTCCTGTATTTTATTTGTACTTGAAGAACGCAAGCTGTGTAAACCGTCAAACAATGAATTCACAAAATTTATTCACCTTGCGAAAATACGCATTTTCTAATTAATTCATTATCAATTAATAATTCATAAACTACGATCAACGTAGTTTTCATTCGCTTACAATAAATAGATAATAATCGTCTCTACTTAAAGTTAATTATAATAATAAATATGATAATCAACCAATGGTTTTCATGATTAACAGTAACCAGTAAACAATAATCGTGATAATTAGTGTAATATTGTAAATATGATAGTCTTCTCCAAATTACAACTTAAGAATTTTCTGCTTGTCAACTGGATGTCTTATCTGTGGCAGTGACGTTTAGCTAACTTTGCTTTTCTGAACCAACAATTGTAAACGTAACACTAACAATCACTACGTCATATCAACAATCAAAGTCCTCTTCTTTTCTTCTCTAGAGTTCTGACTTTAGAATTACTTCTGTAATTTGTAGTTTGTAAGTTTATTTATGGCAATATTTTCATGTTGCGCATTTATAATTGTCTAATATAGGCCCACGAACCTTTTCATATTTTTGAATCCTTGAACTTTGGCACAGTTTTGGAAGTGGGATCAACCCTCTGCTTCTTCACAACCGATTCTCACTCATTTTAAAAGTAACAAAAATTATTTAAAGATATTAAAATTACCGAGCTTCGGTTCCTTACTATAATTATCTGCGCATTATTTATTTAGTGTTCTTCTTCGTGCATACAACGGATGATGAGTATGCTATTATTTTGTTTACAGTCTGGCCTCCTTCCTGCTTCTTGTTTACTTGTTGCCTTCCGATGGTAATCGCTATCGATTAAGTCCACAATATCGAGAAACCGCCAATTATATACTCTATACCCAGTTTCAACAAACGATAAACAAATACAATCGGATAAAGTATAATATTGTGTGATCAATCCTCTTGATTCAAAAAAGTAGACACAAAAGGTATATAGAGAAGGGAACAAATGAAAAACCAATTCTATACAGTCGAATGTACAGCCATGTTCATAATTTTAGTGCACCCAGGTTGCCACATGTTTATACGTACACTCTGATCAGCTACTATGTAATCTGTTGGATGAACTCTGAGATTATTATAATGGTGGTAGACGGAAATCTACAAAAATTTGCACATTGTGTCAGTTGTGTTGCAGGAGTTTCACGCATTCGGTGAATCCAAGATAAGACACGCTGTTACTTTAAATTGCTGTGCACTTATTAAAATTAAATACGCACAAAGGGGAGCTGCAATAAGAAAAGCAACAAAAAAAGAAAATAACAAAAATACCTCACAGCTCTTTTTGTACGATTATATGGGTTCTCTGTTAAGATCGAAAACGTAAGAAGTGAAAACTAAAGCTGCTTATTGGTGCATTGAAAGTGGACGTTTTTTAAAAAAAATATACATATATATTGAAAGAAAAAAGTGACACTTTAATGAAGATGACTGTACATATGACATATTCCCAATTCGTTAAAGTGGCAAAGGGTGATTTTATGGTTATCAGCAATTTAACAGTTATTTGTTTATATTTTATCACCCCATAATATCCTTATTTGATAAAATCATTTTATTTATTTTTTGTCATGTTGTTTATGTCCGCTCCTTTCATACAGGGTAATTATAAACTTACTTAACTTCTATTTCATGCATTTTTTCATTAAAACTAAGGAGGTAAAATTTAGCATGTGACAGAATTTTACATTGAACACTGTCCCCTGTCTCAGGTACACCAGATACACGCGACATTCTATAATCAGTTGAAAATAATATTATAGATACTAAATTTGTAGGTACAGTAGATCGAGGTAATGTCCGCCCCGGTGAGAGAGAGAGAGAGAGAGAGAGAGAGAGAGAGAAACATCTGCTTCTCTCCACATTCGCCTGATGTGCCAAGACTATATGTGGTCGAGAATGTTCCACGGGGGGAATAGAACTTCTGAAGTGGGCGTTGCAGTCGCACGCCCTAGATTAGTGACGCGAGTTTTATTAAATTTAGATCCACTTTTCTAAGCAACAACAAGCGTTATCAGTTGCAATATTCGGCACATATGTTACAGAGTTCTTTGTTTCCGCTAAATTTTTAGCCAGTGACTTACTTGCAGATTTTTTAAATATTTTTAATTGAGCTTTTTAATAATTTGAAAGAAATCCATCTTACAAGAAATAAGTGATACATTTACAAGCAAGTCTCGGCTAAATGTGTCATATTTCATGAAGGGAAAAACTGGTTTGTTGCTGAAGTGTTTAGGAGCATCCTGATGCCCCCTTCACCCTGATGATGGAGGTAGCAGGTACACTGAAAACACAACAATCTTCACTACTCTGGGTAAATGACCAACCAATTACGTTATATAAGGTAAAAAGTTAAAGCAGTCCCATTACAGGCCTGGACAGGCCCAGAGGGTTCCAGGAAGTTAAGATTCCAAGATTTCGTGACAGCGACTCAGAATGGTGGTAGGTTGTCAGCCTTACGCACCGGCCGCCTTTACCCCCAGGAAATACTCCTGGTACCAATTTCTGTTAGAGGCTAAGTCGACCCCGGGGCCATAGTGCGATCGGAAGGATTTTATGTCAATGAAAAATCCACTGACACCGGCTGGGATCGAACCAGCGACCTTCAGATTTGTAGCATAGCACCTTAACCACTGTGCTATCGCGGTCCCCACGTTATATAAGACGTTTATTATTATAATCCTCTACATGTTTCGAGCAACATTGGGCTCATCATAAGGAGATAGAATTGTATTAATACAGCGTCTGGTATAGTACTCTGAAATAAGTGAGTGGTCTAAGTTACTAAAACATATTTACATCATGTCTAGAAAACATTGGTAATTATAGTAAAATGGTAATAAAATCCTTGTGGATTTTATTACCATTTTACTATAATTACCAATGTTTTCTAGACATGATGTAAATATGTTTTAGTAACTTAGACCACTCACTTATTTCAGAGTACTATACCATACGCTGTATTAATACAATTCTATCTCCTTATGATGAGCCCAATGTTGCTCGAATCATATAGAAGATTGTAATAATAAAAGTCTCATGTAACGTAATTGTGCATCAAGTTGGTCACTTACACCTTGTACCAGGATGCACGGTCAGTAAAACATAAAATTCAACAGTCTTCGTAATTTTAATGAAAATGGCACTTATTACGTTCTCACTTTTGGTTGTGAGCTTTCGCGACGGACGCGACCGTGTACCCTCCGTGCCTGACGACACTGCAGCTGCGATTTGCACGAACGTACTACATGCAGAATTCGGATAGAAACTGGGGGTCTGTCTTACAGTGTAAATGTACTCTGTCCTTTTTTAGGGCCTAAATATTTCACATTCCTGCCTTCAAGGAAACCATACTTTCAAATATCGTAACGTATAAAGTAAGTTTATCACTTCCCTGTAGCATCACTTGACTCGCGGACAGGTGGAGTGGATGGGAATAAAACGAGACACATAGCCTCACAATTAAAATGATAATACGTTAACTTTTGTACACATCTCTTTCGGAATAAATAAATAAAGAAATAAATAAATTATTACTTCATTTCAACTTGTTCACGGTGTCTGGTTGTTTGCGTTTTTCGGGCTTCAATTCGCCAGTTTTGCGTTTTCCTTGGAATATTTTCACTAAGAAAAGATGCACATAGGATGTAAACTCATTTTCACATCAAATATGTGCCACCAGGTTTGTTCTTTTATACTGTTCACACACCCAAACGTTGCTGTTCACATTTTGTGCCGTTGGCTCGAACAATTCCTTCAAGGATTAATGATGATTATTATTTATTAATGTTACTGATTGTTGTTTTACTATAGAACCCACGGTCGCCTGGTCCTATGTTCAGCAATGGGTTGGAAACAAAACTGCTTGTTAGCATCAGATTGTCAAGGGAAAGAAGGGATTGGAGCACTTGGGCTGTGGATAAAGCTATTGCTCTCTTTGTGAGTAAAAATTAAAAAAAAATTGATGTGGGCAGCACCATCGACGTTTCTATTGACGCCATTTCATATTTTACGGAAACAAAGAAATGAGGGACTGATTTCTCTCCTTGAAGTTTCGTAAAGGAAACTGTGTTTACATTTCCTTTATGTGTTAATGGTCAATTGCTATAACAGTCTCTTAATGTCAATTTAATTTGCTAATTATTCACAGTAAACTTAGTTACATGCGTGCTGCTACTTTGTCGCATCCAGTCGGATTCGCTCCGTCCATTATTGCAGCTCGTCTTCCATTGTCAACTGCAGTCATAATAATTTTGTCCACATTGCACCGCCTGTAAAAGTATCCTCTGTGCCAATTCTAAAAAACACTAATTTAAATGTGTGCTAAGCTTAATTTATTTTCATTGTATCCTAGCCTTCTGTCTTTTTTAAAGCCTGTCCTCTTCCTCCTCTTCTTCTTCCTCTTCGCCGTCCTCCCTGTTCTCCTCGGACTCCTCCTTGTATCCTGGGTGTTCCGAGATGGCGTAGTAATTACCATTGTAGATAACTCCTAGCTCCCGCAGCACATCTCCCCTGATGGTCGCCTTGATCGTCCAGTTGTAGCAGTCGTCACTTTCACTCTCGCGGTCCAGCCTCTCCACGTCCACTATTTTGGAACTGAGGCGCTCCAGTATGATCCCAATGTCCTTGATGGTGAGGTGTCTCTTCTGCTCGACCGACAGCTGGTCTATGAGTAGAAGGAATTTGTTGGATGTTATCGCCTCTTCTTCCATGACGGTGTTTTCCGTCTCAGATTCTGAACTCTCGGCCTGCTGCTGCTGCTGTAGGTGGCCACCTTCTACGTCCAGAAAGCGTACGTGTTGGGCGCTCTTGCCCGGAACCGCACGTCGCGTGCCGTCTGACAGAGACGACGGCTGAGGTGACGTTTGTTGTTGGGCATCTTGAATGGGAGACGTGGCGACAGACTTGTGCACAGCGATCTTCCGGCCCTCCTCGTGCAGCGCACAGCAGTGGAAGTCACATTCTACCATATTGTTGACATCGGTGCCATTGATGCCTGCAGCCCCACTGGGACTGATGCTGATGGGATGATGAACGTGGTTCGTACATTCAGGCGTGTGGATGTGGATTGTACTCTCGAAAGAGCTTGTGCCTTGCTTGGTGAGCCGGTGAGGAGCGTGGTGATGTGGCGGAACCTGGGGCCCGCCTGCACCGTAGGAACTTGTCGCTGCCGCGAAGAGATTCACCATTTTACCGCTGATGACGTCATCATGGTTTATCACAGTGATTTGAGGACTGGAGGTATAGCGAGCTGTCGGTGGATGTGTATAAACGTCGTTGATGAGCGTCTCTTTTTTACCTCCCGCCGCCGTCGTCGCAGCGGATCCCGGACCGTGGATCCCCCCAAGTTTCTCAAGGCTCGTCTGGATCACCAACGACGGCCGGATTGAGTCCTGCTTCTTGCTCGGCGAGTATTTGGCAGCCGCAGCCGCCGCAGCGGCAGCTGCGGCTCCCTCTGCCGCACCCACCTTCTGTTGCTGCTGCTGCTGCTGCTGTCTCTGGTCCCAGTGGAGAACCACAGTGACGCGACCCTTGTTGTCCATGATCTTCCAAGAAGGAGTTTCATCGTGTAACTCGAGAGCATGGATCGTCTCGCACACAATCTTGGGGATTGCGGAGATGGCTGCAGCGCGACAAGCAACAGAGAAATAAGGCTCGCTACTGCATACAGCTGATTGAGAGCACAGCACTGTGGCTCTTTATTACATTCTATATTTTAGTAACACCCATAATTATCTAGCATACCTGGGCTCAAATGTTGCACTTACATTGTGCTCAATAACTACGAGTACATAGAATAGGGAATTTGTTTAAATATGACTTCAAATAGGGCGCTTGCAAAATTCTAGAAGTGTAACTACTCCTACATTCTCCATTTGTACCCTGGATTACTCACTTACAAATTCAGACACACTACTTTAGATAGTGTGTCAATGCTTTGTAGTTTAAAAACAGACAACTGTCTCTTCACTTCCTATAGTGCAGTGCTTTTTTAATACATCAGCATGCAATTAATACAGACGTTTGACGTCAGGTTGGCTGATGGTCCTTACAGAAACATACATTTCATAAGCAATGACCGGGAATGAAATAATATTGGAGAAATAAGTGGTCTGGGATGTGCTAAGCAGGTGCTGAATAAAAAACTGCGTCTATTTCTAAATGTATGTGTCAGAGGGACAGATTTTAAAATAAAACAAAAAAACCTATAGGTTAAACTTCCATGTAAGTAATCTGCAAGAAAGAATACACACTCGCTTCTATGTGTAAACAAAAACTCGCCCAAACAAAAGTCGAACTTTTATACAAAACATTTTCTTTGCAGGACCGAAGGAAACTCACACTTAAAAAGAAAGTAGGAGTTTATTTTTACCTTTAAATATAATCATATGGATAAGATAAATCGAATGTAACATCGACTTCTATAGCTGCACCTCACCTTTCCCCAAATATTATCTAAAATAGCTGTTCACAATGAAGTACAACTCTTTCTTTTATTTTAGTGTCTTTAAATTATTCTTTTGTAAACTGGAGCTACCTGTTACGTTCATAAGAGTTGCACTGAATTTACGAGCATATTGGAGGTTAAATAGGCTCTTATTTGTAAGTATAAGGACACATCAGCCAAAATTAAACTTCGTCGCTTCGACTGAAGGCCAGGCTTTTTTAATGTATGTTATTGTTAAGAAGAAAAACTAGAATACTACAAAAACTTCTCTGATTGAGAAACTTATGAGTGATGTTTGCTATTTTACTTTCGGACAAAAAAAATACAAACACAATGCAACAAAACGAAATGTGAAAAGATCATAATGGCCAGACCGCCAAGAAATAAAGTCAAATTCCTCACCAAATATAGGGCGATATTTATGGGATGTTTTCGCCAATACTACTATAACTGTTTCTACGAAGAACATATAATTTCTCACAATGAGAGTAATTTTATTTTGAAATGTCAGAAATGTAAAATAAGTGCAAATTATTGGTCAGTCAGTTTTCTTGCCATGATGGGCACAACCGTCTTTTTTCCAGGCTATGTCCAATTTAAAATTAAACACACGATGGTCAATACTTGATTCAACTATCTTGCAATAATTGAGTACGTAATTATGTTTATCACAAGTCGGGTTGCTTTGTGTGAAACAGAAAAAACAAATTATACTACACACGTAGATATCCATTTAAAGCACCCACTCCCCCTTCCAAATTATTCCATGCCCTGTTTCACATCACGATTTTATTATCATACAAACAGGCATTGTGCTTAATTATGTATTTCAGATAAGCAATTTACATTAAAACGCAGGGTCTGCATGAGTAGGTTGAAATTAAATCAAGAGTAATGGAGACAAATTTCAATGACGTATAAGTAATAATATTTTATAACATAATCTGCCCTCCACAAATCATAATCTGAGAAATAAATTACTTAAGCCAATCATGTCACGCACATGTATACTGGATCATTATCTTATCTGACAAATATCGTTTGTCACTTTCCCTATGCTTTCAAAATTTCTGTGAGGCGGGATCCACGCGTTTTACTTTAATTCATTACAACTAATATTAGGTTTTTGTTACTTTACTTATGTAAAACATCATCGAGTAGTTTGGTTCTTTATATTTCACTCACTCACCATATTTGAAGCAGGCGCTGGAAATAATTTCTTCGGTTGCAGATATGCTTCACAGCACGAAGAATTTATGCTAGTGGAATTGAGGACGTTACACCCTGAATGCCTTTTACAACTAGGATTATCATAGTACACTTTATCCTTTACAATGCGCCACAATTAAACAATGCACAGGTTCAGATATGACGAAGCACGAACCCACAATCCCCTGCGTGTTATGTCATTACTTCACAAACTCTGTAAATAATACTCCACGTGCAAATGTCAATCCCAGTGCAAATGTTAACTGACTGATGCTGACCTCCCTTCGACAAAGTGAGCTTTCGCGGATGGCTGTGGTGAGCCAAGTTATATGAGACAGAGTCAACAGGGAAGGACAAATGATATTTGTCAGATACAAACAAGCACAAGTTTATATTTTATCATTGACCTGGCAGTAAATTTCTGAAATTAGGTTTGCAAAGTCTTCACGTACATTTATCATTAGGAATATAATTATGATATTCTCATTTGCAGTTGCAGAATGTAGTGTGGCGATAACATTCAGCTTCGGCGTCTTCATGCTTCAAACGCTTCAGCCGGTAAAGGTTTATTAAAGACGGGCATGAAATACTTTTCCATGTAAGATTCTGAGGCCGTGTAGGCGTACTCGATTAACCGAAAGTCATTCAGCACAAAGTCTGATTGTAATTATTCGGTAGCCTTGAAATTCTTTGAATATCTGAGTAAGAGATATAACAGACATTGTGTTTTAAATTAAATGACTGATGTTTTAAACCAGGGTTTTCAAACGTGCAGCCCACCCACCGGGCTACTGTCTGCGGCTGTCTCGCTAAATGAAAGAAAAGCTTCTAAAATGTTGTATTTAATAAAACATTTTAGAAGCTTTTCTTTAATTGAAAGAACTAAAGATATTTTCTGTCGTTTGCCAACAGGCTTGACGAAATTTGTTCTCATGGATAGTATCTTATGGCATAAGTTAGCAAACAGAAAACAGTGAAATAACTTTGACAACTAGACAACAAAGGCATATTTCTGTTATTATTAAAAGTACGAAAATTGTTTTACTGGGGCGTTTCGTTATCAACAAGTATTTAACCTGTTTATTGCTTACGACGACATGCGGACTGCATTAATTTTCACAAACATTTCTTTGTCGCACGTATGATTTGAGTTTTATAACCCGGCGTTAAACCATCAGAATACAACAAATACACCTAGGACATCGTGGTATAATGGGAGGCAATCTTGATTATATCTTGAAGGTCTTCTTTCAAATATCGGCTACCTTCCCTTTGCTCTTTACGATTCTCATCAGTTCCAGTTCCACATCCCCACTCCACCTCACATTTCAGCAGAGTATCTGATATGAAGCCAAGGGTGCTGCGGCCCACATTATTTCTGATTCACTATATACAAATTTAAATACTGATGATGATGATGATGATAATAATAATAATAATAATAATTCGACGCTGAATAGTGTAATTACTCTCAGAATATTTAACGAACAGGCGGTAAACAAAATAAAAATATATCTAAATAATAAGGAGATTATTGTCTTCTTGAACGTGATGCCATGTAGTTTGGTACATTGGTACGAGTGTTGTTTTCCGTCTACCAAGTCTCATGATATCACACCCTCGAAACGAGGAAGAGAGTGATTATGTTCACTGCAGTATAAATCCAAATCTCAAATGAATAGACTAATTGTTTGTCCAACACATTTCGAATTCTTACAATGTCTTGAAGGGTTAGACGCGTCTGTTTTATATAAGGAATCAGTGCGTACCGCGCAGTAAACACTCTCCACCTCGGTTATACAAAACCAGCCTGCTAATATTGTGTCAGGCAAAAGTCGCTGTTTGTTCCGAGATCCGCACACAACATTCAACGCAAAGCGAGCACCATGTACAATTATTTAATGTTAAACTGGTGCAAATTTACTGAAATGAACCGTCTTTACACAACATACAAATAACAGTTGCAAATATACAAAGGGTTAATTAAGCGGCATCAAATTCAAGTTAAACTGGTGGTACGTAAAGAAACCGCGAGGCTTTAGAAGGTTAATGTAGCTACTTGATTTTAAATTGCTACGCAATTTTAAACGTTAATTCCTAAACGATACAGAAGAATGTGCCCATAAAGATTTGTTTATTTATTGCCAGGCTTTTCGTAAAGCCTCCCACCGGTAGCTTTGTCACAGGAGAAATTGGATTCATCAGAGCAAACAAGAAAGATTTTGAAAATGTTGATGTAATGCTGTAATCTAAATTTCCGGTTTTCTGCGATGTGTCATTGTGTCGTTGGGTAATAGGTAATTGGCCGCCGACGTTTCGAAGTGGTGTTTCGCCTTCACCATCTCAACCATCTCTGGCATTCTTCACGGAGCTTGTATGCCTTCGAAACTTCGGGAACCACTCATTCAAAGACTCAGCGCCTCATCCCAGGAGATCAGAATCCTCTAAAAATCTTTTCTTTTTCCAATAAATGTATTTTCACAATTACACACATTAATCATTAATGGAACTCGCCCATGTTCTCCAGACCACCCAGCTGACTGTCAAGTCCCTGATCTAATACATCGAAACAAGTCGGGCAAACTGTTAGCTGCGTATTTGCTGTATTCTGATGACTTCATATATTTTAATGCGGTCTAGAGATATGCAAACCTAAACATATGTTTGTAACGATGCTTACCGGCTCTGATGACGTCGACGCCACTGGGATACCAGCGTTCACCCTGTCTGAGCAGAAGCAGGACTGTATTGTTGGGCAGTGTGCGGAAGTACTCTCCGTCTTCTACTTGCGTTCCGTCCGATTCAAGTACGAGACGCACCGGTTCGCCAGCGACCACTCCAAGCTTCTCTTTGCCTACGTCACAACACAAATATTACAGATTATGGAACCCGCACTTTTATTCTCAGAAACTGGGCCCTCTCCTCAGCCAGTTGTCTACAATTAACATTCTCACACGCTGTTATTCCATTATTAATTTTAGCACAATGTCCATGCGGAGGTCTCCAAAGTGGTGTTACCTTTAAATATCCCAAATAAATTTGGCGAATTACACCAATATTACTTCTTAGCTGACAAATTAAATTAAAAATCACGTCAATTGCGAGTTCGTGAAAGCGGGATTCGTCTCAGTTGTTGATCGAAAAAATAAGTGAAGAAAATGGAGTGAATGAATGTACGTGCATAGTAATGACTACATCTCACGTTAATAATAATATTTACACGAAAAAGTAAATTTATGGGAGTTTTTATGGCAAATAGCGACGTTACTCATGAATGTTTAGGCTATATTGTGTTCCTATTTAAGAACAAATCAATCTCCAACTCATTACGGAATATTCTATGTACAATTTATTCTACAATTGTCTAAATGAAGAAAATTTATACCCAATAAATAATTATGTCTGTCTTGTATATGAAAACGTTTTACAGTGTCCTTGGGCAGGTTAATACTTAACTTATCGTACTTTCTGGTGACTGCAGAAAGGATTTTATACAGAAGTTTAAAGAAATAATTGTGCTTGTTTGTTAGTAATGTCGTAGGGACTAATGACAATACACTCAATTCTTTTTTAATTCAACACACCGAACAGTACACACACCATACAGTCACATTCAACACACCGAACAGTACACACACCATACAGTCACACTCAACACACCGAACAGTACACACACCATACAGTCACACTCAACACACCGAACAGTACACACACCATACAGTCACATTCAACACACCGAACAGTACACACACCATACAGTCACACTCAACACACCGAACAGTTCACACACCATACAGTCACACTCAACACACCGAACA
>Ga0136643_10008050_pt1 | contig 15342 bp, 4 predicted proteins | sample TergutLab28metaG_FD_96883 | JGI IMG/M metagenome (GOLD analysis project Ga0136643, IMG submission 96883) | Labiotermes labralis P1 segment gut microbial communities from Petit-Saut dam, French Guiana - Lab288 P1 (version 3) (version 3) | ecosystem: Host-associated > Arthropoda: Insects >... | reverse complement strand
GTCCATATACCCACATCCCACCTCCTGGAGATCCATCCTAATATTATCCACCCATCTACGCCTAGGTCTTCCCAGTGGTCTCCTTCCCTCCGGTTTCCCCACCAAGACCCTATACACCCCCCTTGGCACTGAAACTGATGAAATGGGCCGTGGAGTAACGCATGAATACTGTGGAAAGCCTTGGTGTGACGTCACCTGGTTAACTTTCAGGTGAGACATCCCTGTTGTGTTGCACAGAATTGTAAATATAAACAATATATAGTCAAACACAGCTCAATGATTTTATTAAGGTATATTTCTTACATTGTTTCGTTCAACGACATGTTTCGGCTCTAGTTATGAGCCATCTTCAGGTTATTCAACACTAATCCAGTCCATATACCCACATCCCACCTCCTGGAGATCCATCCTAATATTATCCACCCATCGTGGGACTGAAACACATACATTTATTATTGTCTTTCAATTCTATAACACAACGGGCTGTACTTTCCAACAAAATGTTCTTCCACATTACCTCATAAACAGCACGATTTTCGGAAAAATGTTACTGAACATAAACTGTGTGCTTTGATTTTCGCTACGAATTTCACCTGGAACATTTCTCATTCTAGAATTCATTGAAATATTACCATAAATTTACTGAGGTCTTCACGTAAAATATCTGTTATTATTGTCAAATTTAAATCAAACTTGAATTTATTCGACAGATTTTCGAGAAATCGCCTAATATGAAATTTGTTGAAAATCCTTCCAGTTTAAGCCGATTTTTCCTATGCGGACTGAGGGACAGACAGACTTGACGAAGCTAATAGTCGCTTTTTTTTCACAATTTTGCGAAAGCGCCAAAAATCTTCAATATCGTTGAGTAAAGATTAGAATAAATACGATTCTGTTAGAAGATGAAGCCATCTTTGCATAGCTAACCTACCTCGACAACCACGTACTATGAATGATTAATAATTCGGCAGTAAACTTGTTACAAGTTGCGTCTGACAGTGTAACTAAGTGGTATTAACAGTAATAAGTTTTCGGATTTGGTAAATGGTGAAGAATTTCTTGGCTAGCTGAGAAATTACTTGCTTCTCAGTGACTGAACTCCATGGAATTTGTTATTTGTTGAATTTCATAGGCGTACGTTATTCAGTTTCGACCAACGATTCCGGGCTTGTATTCTTGGTTAATCATTCAGAACACCTACTTGCTTCTCTTAAGTTTACTGGCAAGACATTCTCGAAACCGTGTAAAGAAAAACCACCTTGATGCACAAATTATTCTTAGTATATTTCGTCAACCTCTACATGTTTCGTGCGTATCTATGCCCATCATCAGGAGGTACAACCATATGTACGCAACAATTGGTACTTATTACTCTTTTTAGATGACTATCTGTTGTCCTGGTTGGATTGTTCCAAGACGTCCGAAACATGTAGAGACTGACGAAATATACTAAGAATAAGTTGTGCATCAAGTTGGTTTTTCTTTACACGATTATATCGAGATGCACGGTCAACAAAACATAAAATTCTTTAAACTATTAACCTCGCCCGATTTATGTTCTGGTTTCTTTACAATTTCTCTGACGCGCAGTTTCTCAAGTTATCTATTAACATACGTCATAATTCCCAGCGGAAACGACCGCGGTGACACGTATCTTTCGAGCCTCTATCTATGTCCTTAATGTGTCTGAAGTGAAGTGATACCGCTAAATCTTGGGTTTAGGAAAAATATTTAGTTGCGGACATATTACACAGGAACCAATCAGCCCGACCTTGCAGATGTGGATTGTATAATATTTTGTATCAGGAATACATACTTACATTCGTTTACCAAAAAAAAAAAAAATACAGACCCAGTAATTATTGTTTTTCTTACATCTACGTCACAATATACGCAGTGATATTTTGTTTACAGTTTTAGTACATTTACTGCGCATTATTTTATATTGAACACTTGCTAATTCTGTTGGCAGAGATACTCATTCTTTTCGTTCATACAAATTAGACCTATGTTAACAAGACACTTTTACTGAAATCCTACCTGATCTCACAGGCTAACAACAGAATCCCAAAGATTTTCCTCTGAGGTACTAAAAGCTTTGTGAATATACAAGTAATTACAAACTTCACATATGTTAATAGTTTTTACTAAAATTACACATGTAAAACCCACGCTGATAGGCATACATTAGCTGTTGTAATGAATTTTTTTTTCTTAACACTGTTCGAGGAATATGCTTATTAATGTGTCAGAGTGTGACTGTGGTGACCCAATTATAGCCACCACGATTATCTGATGTAGCTCCCCTTCCAATTCTTGTTAGTGGGCTTCATATAAGAAATGGCATTGCAAGACTGAAGGTTGGATTAGCACGCGGTTGCAGGCATGCCATACATCAGCACGGGACTGGGATATATTACAAAACGAATACCTAGGAAAAATGAAGTTATAGGTGAGGATGTTATGACAGGCAATCACGATCTCCTAAATATTATAGCTTTGGTAAACATCAGCATTCACACCTGTCACATAACTAGCAATACGTGTTGATTCGTTCGTCAAACTGAAGCCACTTACGTAGCAAACACAAAGAAACCTGCTAGTCATTTCTTATTAATACCCATGATTCTGAAAAAAATCTAAACAAAAGTTTTGGCAAATGCATTGTAAATACAACGCACTCTGCTTGTTGTCTAAGTTTTTAGATAACATACGCTTATCCCGAATTTAAGTCCGATAATTCGAAGCACAATCATCATCTTGCCTGCGCTTATCTACATATGAACGTACGTTAAACTCCGAGAAGTGCACATTGAGACTGATACAGGGTAACAACCTTTCTAACGAGGGCTGGCGAAACCGTTTCTTTATTCCTCCCACAACCAACCACTCAATTTTCTTGCTGGTTTACTGAAAACGGACGCTGAGCCCTTTATCTCTGACTCTCGTTCAGTATCAATAAGCTATGTAGTTGTCCCTACAGACAGCACAGGCCTTCATGGCGAACTGACAGTAACTCGGTTGATAAACTAATTGCACCCTTGTATGGAACCACAATTTTCATTCCCATGTTCAAAAAAGTCCCGTCATTGAACCCAGTCCTGAGCCACGTGAATCCAGTACACATCATCAGGCCAAAACTGAACGACTCATTTTAATATGAAATGTATCCTTCCAACTAGCCTGTTTCTTTCGAGATTTCCTAAACTTAAGCGGAATACCAAATTTTCCCTTGCGCGCTACATGACCCGCCCATCTCACACTTTTTGGTTTCATCGTGCTTATAATATCTGGCGAAGAATAAAAAACACAAAGTTATTGGTTACGTAAAATCGGAACACGCGTGAAAAAATTTCCCAGAAATATAGGAGCCATATCAAAATTTTGGGCGTTAGAATGGTGAATGAAGCAAGTTACATATTGAGGACCCACAAATATTAGGCACCACCGAAGAAATGCAGTCACCACGGCGACCTGGCGACCGGGATTTGTGCACTCCTGCCTTGGACCATCATCCCGATGCTTCAGTTATCTTGGGCCCAAAAATTATTCTCAACACTTTCACAAAATCGACTTATTAAGTGATACGTTTCGCGATTTGTGCCACCATTTACAGTAGTTACCCCACACCTTGCTTCCATCTGTCGCCTGTAGTGCAGTGCTGGCAGTAGCATAGGCATTCTTATCATAGCCAAACGCGATTCGTTGCTATGGTCGAGTATAACGAAGTGGGTTCTTGTCTAAAATTGGACCGTGCGGAATGAACCGGACGGCATATATGCCTCTCATTTGAATACTGATAGCAAAACTATTTTGAAACGTATGTGTAGGTTGCAAGCTAAAAGACTGGGAGTGTCAAGAGGGAAATTTATTATTGCCTCTTGCCAATTTATTTAATAAACACGGTGTTTTACGGGACTAAAATGGTGGCTTATAAATTATTCCCATATTCATTGCTGTCTTTGTGTCTACACCAAAAAATGCCTTCCATAGCATGTGATTAATAAGAGTGAAAGGGTATAATTTTCATTACCTAAATTGTTCATTTTATAAACGCGGGTGTAATTAAGCATTTATCTGATAAGGGAATGTTACTATTTGCTCTGTCAGAACGACATTCATCAGTAATGCACAGTTACCACACGTGTTCGCAAATAACTGTTATCAGTTGTGGCAGTACCTGAACTGAGCTGTGTTGCTGACATGAATATAAAGTATATCACAATGAAGACATTGGTTAAAACACAACTATGGAATTCCGATTTGAGTAGTAATCACGGAAGTACAGTTCCTGGTACTGCACGTATTGTCAATGTCCTGCAGCTCCACCATTAGGCCACCCTGCATCAGGTTACGTCACTGCTACATTTCATTGCACCATGAACAGTCCATACACATTGTCGTTCTTCAGAAGTTGTCCTTCACTACCTCCGTCTTGTCTTGCAAACCTCACACAAAGTACGTCTGAGCATTTTTACAAAAAAATGAGAAAGCAATTTGAAAGGTCAGTCCAACCATAAGTCATCGCCGCCTTCATCGATGCCAGTGTTTAGCCTGCTTGGCTTTTTAATGTCATTACACCCAAGAATATTCCTACGAGTACCCTCTCAACCCTGTTAGGGATCTTCCTATAGTCTTATTCCACAATATTAATGTTTTAATTCTTGGGAAGGTGGGGGGGGGGATCCTAACAGAACCACTTCAGGTTAACAACATACAAATGCTCTATTTCATTTTTAGACGCTTTCGCATTATTGCAAAAAGCGACTATTGACTTCGTCATATCTGTCCGTCCTTCCGTCCGTACGCTTGAAACAACTTCGCCCCCAATGAACGATTGTCTTAAAATTTATTTGAGTACTTTTAGTAAATCTGTCGAGAAATTCGAGTTTTATTAAAATCTGACAACAATAACGGGTGTTCTGCATGAAGACCTATGTACTGTACATTTAGGATAATGCCTCGCTGAATACATTTTAGAATGAGAAGTATTCCACAGAAAAGTTGTACAGAAAATAAAAACACTTATTTTATGTTTAATAATCGTGCCGTTTATGAGATAATGCATAAACAGTCGGCAGAGCCAGACAGGCCACAGATGATATAATACAGCGCATGCCCTTTGCATGCTGGATAACTAAGGCTACAGACAAGCACTCAGAATATGTAATACTTATTGTTTTTTCACAGCAACACTGGTTAGGTGAACACGTCTCACTGTTACGTGTAAATGGCCTGTCTTTTTTTATCGTAGGGCTACCGACACTGAACATATTTTATTGATGGTGGAAATTGACTTTGTTTTGCTAGTTCTCCATTTCTTTCGTGACACAGCAAATGGAAACTGGTGTTAGCCTCAAAAATCAGTTTTCAAGTGAAATTAAAAAAAAAAATCAATGTGGAAAAGTCAACACGCGTTAAAAATAATGCAGTGTTTCTAAAATACTCTTTCGATAATGGAACCAGCCGCTTTGCAACTGACCGAAAAAGAAACATCATGAAAAAGACAGCGCCCTTTCGTGAAATGCGTTATATAATCGGCTATCTGTAGGCCTATGCATGTTTCCTGTTTTGTGTTTCGCAAGAACAGACAGAAACAAAATAGTTGGATATATCTTGGACCTGTATACCTCTCATACACTACCTATCACCACTCTTTATCCAATCGCAAAGAACCTATTGTTGTGGTTCGTCAGATTTCCTCCCACGTGTCACACCAGGGCTAACCCCACGGACTTCACCGCTGCCGAGGCGCGATCATTTGCAACGCTATTCACGGCAGGTATGCCTTGCAGTGCTCAGGGTCTCTATCACTGAAAGTCTGGTTATCCCTGCCCAACAGTACCATATTCGTTCGCGACATTCCAGTACGATGACATAGTAGAGTCTTTGTTTCCTTGTTCTATAAAAGACCTAATGCAGTTCATGATGAAGGACAGGGTGGAAGAAGGATTGCCTGTCCTCCACACATCAGCTGCAGTATGCACATACATCTGCCGGTGCTCTAACTTGAAATCAGTTTAACCTCCGTACAGGCAGGTACAGTCCGGAACTCCGTTGTGCGAACACAAAAGTTGGGGAAAAGGTGGGCGTGGAGGTGGAATGTGTGTGTGGGAGGATTCGCGGAAGGAACAGGAGAACGAGTTGACGGGGTATGTTCAGAGCACTTGTGGAAAAGGTTGTTGCAGGAGTCGGTGCGGTAACACCGTGGGCCACAGCACTACTAACTGATGAATAAATGTGTTTTTTTTAACTGTTAGTATTGTGAACTACAATTAGACGGGGAGGCGTGTTCTGAAATTCCTTCCGGAGACGCAGAGCTCGGCCCCCCGTATACTTCTCCAGGCGTTCGGGGTGGAGTCGGTAACATGGCCACGATAAGACATACTGAGGTGATAGTGAATGAGGGAGTTCCTGAAACTGAAAGGCATTGCTCAGGCGCGGACCCACCTGTTGCACCTCATCTCGCTTGACGTAAGAGTCCCCGTCGGTGTACTGTCTTCGCAAGAACTAAATGTTTTTAGATTGACCAGTATATTAGCCCAGCATAGCGATGAAGACCTGCGTTCTTTCAAGAACAAATACGGCATTTAATATTCGAGATGACTCTTATGACATCTGACCGGGTGCAGTGATGTGATGACCTACATCTTGACCTATGGCAAGTTTAGCTGCGATCCTTGCACTCACGTTTAAGCGATAGCAGGATGAACTCCAATTGATGCACTTAATGAGTGCTGACCTACGTCATGCTTAATGCTACAATAAAAAGCCGGATGCACACAAGCTGTGCCAGTCAGCTGACTGCACACAGACATTAAAGGGAATGGGACAGCATGGCTGTAAGTTATTGACAGTGTTCCGGGCCAAAAACGCCATGATCTGCCGCCTAATTTTATACGCAGTGGCAGTAGTCTTCCCGTGAAAAGTACCTCCGACGAGGAAAATTGTCAACCAGGTAAAGGTGTGCCTGTACACACCATGAAGGCATATTGGGGAAGAGCCGATATAGCCCTCGGATCTTCATGGAGCTGAGGGCTGTTCGTAGCATTATGCCCTACAGGCAGCGAAGGGAATTTAATTTGCAGCCACGGTTAAAATACTGGGCCCGGATATATTAGTCGTTATAGCGACTCGCTACGGGATGGACGGTCCGAGGATCGAATCCCGGTGGGTTCGAGATTTTTCGTACTCTTCCAGACAGGCAATGCGACCCACCCAGTCTCCTGTACAATGGGTACTGGATCTCCCTCAAGTAGCCCCTCTGGGCCTTAATGACCTGTTCTAGGATGAAATGTACTTTTTTCATTAAAGCATCTGAACATAAGCAGCATGAAATTTATATACGCTTACGTAAAAAATTATAAACAAAAGATGGGAGATCTTAGGCTGTCAAGGCAATAACTACGAATACGACATAGCGATATGCCTCCACCGGCCCCGCCCCGCTCCCGTCACTCAATACCTCCTCGTGATCATTATTTGAAACGATTCTAACATCTATAGACGAGCAAAAGGTTTCGCGTCGGTAAAGAACTGTTATCAAGGATTATCATGAAGTTCCGTTCTTGTCAACGAAGACGTTTAGAGCCCCCAATTATTTACGACCGTGCTGTATATCTCAGTGAAAGCAACAATATTTTAAAAGCGAGACGCCTGTAAACCAACACATTAATTAATTTGTAGGTGGGGATTGTCAAACATAAGGCAAGGCTGTCTCTAGGGAAAGGGAAGGGACGAGCAACGAAAGGATGGAAAGCTTTAAACAGTGCCTTTATCAGTTATGTTGTTTCGCTGCAAAGCAACTGTAAGATGAACCTAGCATATACGTCCTTACAAGAAACTAATCCAAAATGAAACATTCGTTATATATTACATAATATCATTCACTGTTGTTTCAAGTTGTACCGAATGTAAACAATGTATATACCACGCAAATTCATCACGAAAGTAGCATCACTTCATACCAAAATTAATATTACACGAGAAGCAAAGGGCTTTGTTGTGCTGGTCAAGTTCTTAACATGTATTCGGAACAAGTCTCCTTCCAGCCCAGGCTAGTTATAAGACGTCCTAAAGTTTTCCTTGGTTTCTCAGCACCTTCAGGGAAATAATGTACAGTAAGTCAGTTGGGAAATGATGTTTTCTGCCAAATGCTTTTCAAATCTTCAAACGTCCTACCTTTCGAATGTAAACAGTATTGTTACTACGAGTGTCAAAATATCAGAAAAACAATTTTTTATCCATTACTGATACAGGCTCTTAAATATCGTACAGTCAAAAGGCATTGCGCATTTTAACACTCATATTTGTAACAAAACAGGGTACATAACTGAATGGAGATTTCTTCATCGCTTCAACCTACAAACATAAATTCGAGGATATTTTTACTCGTTGTTTTGCATGAGTGTAAATCTTTGTCTCTCACTCTAAGAAAAATTCATCCATGTAGACTGAAGAACTTGTGCACACAGGATGCTGGGGAAAATATTACGTAGCTAAGGTTGAAGGAGTGCAGGCATGACAAAGGATACTGCATGAAGAAGTCTATACTTTGTATTTTTCGCCAGTCATTATTGGGATGATTAAGTCAAGAGGTTGCGATTGGCGGGACAGGTAGTAAGCACGGTAAAGAAGAAAAACGTACATCATTTTGGTCGGGAGGGAAGGGATCACTTAGCAGGCCAGTTGGCCTAAGAGAAACAGAATGCGGTGATGTGGATTGGGTTTGTGTGATTCTGAATGGGTTATGATCGGTGCTTGTAGCACCGTGATGAAGATCTGAGTTCCTAAACGGCACGAGAATCTTATAAAACTAAACATATGAAGGGGCTAAGTATCTTCGAAACGTCTGGAAATGTTATTTTAACTCGCTACAGAGCCTAACTTCTCAGGCGAGCAGAATCCTCAAGATCAGCACTGCGAAAACCACTCCTCACATGGAGTTCCTGATACGCTATACCCTTACATGTACAGTCTGGGTACAACAGCTCCCATACCAACTGGGGGGGGGGGGAGGCGAGATATAGCCTGCATATCTATAAGTTATCACTAAAAATACATTTGCTTAAGATTCTCCTCTTCTTAAGATTTAGGTCTATCTGTTCCTCCTTGACAACACTCACGATAACAGTACTTAAAATGCACTAAAAGGATCCTTCACGACTTTCTTGAATATACTTGAATTAACGTTGTGGTAAAACGATTTTCGGCGCCTAATTACTGGAGTATATCCTTCTTACTGGGATATTTCGTTACCAGCCAGTCCAGCTTACAGAAATTCAATTAACTTCGTCCTGAATGGACATTTACTTTCTTTTCGTATGACAATTATTAAACTCCAACATTCGGTTCCTTCCCACAGCAAGAAAGCTTGTGTTAAAAAATATGAATAAACTCAACTGGTATATTCGATTCTCCTCCATTCAACATAGAACACTAGAATATTGTATAAACGTTGTGTAGTAACAGAACGGTTTGTCATTTTGAGTGTTTTGTTAGAAACAGTTTAGTGACTTAGCATGGAAATTTGAGGTCAATGCATTTGGTTGGGCAACGAAAATTTGCTTTTCTGGGAAACCGATCTTCAAGAATTCGAAATATATATATATTTTATTTTATAGGTGCCTTGTAGTTTGGACGTTCAATAAATAATTACATAAATAAAATACCTTATCCTGTAATCATGGATTATAAATTTTGATATCTTATCTGTGAAATAGGAGAAGTCTCTAATTTACAAATTACTTATTCAAGGCATGAAAGTGAAAATAGTTTTACCCTCCCGTCTTCATTCCAAAAGGCTGAAGATAGGAATATATTAAAAGTAGTGCTTCAGCCTGCATCCGGATACCACACCACCCCAGCCAGACCACAAAGTAACACCAACACACATCGAACCTGAGCAATACAACCCATGAAATAACTCACACAAATAAGTCGCAAGCTCCTGAGGATGGATGTATTAACATCCGAAACATGCTGAGCATTAGATAATGAAATAATAAAGCAAGTGACATCAAGTTGGTCTCTCTTTATTCAACTATCAAGATGATGCACGGTCCAATAAACATAAGATACCAAAAATCCTTCATTTTTGTAAGGGCGCAAACTCATGTCCTTTATTCTGAGAAAAGCATAAATTATGTGTTCGGAAATAGACGCTTAGAATAAACATTCTAAGCGTCTATTTCCAAACACATAATTTATACTATATGTAGGAAGCTATACGACCTGAAAATATGAGTGTGATGGGAACACAATGAATGCAAACAGGATTGTGGTGTGGAAATCTTCTGAGTAGTTCCACATGGAAAGCAGGAACGGAAAATAGAGAATAACATTAGACTGGGTTGTTTGTGAGTAAGAGAGGTGGAAAGAAGTACTGAGGACAGTGTCCAGTATCAGGCTTTGATGTTTGCGGCTGTAAAACTCCTGATCTTTCTAAGTGGTAAGATTTATTTATTTATTTAAATATGAAATTAAAGCAATAATAATGGAAGGGATCATGTAATTGTGTACTGCGTATTTGTGCGCAGTTTTACGAAAATCTGGAATTTATTTCTTACTCATGCAGCTCCACACAAATGCTAATAGACAAAAATCAGGAACATAAATTAAGACTGACATGGTCATGAAACCACAATCCTCACATTCCCCACAAAACTTTAAAGATGAAAAAAAGAGTAAATTTCCATGCTTTTTTAATGCTTCTTATTTAATTTTTTACGAAGTGAGTAATTTCTTTGATATGTTTCTCCGTCTACAAATCCTTACCTTGAAAATAACCTAACGGATGAAGATTAAACTAATTTAAGTTAAATCGGTGTAGGTACGGGATTGGAGTTCCCGCCAAAATTGTCAGGCGAATTTAGTTTCGATTGCTATCGGTTCAAAATAACTCTTACTTTACACGAATCTCAAGTTTAACTTCAAGACTATTACCCATAAAACGAAAAGGAAAACCTGATCATACACAACAATTATTTCGTGGCACAGAATGGGACTTCAGAGCTCGTTGGCAGACAACTGTTGTTTGAAGCGTTGTTTGACATAACGTAAGCCTGTATTCTGTCACTGAAAATTTTTTACATGAAGAAGACGCATCAAGCTAAATTGTAAGGAAACTGCAACGAGGGTGCAGGACAAGAAGCAGAAATGAGAGTGCTAATATTTTTCACAATTTGACAACTTCAGAAAAATCGATTACTCTCTATGAAATGACCTATCGCTGAGGTCTTCTGTCTGAGAAGTCTAATTCACAGCAACACAAAGGTAGGTTTAACATAGTATTATACATTTGTTCGTGATTGGTTTCATTGTCAGACCATTCATTATATTACACATTTCTGCCAAAACAGTGCAAAACAAATTAGAGAAAACTAATTTCATGAAACACAGTCCTTCATGAGAAGCTGGCTGTGAGCCAGCTAGTAAATAGTAGTATTGCCTTTTAAATAAAGCGAAAGTCCATGTCGTGTTCACAGGTCTCTCCACTGAATTATCATGAGACATTTCAATCCAGCCACACATAAAACACATCTTTAAGCCCATCTTTGTAATCCCACTTATTCTTCTGCTACCAGCTACATATTCCACTATAATTTTCTATTCCCTTAACCATTTTCCTCATCGGTGTTACATGTCGTGCCCATCGGATCCTCACAAAAACGTAAAACATAGAATAATTAACAAAATAAGAGGTTTTTAATATTCTTAAAACTTTTATGTCGCCTCCGATTTATTAAGAGGTTTTTCTAAATAAAAATATGCTTTACGTCTGTCGGTACTCGAGTATCAGACAGTTAACAAAATGCAATATACAAGCGGTGTAATATTACACATTAGCTTTGTCAGCCATATATTTTGTGCAGATAAATAACATGAAGTTTGTGTAGAGATATCCAGAATTGACTTACATCTTACGTCATATGAAATCAACCCAATAATAAAATAAGCAACGTAGCAATATTCGGTTACTACCCAACTTACGACCACCCAACTTACCACAAACCGAAGTCACAACCAAAATTTCCTTAAGAAAAGTTCAATTCAAACTGTTATAAAAATAACATTAAAACTGTATTTCGTAATGCAAGTCTACATTTCGTTGAAGAAACTCTGTTATTATTTTGTATCAGGAAGACTACTCATATGAATCCCTCTCGACCTTCTGGAGGGTGCGTGATCCACCTCATTTAGTACTTTTGACTTACGGCCGATAAGACGTATCCTGTTCTCAAGTCTGGGATTTCCAGCATTCTTATACTCGTACTCTGTCAACAATAGACACATATTGACTTCCCATGTGCTGCCTAAGAATACGAACATTAACACCTACATAATTAATATTTTGCCTGTTGTTTATATGGGTGTGAAACTTGGTTCGCCATATTAAGAGAAGGGCATAGTTTCGAGAATAGGGTGCTGACAGGGATATTTGTGCTTAAGAAGGAGAAAAGAACAGTAGACTGGAGGAAACCGCATCATGAGGAATCGCATGGTGCGGTTTCCTCCAGTAAGGTAATTAACTGTCGTGTTAAGTAGATTTCGGGGAATTTCTTGACTACCTGAGGGAACCGTAACTTCTCAAGCAGGACTGTACTGCATGTAGTTGGTTACATAGTAATATACATACATACACATACACACATATACATACATACATACATGTACACATACTTACATACACACGTACATACATACATACATACATACATGCATGTACACATACGTACATATAATTACATACACACATACGTACGTACGTACATATATAAAAACATACATACATACATGCATATACTCACACACACATTCATACATACAGACATGTACACATACATACACATACTTACATACACACACACATACGTACGTACACACATACATACACGCATACATTCATACATCTATACATACATACATACACACATACAAGTACACATAGGTACATATACTTTTTCACACACACACAGACATACGTACGTTCGTACATACATACACACACACATACGTACATGCATACATACATATACATACATACAAATATGTGCATATACACACATACATACACGCACGGTGATGTACGTTACGAGTCCTTCGCTCTCATTCCTGCCACTAGATTTCAGCACAAGATAGGTTACACAAAAGAAGGAAATTGTTCTACACCTAAAATAATGAAGCTTTAAAAAGACACGCATTTGTTACGCACAAAATCACAATTAGATCTACATATATTCCACTGGGATAAGCCTTTCCCATATTGTTTATATAAAATCCATATGCGGGTACATAATGGGACTTTTGTATCTGTCCGTCCGGATCATTTGTGTCTAAAACTACATGGCAGGTGTAGTTGTGGACATGAAATGTGTTTTGATTTTCTCTACAAATTTTATTCTTAACATTTCTCATTCTAAGAAGAACTGAACAAGGTATGATCACAAATGTGTATTAGTCTGCATATGAAGTAACAGTTTTCTTGTCCGATATTAGTGAAACTTGGATTTTCTCAACAGATATTCGAAATAAACTCAATATCAAAATTTCGAGAACATCTGTCTCTTGGAAGCCGAGTTGTTCCACTTGGACAGACAAACGGATAGACGGGCAGACAGACATGACGAAGGTAATAGTCACTTTTCGCAATTTTGCGAACTCACCTAAAAAGAGCATTATATTGTAATAATTGTCGAAGAAAAAATTTTACAAGAGATTATTTTTTTCCTGAATATAATGACAGTACAGGTCCATTTAACTTAGGTTACTGATATGAAAGCTCATCATCGTAGGGCCAGTTGCTAAGTGAACACAAGAACTGTAACATTATTACAAAGATACTGAAAAATTTCTTGTCAAAGCAAAAGCAGAAGGATCGTAAGAAATGTAAGCAAATAAATTAAAAAGATCATACTGAATTCAAATTGAATTAACTAGTGAAAGTATAAAAATGTAGCAAATCTATAATCGAGATGGAACTTAACACGGAGCATATCAGCATCAGCATTTGCCGTTCAAGCGCATCTAGCGGAAAGATATTTTCAACGTTGGTCAGCACTAAAACTTAGTCTCTAAAATTTCGATTCGGCAAACGTAGGCCGACAGTTTCCAAAAGGGTAGGGTAATATTTTGAACAATTAAAAACATTTGTTAGAAAGAAACACACCTAGATGACGCCTCCGAACATCTAGAGTGCGTAATTTTAATTCATTTAGAAAATTAATAATAAACTCGATAGATGAATGTTACAACAAATGACATCATCAGAGTCACAAAAAATCATGCGAAAATTGCATACACCCACACATGTTTAGATACAGAAATGGAGATGGAGAATCTTCTTCTTCCTCAGCTCTACAACTCTTTGTGAGTTTTGGCTTGCTCAATTATTCCTCTCCATGGTTTTCTTTCCTGTGCCTTCTGTTTCCAATTATTTACTCCCATCTTCCTCAAATCGTCTCTCACGTCATCCCATCTTAATCTTGGCCTTCTTTTCGGTATTGTTGCGTGTGGTTTCCATTTATAAGTGCTTTTAACTACTCTTTCATCAGGCATTCTTTCAACATGTCCCATCCAACTCAGTCTCTTACTTTCAATGTGCCTTACTATATTTTCATGGTTAATCAGGTTTTCCAGCTCCTCATTTGTTTTTTTGTCTCTATTCTCCATTTGTTTTCTGCGTTGGGCCAAAAATTCTTCTCAATAACCTCCTTTCGAATATCAATAATTTCTGCTTAATGTTTTCTGTTAATATCCAACATTCGGAACCATATAGATGGAGAATCTTAGGCGTAACAAATACAACACTGGAAAGTTTTTTGCCTCAAGCCAGTAACTATAATAAGTATATGTCTGAAACGTGCGAAAGACACCGAAGTAATTTTTTTTTCTTATATCGGTCTAAATATTTTGCAGGTCAGTAAGCGCCACATTACTGACCTCGGAAAGTTAAGATACTAACGTAATGGAAAATTATGTTTCATCTATCAAACGTAGTAAAGTCTACGTCCAGCGGAATTTATACGCGGAAAACGATAACGCTATTTTAAAATATTCTTGTAGCTCCATTTCTGTACTATCTAAATGTGAGCGGAATGACACGTACGCTTTAACATCTACAAACTTTATTGCCTCAAACACTGAATTTTACTGAGACAAGGCAAACACTGTAAGAAATTTTAAGTTTTACAAAATAATTACAGTATACATTACCTTACTAAAAACTCCGTGGCCTTAGTCCGCACGCGAACCATACCGACAGAGCGGCCGCCGCCGGTCGGCGAAGTTAGTGCCAACTTTTGCGGATAGAGGGGTGTCACGTGGTCAGCGCAACGGGTCCCC
>Ga0136643_10008049_pt1 | contig 15342 bp, 10 predicted proteins | sample TergutLab28metaG_FD_96883 | JGI IMG/M metagenome (GOLD analysis project Ga0136643, IMG submission 96883) | Labiotermes labralis P1 segment gut microbial communities from Petit-Saut dam, French Guiana - Lab288 P1 (version 3) (version 3) | ecosystem: Host-associated > Arthropoda: Insects >... | reverse complement strand
TCATTTTAAAATATCTGCAGTTCTGTGCGGGTGCCAATAAGTCTGCGTGGTGCAATGTGGAGTTTTGTGTTGGGAAGGGGGGGGGGCAGTTTAGTGACCTAGAATTGCTGCCGGTGAGTTAAATTTTTTCTGTCATGGGTTTTTTACACTTTCCTGATACTAAGCTTAGTGTTGTACATTGTGTGGCGCAGAAATTCCTAGCAGACAAATACCCTTTCTCCTCGATTCCTTCTAAATAAGAAAGCCATATTATAACTAGCCACAATTTGTGGCTAGTTATAATATGGCTTATATTAATTAAATTTACTGATTTTAAGCTTTCATTGTGATTCAGTACTAATAGTAACCCGATTCTGAGATTTTTGCGCCGTGCTGAAGTGGGCTGCGTTTCGGACATATCGGAGAAACATGCTGCCTCCATTTTCAGCGTCACACTATACAGGAAAAACACGTCACGTCACACGCACGCATGCACGGTCTTCCAAAACACACGAGTTCAACATCTTGAGTCTTTCGTTCCTTTTGCAAGAGCTGTAACCGCCTAATGTTTCACAGCCGGTCTGGAACACATCAGAACAGAGGTACATTTCGTTAACGAGTGAGAATATGAAGCAGCTCTTCTTTTTTTTTTATGCACGCCTTTTAGCCGTAACATCTTGGTCTCCTAACGGTGTGGTAGCTTTTAAAAGTCCATGTTGCTGTATCTCGATATGTAACCAGATTCTCTTTCTGCCGGATGCAAGGGAGACACGAGAAAAGGGTTTCATGCAACAAGTGAAATACTTTGCACACGCTCCGAAGGAGACGGAGGGACTCTCGTCCTTTTCAATGCGTGTCCAAACCTAGAACTTAATTTGGTCAGCTGACAACTAACGGTAAAAAAAAACTGTTAAAAACCGTCAGATTTAGTCTGCAGACCCTCAGCAACGCGACGTCTTGGTCAATCGTAGGAAAGCTAACAAGACAGCCAACTAACAGCGGTAGACCAAAGTTTCTGCGTTGGCGGAATAAGAATGCGTATTAACCACCGTCACCGACCGTACAGCAGGTGAAACCTGGACTAGTGGCGCCATCGTTAAGATTCAGACTTCAATGTATCCATTAACTACCTAGCTGTCATGGCAAGCCTGGAGTCCATGTTCTAAAAACAAACACATGATGACATCGCTAAGCTCCCTATTTTGCACTCGCAACTGCCACCCGTGAGCGGGAGAGCGAGACGGTTCTGATAAGCCGCTGAGCTAGGCTAGGTACCGAATCAACAGCCATTCGGATCCTCTCGGTCCCTAGGCCAAATGCTAGGCACTTAACAGGCACCTCATCTATGTGCTGAGTTGCACCTTTTCTAAGAAGAGTGATGGCAATCCATGGCGCCCAGCAACAAGACTGTGGTTGAGGGAATATGAGGTAACACAACAAAACACCACACAAACATATTAAAAACAGCAGACGAGGATACAACAGTTACAGCAAAGGATAACGTGTAACCATTATCTTCACCTCATCGCTCCATTAATGCATGAATGTGACGAAGTCCCGTCAAAGAACATAAAAAACTAAAGCCACAGGCGACGTCTTCAAACTATCTCCTACGGTACGTTAAAGTTCACAAAGAAATTTCGTTTTTGACGGAAATGCATCATGGTCATACACCGTTCCAGCCGCCTCGTACATACATGTGAAACATTACCCACACGAAGAAAATTTACAGGTATGTACGAAAGAACAGCAACCTCGATCATCTCTGTATCATCCTGTTTTCATTATCACCAGACCTTAGCAAAGTAGGTCACATTTCTCACTACTGCGAGTACTAGAACGACCCCGTAGTCAGAATACGATCAATAAACATGGAGTGTCATTCTTCTGTTCTACTCAACACTGTCAGATCGTAGCCATAGCAACCCCGCTGGCTGTATAGAACGTACGCTATCAACCGAAGTGTTTACGTCATATACACAGAAATGAAATCAGTTTGTATTTGACTCCTCGATACAGACTCGTAACTCAATTACAGAACTTCTGAGGCGTAACATCTTACCTTCGGAAGCAAATTCAACTATCCATACAGTTTTTCTAAAGTTCCCTGGAGATTAATCTCATGAGGATCACATCCTCCTACATTCAATATGTTTATGCTACCTCCAATCAAGGACACTAAAATCTTGGTGACGCAAAACAAATTATGCATGGGTATTAAGGAAACGAACTTATATGTTGTAAGAACTTTAATAAATCTCCTGAAGCTAAACCTTCATCTATCAGATTCAAATCCAGTACCTATTCAGAGAAGGGAATCCAGTTCCCCATTTCACTGATCAAAGTCGCTTCCACTATACGTTAATGTTTAATAAAAAAAATACACACCAAGCTACAGTGCATGCATATACACTTTAGGTAAAAACACGCGTAAAGTGTCTTACACGCGAGTCACTTCTCAAATAGAAAAGGATTCGAATACAAAATAGTCATACTCTGGCCAAGAACTTCGTATTCCAACTTCAAGTTTTGTACTGAACTTGGCTACCTTCTCCGGTGCCAAAAGAGTTATTTTTAGAGGCCATGTGGTCTACGCCGTGATTCGTCCCCCTGGAAACCCAATAAAGTATGAACCTGATGGGTTTCATTATACTATATGCAGCGTTTAGGGTTCTATCATGGTACCCGTATATCGTTAAACGTTGAATAGTTTCGGTCGTGCGTAAATCTGTTCACACATTACTACACTCTAACACAGATACAATAGAAAACTGTCAGGAAGTTTCAAATATGAACTGCATGTACGTAGACCGGTATCTGCAAAAGCATCCGTTTATTTTAGTCTCTTGACTAAAATCATGTGGATTAAGAATCGGATTAGCGTGTCATATTTTAAAATGTCGAACTTAATTCCGTGAACCCATATTGGCTCACTTCTCTTACGACAAGAAATGGGAATATAAATTTGTGTGACGTGGTAAAGAAACAGGGAGAGTGCAATCAAGTCCAGTCACGTCATATCGATCACAGCGCGGGCTCAGCATCCTAACTACCCGCCACGTGAGGCACAAGATCACGTGCTGATAAATATTACACCCACACGCCCTCGGTGCAACGGAGTTACTGTTTCAATGCTCTGCAAAGAAATGACGTCACATGACGTACTGTGCCGGCACTTCCGATGGTTCGGACCAACAGTCATGTCATGGATAAGAAAATTATGTAACTACAGCTGCGTGTGACAGTTCATGACATAATCTGTCTTGCGAAAGGTACAATAGCACAGCCTGGTAAAATCACGAGGCCCACGTCCCTACTGCACACTTCTGGACCAATAAAGTGTATTACTAACGTCCTATCACAAATAAATAACATTTATACTCCAAGAGAAACACTCGGCTCGTGCTAAAACGCTGGAGTGCGTGCAAATGGCCATAAGATCGAATCCTAGTGAAGTCAAATACGTACTGCTTGCATTGTCAAATATGTTAGCGTATGGTCGCGTCGTCATCGTCATAATAAGGCTAATGGTATAACAAAGAAGGAAACAGAATACATCATAACACAATGAAAGGTTTTTCACCACGCAGGAAGCCGAGTTGTTACCCCTAGCAGCTTGCATCTTTGGCAACATGAAGAAAAACAATTGCTTTCTGGCCAACAAACCTCCAACAGTGAACGGAAACATATATTGGATGGATGGCATTTTTAAAGCAAAGCAAACAAATAACTGGAAGTGGGTTATAGTGACTGTATAAACTAAACCAATGTGTTCTCACCGAGACAAAAAAAAAGGCCTGTATAAACGCAGTCAAACCATTCCGACCAAAAACAAGACACTGAAAAATCTGAAATCTAATTCTGGGCTCAGTAACAAAAATTTTAATATTCCGTCCAACACAACTACCATGTTGTCTTTACGACCAGCTACAAGCTTCTGTCTTAACAGACCATCATGTGGCTTAATGATGGTCTGTTAAGACCGAAACATGTAGCTTGTTCTTAAATAAAAGATACGTTGTTGCAAGTAATTGCACTAACAACAAAGGCACATGAAACTACTAAAAATGATACAAGACATAGAATTCCTGCAAGTTTCATCTTCAGGCAATCCAAAGCCCAAAGTCGTGCAAGTACCAACACAACGTTCTTGGTATTACAATATTACTGCAATACCCCCACTACTGTATTTTGGGTTCTCTGAAAATTGAGCCTCGGAGCTGAAACTCGTAGGAATTTTACATATCATTTATGGTTATTAGTCGTCTTATGTGCATTTGTTGGTTATAATAATTATTTGCAACGAAAAATACAATAATTATATAATGTCATTTTTCTTACAGAAGCCCCTAGCAACACCACGCTACGAACTCAATAAAATTAATTCTGGGCTACTTTCTACATCTCAAAAATAAACAACTTCCAATTAGATACACTGTTCACGCACAATGAAAACACGGCAGACTAACGGGCACTGGTCCTTATAACACGTTTATATGCCAGCGGCCAGTGTGCACACGATGCTAAAATTGTTTGTGTTACCACGTTTACCCAAACGAGATTGTCGACTAGAATATTACACCTATTTCTTACTGACCAGAGTGGTCCTGTACTTTTAAAAGTACCATCCTGAAAATAACAACAATGATAATTGTACTGCTGCAGTGTTGGCGGCGGTTCGACTAAAACCAAGCGTAACGCTGGTATGTAAAGTGTACACAGTGCACGCCTTGAAGGCATACGGAGTGCTGGTACACCTGCAACCGTTCTGAACCTCGGTGTAGGGGGCGGCTTCACGCAACGGCCTATTTACCTGCCGGGGAAAGCATCTCCGATACTAACAGAAGAGGAGGCTAAGAGGTCCCCAGATTCGGTATGTATGCTTTTGACGCACAATGAATCTGGAAACCCCCTCACGACACCGACGTCGGCAAGGCTGTGATATGCGTTGTAGCAGACAAAATAGCTAGGAATGAAGGGGAAGCTGAGAAAACTGACGACGCCATGAAACCAAGTTCCACTTAGTTTGCGCCGAGGTATTTTGAACGTCAGCCAAAGCAGTACAATGCGAAACGGAGTACAAATACCCTCAGCGCAGTAGTTCCAAACTCAATCCAGTTACAAACTTACAAAATGCAGATCGTGCAATCCTGTCATATATCTCTAAATTATCACAATACATATAAATCTAACACCAACAAAACTCTATCAACCCTCTCGCCAAATTCAATTCGAGATTTATGTCAAGTTTGGGTTGAATCTGAGGCAGGCCACAATTTAAATCGCGATGAAGACAGTACGCATCTCCCGTACCAAATTTAACTGAAAACGAAGTACCTTTGCAGATGAACGTGCACATAAACATGATCTGGCCATTACGGATTACTTATTAGACTTCTGTGAACACGTATAAAACGATAGATTCATAACGATCCGAGCGCTTTCGTTCCAAGAAAAGGATTTTATTTCCTTACTCCCACTTTCATCTCTCACGTTTCGAGCTCAATTTTGTTCATAGAAGTAAAGAAATAAGACATTAGACAGACGCTGCCACGTTATTCCGAGACAGATTCCTCACAATCTTCAAGTTTTCCATGTTCATCTCCTGAACACTTCGGCTCACATCGGCCAGCCCATGCTGCTCGCAAACTACGCACCTGCGGGTTGGACAACCATTAATTCTACTAGGTAGAATGATTTATAATACTGTAAGATCTGCAACAAACACTACATGATTCAGATCCAACAGCTTTATTCCCCATGTATGATGCCACGCTCCTTTATTTTACTGCTGGCCAGTTAACCTACTGGCAACTCTTGTACCGCAGACCTCAATGAGCAGTAGCTCGAATACGCGACAATATATAAAATTCCTTCTTTTACATATGACGGACAATCAACAATTCGTCTCAAATAGATGCGTCTTCCGTCTAGAAACAAAAATACGAACATCGGCTGAGTACTGAAAATCGCAAATCGCGGAATAAATGAATCGTCTAATACGGTGAGTGCCATATTAATTTGGCCTGCAGCCACGAGACAGTCCTGGCACTATCCTCCACGACTCGAAAGCGTAAGCTCGGGCGGAGAGCCACGCCAATTTGGCAACATCGAAGTCGATAACTACTCATCGATAATAAGTTCCAGCACAGTGACCTTTGCTGTAATCATAAAGGTCCAAAGCTTCTTCGACGTAATAAGGCTGAGGATTTCAGAGCCATCGAAGCGACAAGTTCAGTTACGGACAGACTGAGGCAGGGACGTAATCGTATCCGAAAGCAGCTTTCTAATCTTACAGACTATCAGTGAGGTGCCTAACTTTGTGATATTTGGTAATATATTTTACGTAAGCGTAATCTTGGGTTTTACGTTCATTAAATAAATATAATAGGTAAATAAGCCGGAATATCGTAGTCGGTATAGTGGGCAGGTTACGGGGTGGGCGACGCTGACATCCTTTTTCGATTCCCGGCAGGAGTAACATATTTTCTCTTCTCCAAAATTGCAGGCAGAGGCTGGAGCACACCCATATTCCCAGTTGGTTCAAAACAGTCTCTCTTTACCCCTGGGATCAACTTCACGCCAAATGCCCCTACCTTAACTGCTGGGGTTAAGAATGGGTTGGATTTTACCTCACCTACACCGTGTCTTCATGGTGTGTCAAGGGTCAACTTCCCCTTATACAGACAAGGTAGGTCTACATGCACGTTAACAGAAACACAATCCCCTCTCCCTCCCTCAACCCGAATTTCCCGTAAGGCTATCCTGCCAACCGCGATATTTCTCAGGACCATACCTCCCTTGGGTTGCGAGAAATTACTGTATTCCGGTACTGAAAACCTGCTGATGGTCAGAGTTGTTTCATAAATTCACAAAATGTTCATAACAGAGTTTTTGCAGACGGCTGTAAGGTAATGTGACGCAAGAAATATTTCGATGGTATACTTATAACAGAAACTGTAGTATGTAAGCACAAGAAACGTGGTATGGCAGGAAAGCACAATCCCAGAGTGACCTATCGCCCGGGCGGCAAAGTTTTGTACGGTGATGTCTAATATCTGTGGATCCTCAAACTGGAACTTTCTTCACTGATACCTGTTTGTATTATCCGGGAGAACACAATACTTTGAACCGTGTGAAGAATGTTGAAAGTGATGTGCTCGCTGTGATAATAAAACAGATGCCCATTAAAAAACCACAACGGAATGACGAAACCAAAATTTTCTTCACGTCAGCGGATCCTAAAATGTTAGGTGGTTCCTAGATATTTCAAAAATATGTGCACCCGTGCGGTACGGCCATCAGATTTCTTGTGCTTGTATATCACAGACATGCCAACAACAGCAGGAGCTACCGTATCCCAACGTACGGCAAACGTTTACTGCACAAGGACGGCTTCAAAAATCCCCAAAAGTCTGCCCGAGCAGCAAATCCAACTTTTAAAATTGGAAGTCTTTTTTAGGTAAAAATTTTGCACAGGGCGATTAAGGGCTAAACTTACTGTTAATTAATTTTCAGTAAAAATTTAATACAGCAATTAATTACTATTTAATTTGTAGAACTTAAACTATTCTTGAAAATGTAAGGACGTCAATGACAAAGAAACTTGCCCTGTTCCCTTGCCATTTATATTTTTTAAGAAATACACGGAATTCCGTTCCATAAAAATACGCCTGAAATAATTTTGCGCTAATCATTACTAACACAAAAATAAAAGAGTAAAGGGTATGGTGGGGCTCAGCACTCCGCACTGCTCTCACAGTACAGTTTCTACCATACCTTACTTGCCAATGCAACAAGCACGAATCCCGTTACAACTGAAATAATGTTCACCAAATTTACCCAAGCATGTGAAGGTTACCAAGTCACTACAAGAACTTTACATTATTTCTGAGGTGGGGAGCGTAAGCTGAATGTGTTCAAATCGCCCTCGCGGGCCGTATACACGCCTTCAGCTACAAGTGGGTTGTCTTAACCCTCTGAACCATGACATTCATCTTAATAATGAAGAATTCAATTTCCGTCTCACAATACACAACGTCTAGAACATTTTCATTTTCTCGGATACGACCACAAATTATCGTGTCCTAGAAAAAGGACATCACCGCCAAAACCTCCTTGAGGTCTTCATGTTTCACACGGTCCCCATTAGAAGGGCCATTCAGTTAATGGTGTTTAAGGGATTTGTTACTGTTTACTGATACTCGCACGGTAAAGGTAGACACAAATACATTACACGGGCAAAGTTCAGACTTTCTGATGTTAAACAACGCGCTCTATCTTCGACCAATACCAGGCATCAGAAGCACGCTAACGGAAATTATACACAAAGCTGAATCACCTACTACATACGAACACGAATAAAAATGGTGTTTCAGGGGGTCACGCCGTATAGTTTACCAATCTACTGGACCGTAATCATTACATCCGTCGCTGCGACAGCCCGCTTAAGTCATGAATAAATGTTGCTGGTCCGTCCTTCAACACATGAAAGAAAGGACGTCATATACACTGAGTCCTAGATAGTTTTTCTTTGTTAAGAACGCATTTTAACACACAATTTGTAAATACGAATTTTGTAAGCCACAGTCAACAACATATCGCTGCCTAATCCGATTATGTTTCTTTTAACTGCGTTTTTAAGGTACCATGTACCACCACAGCCTGAAAGTGATCTTTTATCTCGAAACTAAGAAAAGGTCCAGTTCACATATTCAGCATTTTCGTCTGGTACGACCCGTACGCTTTAGCAGCCAGTTACCGCACAAGCCGCCACGTGTGAGGAGGTTACGATCCAACCCCCTTCCGCCCACTTTAGATTTTAACAAATTGTAGTGCTCGGCTCGAAGGAAGCTTGAAACAGTTAAACATCTGAGGTTCTCACAGCAGTGCCGATGAAGATGATTCCAGTCACCTGAGATATGACCAATGTTTCGGAGCAGCTTGCTATTTCCGTCTTCAGAGTAGTCTACGTTACTTGAACGTACAATTTTTGTACGTGTAGTTTTAAAGTACAGACAGCCGGAATAGGCAATACATTTTACAACTAGCAGTTTTCACTGTATCCTCTGGAATACACACATGTCCATCACAAACCTTTCAAACATCCTCCTTGAAGAGGGTCTGAAAATTCGATCTGCGCTCTGTTCGCGAGAATCAGATATCGCCGTGTTGAAATAAAATAGGTTCTTGGACGAAACAGTGCCATGTGGTGTAGAGCTAAAGTAATGCACTGGCTAAAAAATATATTTTGTTCGGTGCTATGTATGTTCCACGAAGCTGAAAAAGGAGAAGCACATCCTGTCCTGACATGACAGTACCACTGTTCGGCTTACCGAACGTCACACTAATAGAAAACACACTGGAATACAAAATAGAAGAACTCGGATGGTCGCTTTTACAGTTACCGAAATTTTGCCTTATATTCCTTTGTACATAAAGTAGTTTGTGGAAACCACTCGCTATTATTAATTCTTGTCACGCTACATTACTGAAGTCGGTGGTGTTATTTTTATTATATAATTCAACACGTATATCGAAGCCTCCGTGAAGTGTCGGCCTCTTAATAATCCTACGACAATGCCAGTGTGCTTAGAATTACTATCAGAAAGAGAGCTCTACGATACAAAAGTGAGCACCTTAATACTAAAAATAAATTTTAACGAGTATGAACCAGTCTTAGGCCATGGTAATTTTATTGGGACCTAGCTCATCGACGGTAGCACCGTCTAGCAAAATAACGATTTATTTCTCAACTGTTCGAACAATTTCATTGGCGTAAAATGGTCAACCTGACAAGCTATGTCCTTGCAGTAATTCTAGGGGTATGAGTAACACATATCAGTCTTATATCATTTCTTAACACGTCTTTAATGAGAGACAGCGACATGAACACTGACGTGTATTTAGGAGAGTGCCAGAATCTGGAACACTGACCTGTGGCACCAAATGAAGAACAAGAGTGCAGTACCAGACCGGGATTCTCGTCTGACACACCCCCTACACAACGCCCTTCACAGATAAAGTCGTGTTTCGAGCAAAATGATCCGCGCTTGATATCGTTTGTAACTTAACGTGCAGCGGCAGCTTTTTTGGTAGTCAACAATGCCTAACTGCCAGTCGGACTGGGAGTGAAACGCATCACTACATTAAACGTTGACATTTATTTACGTATTGTAAATTACTTACTTAGCATGACTTGGTGACTACTGACTTGACGGCATACACGCCAATAGTTTGCCCACACTATCACAGCTTACTCAGCACGATTAAGGTACTACTGCAGACCGTACAGTATAATTCTGTATTGATCACTCACACAGAAATACAACCAGTTTTCACAAGTTCTGCACAGTCAATGACATGACGGTTGCAGAAAATAACACCTCAGTTGTGCCACAAACACGATGGAAACGGAAATATAAGTTTCAAACGGAACGGATACAACCGAAAATCAGTACCACACTTTCGAAGCTACTAATCAAATTACGCCTCAACGGACTAAACCCAACAGAATATTTCCCTCATTTTCAAGGAACTACCCCAAAAAAGCGTTATGAGGGCTCAAATTTTAAATAACAGAGAGGTACAGGTTGATGCATTAAAACCTCCTTCAGTCACTTCAATTTGTTTTGCGTTACATACGGTCGTAAATTTTACGAAGACGTTAACGCCCACCTGATGCAAAACTGCAGTACTGTACCACGTCTGTCTGAAAAAGTGAGGCAAGCAGACTTCACTGCTCTCTTGAATTCGATGCATGGACCTCATTATTACTGATTAAAATGTTACGATATGTTAACTAGACATCACAGCAAATGTGAAACGAAGCAGTATATAATAAAGTAAATGTATTATACACAAACAGTCAAGGGAGAAGATGAGATTTTCATGAAATCATTTCAATGTTGGAATCACTACACTGCCCCAGCATGATACGGGCACGGTTGTCTCCGCATCCATACACGCCGTTAGTTCCCCAGGCCTAAAAGACAAGCTATCTTTGGGGAAGCCCGGTAATTCCTTAGCCCCTGGTCCATGGCTAAAAATAACAATCAAACGACAAGATGCATTATAATAGTACGATGTGGCAGCACGCGACTATCAACTCGCTCTACCAGTCACAACCTGCAACTGAATGAGGACACCGCTCAATACAACTGTCACAACAGAATAAGCATCTTCCATTCTGCACCGTGGAGTTATCTTGCCTTTAATGTTCTATCACATTTCAGTCTGTACTGTCATATCCAGACACTTTTTGTACTGCTTTGGACAATACGCGCCCAATCACTTTCTTCCAGGTATTACGTTACAGTGAGACGGGAAACACAGGAGTCCAGCTGTTTAACAGTTAGGAAATGTATGCATGTTTGAACAATTCCAAACCGTTCGCTCCTTTTTGTTTAATTATCTCTAAAAAGTACTAATAAGGGTAACAGTGCCCTACGCATAAAACTTGTTTCAATTTTCTCTGCAACTTCACATTATTCGCTCCGATACGAATTTAACGATAGCGGTGTGATCAGAAACGCGTGTAACTCAAGTGGGCTATGTGTAACTACTGTCCCATTTTAACCGAAAGTGAAATGAGTAGTATTACAAGACTTGAGCTCTGTGGTAAGAACAGCAGCTTGCACCATTTGAGCCTGACGAAGGCCTACACGCATACCGCCACTCTATGCAATTCCCCCAGTGGAAGTGTTAAAACAGACAGACATGGGGTTAAAGACATGCACAGCGTGTCATTACAAATTCTCTTTCCCAACGAAGTGTTAGCAGGCGTGGTATCCTGCATTCAGTATTTTGTATTTTACACTTCAGTAATAACGTACTGCTGACTCAACTAATAAATATTTTATTCTAACGCAATGGATAAACTCAATCAAGAATTTAACTCCATGTAGCAGAGACCTTCTTGAGAAGTAAACAGTTCCTCAGCTAGTCACGAAACCCTATGCACTTTAAGGAACTCAAAGGCTCATCACCATGCTCATAAAAGCCTGACGCTTGTCCCTATCCTGTGCCAGATCAATCCAGTCTAAGCCCTACCAACAAATTTTTTAAAGATACATTCCAGTACTGCCCTCCCCCCATCCATCTAACCTAGGTCTTCCAAGTTGTCTCTCTCCCTCAGGTCTCCCTACCAAAACCCTGTATGCACCTCTCCTGTCTCCCATACTTGCCACATTCCCCGCCCGTTTCATTCTTCTTGATTTCGCCACCCACATAATATTTGGTTAGGATTACATGATATGAAGTCCCTAACTGTACAATTGTTTTCCAGTCCCCTGTTACCCTGTCTGTCTCAAGCCCAAGTATCTTCCTCAGCATCCATTTATCGAATATCCTCAGCCTGAGTTCCTCACTCAGTGTGAGAAACCAGATTTCATACCCATGCAAAACAACTGGCAATATTAGTTATGTATATTTTAATCGTTATGTTTTATGAAAGCGAATTGGAAGACAACAGATTCTGGACCGAATGAAAGCAGACATTCCCAGAGTTCTGTCTGCTCCTAACTTCTCAACGAAAGCAATTTTGCCACACTAGGGCTTATTACTTATCTGTATGTTGTGATTTTGTCCTGCTTGCTGTTCCACAGACATGACCTTAACAGTTTTCTCAGCACTAACTTCTAGACCCATCTTCCTACTAGCGACCAACGAAGCTTCTGTGTGCCTCTTTATAAAATGTACGCTTTCAACCAATAAATTAAACCCTCAGCATAAACTAGAAGATGACGTGAACCATTAAATTTCAAGCCACCCTGGCCCGCTTGAACCCTCCTAATGGCATATTCTAAAACATGTTTCAGACTATTCTAAATGGGAAATTTATCTATTAAATTTGTTTTCTCGTGCAAAATTGAATACACAGTGCAACGTTCTTTCTTATCTAAATGCTTGCGAATAATTTGGTCAAGCAACAAACAAAAAAAGTCTTGTCTAGATACCTTTGCAGACAGGCTTTCACGTTATCCAATGGAGCAATACTCCTTGATACGCCAGTTAGTCAATAAATTTCTCGCCTTTCATGAATACCACAGTTCATTAACGTGTTCACAACACAACACAATCTGACAGTTTTGGCATTAAAAACCCAAAACACGTTACGTTATTGTACAAAACAATGACATATTCACAATGGATGCCAAGTCACAAGCGTAATTACCAAACGGTAAATGCCGCTGTAATGAATGACGGTGTATCAAACTTGGATCATACAGTGATGAACGATAACTATCACGTTAAGAAAACGTGGGTGATGTCCAAAGTCTACACAAACATTTATCCCTGTGACTGTATCTGTTTATAGTTTTAAACTACTGACATTTTTCCCGGTGTTTTCAACATTATGAATACGGAAATATTTAAAATTAGTTGCAACATTATTATTTTCGGCATACCTTGTTCCTGTACATTATACTCATATCTAAGCCACTACACGTGGGCCCAAAGCCAATGTGGACCACATTTTCCATCAGTAACAATCTGCAAATTACAGTCATCCATTCTGTCATATGCCGAAAACACATTTGGCATCCTTCGTTCTGACTGCCTGACTCATCAGACATGATCTGCGAGTAAATGAATCGGGGTCCGAAAGATTTTTTCTCGTTCCACACTTCTGTTGGGTCGCTGAAGATGTTAACATGAATATAATTCAAGAACTGGCGACGATGATGCCACCATTATGGTGAAGGATGTGAAAAACAGAAAGTGCACTACATTAATGTCCACCGAAACGGAACGTTCCCTGATTACAGTCACAGCGATATGACTGAGTTCTACATACACAAAAACATGTGTCCGTACAATTCAGTTTCAAAAGACTAGTGTAATTACACAACACAGCAAGCAGTTAGGAGCAAAATTAATAAAGTTTACGAATTGTATTTTTTTAACACTTCAGTCCTACAAATCAATTACGTTCATTGCTGTCCTTTAAATTTACCTCAATGAAGAATTAACCACTGAAATTACGCTGCACAGCGCACTCATTCATAGTAAACACATATTTTGATCCAAAAGTCGAACACGTCACCGTCACACGTTATCCAACTTCAACGTTTTATCTGTATTACTATTTTAATACAGTTGTTACCATGTACCTATTTATGGACACCACTATTTAACATTATACATACGTACATACACAAATATGTACATTTTTACCATTTACGTAAGACTGCAAGCACTATATGGTGTATGTGTCTAAGAAGCGTGTTGCTCCCTGAAGATGGTCAAGTCATGTGGCTGAAACACGGAGAGGTAAATAAATAATATGCATCAAGCTGGGAGTGAGAGTTTGTGCGTATGTAAGCTAAAACCTAAAAGCTAAATACCTCCAATCGCAGATCAGAAGTGCCTTCCCTCTTTTACTTGTCTACACAACATTATTAAAATTATTCCGCAAAAAGAATATTAATAAATGCACGTTACACATCTACCACGTCATTCATGAGCCCCATCTTTTGTTCTTCCAAGTAAGCGAAGCACAGAATCGTATTTAACACACACCAAACGTAACTGTAAACGGTAAGGAAGGGTGGGAGATTATTACCTATGGCAACCATTTTTATTAGGAAAAAGTTCAACAGAGTGATATGACGGTGCAACATGACACTCAGAACATTTTACATCCGCAATTCGTCTGTATTTCTGTTGTTACGAGAATGGTACTTCTGCAAACAATGCCTTATACATGTATACAGTTACACTTCTGCGTTACATGAAGAAGTCGGTCACTAGTACAGATTTACCCAAACAAACATCCACAAATTTATGGACTCTGATTCATCTGTCTAGGGCCTTAACTTTTACATTTCTCGTGTTTCAGCTCACTTCGACCTGTTGCCGGCGTCACTAACAATCGTTCCAGTGAACTGGACTCTTACTTACATACTTGCTTGCTTACTTACTGCATGGAGCAGAGTCCTTCTTGAGAAGTTAACGGTTCTCAACTAGCCAAGAAATTCCACACATTTTATGGAACCCGAAGGTTCATTACCACGTTTACAAGTGACCCCACCTGTCCCCTAACCTGGGCCAGATCAATCCAGTCCATACTCCCACATCCCACTTCCTGAAGATCCATCTAAATATTAACCTCCCATCCATGCCTGAGTCTTCCAAGTGGTCTCTTTCCCTCAGGTTTCCCCACCAAAAACCTGTATACACCCCTCCTCTCCCCATACGTGCTACATGACCCGCGAATCTCATTCTTCTCGATCTAATCACCTAAATAATATATGGTGAGGAGTACAGATCATTAGGCCCCTCTCTATGTAGTTTTCTTCACTCCCCTGTTACATCCCCCCTCTTAGACCCAAATATTCTCAAACACCCTCAGCCTACGTT
>Ga0136643_10008047_pt1 | contig 15344 bp, 14 predicted proteins | sample TergutLab28metaG_FD_96883 | JGI IMG/M metagenome (GOLD analysis project Ga0136643, IMG submission 96883) | Labiotermes labralis P1 segment gut microbial communities from Petit-Saut dam, French Guiana - Lab288 P1 (version 3) (version 3) | ecosystem: Host-associated > Arthropoda: Insects >... | reverse complement strand
TGTGTAACCGAGACGGAGTGTGTTTACTGAGCGGTACGGACTGGATCTTAGTATATAATCCTACGTTCTGCCCACTCACTGTATTTATGTGTTTTGTGTGGATCTCAGAACAAACAGCGACTAGTCCCCTCTACAGCATTAACTGGCTGGTTTGTGTAACCGAGACGGAGTGTGTTTGCTGAGCGGTACGGACTGGATATTTAAATGTACTTGATATTCACTCAGTGCGGTATGTCGACAGACGTGAATTTCGAAGTTGCTAGTTATTTATGAAGACAATTTCATTATTTATGAAGACAATTTCAAAGTTCTCATGGCGGTGGGCGTGGTCTTCTGTGCTGTGATGCCGCGTAACCTGGCAGATGGCTAACGGCGTTACTGGGGAACGTGCTGCCTTTATCGTAGCTCTCGCCTCCTCTGACTACGTAGGCAGTAGCTTCATAGGAAGGGCGGTGGCTCTGTACCAGTCTATGCGGTTTCACGCCGCAAAGTGCCGTAGTGCTAAAATGTGCTGAGCACAATATTTGGAAGTTGGGTGGAGGGGGAGGGGCGGGCGTAGCAGGAGGGTGTACAAAGTTGTAGGACGGGCGTCATAATTTGCCTCCTCGTCAAATATCGTTACGTTTACCAAATCGAGGCGTATATGATGGACAGGACATATTGATTGCATGGAAAGGAGGAGGAATGCATATAAAATTTTAGTTGGAAAATCTAAAGAAGAGATGAATTGGGGTGCAAAGCATAAATGGGAAGATAATTGATAGTGTGAGGGTGTACACTGGATGTAACTGGTTTATGATCGCGACCATTAACAGGCTGTTGTGACAACGGTAATGAACCTTTGGGTTTCATAAGAACACGTCCTGAGTGGGTGTTAGCCTTCAAGAATCACTGTTTCGTGGATTTATTCATTGATATTTTAATCAGAATTTTGGTATGGAAAGGTTCAGTATTACGGTAGACACGTGTTGGAAAGTTAGGTTGACTCATTTTGATGAAACTGAGTCACATGTCCGGTGTAATCAGCAGTGATGTTAGGCTGAACCCCACAGTCGGGTGGGCAGCTGTCTGCTTCATGTTCCTGCGTCCTCGTGGTCAACTCTGGCCTCAAGACAGACTGTCCTATTCTGATATCCATCCCTCCTCCAGACTCTACCCAGTTGGCATCACAAAATAAACCAAAACCAGTTCTTCTCCAACCTTCGCATTTCGCTGTCCAGTGCATGGCCAGTATCTAACCGTTGCGATGTGCGAACTGCTATAACTGTCGTTAACAAAGGCTGCGAACTACTGAGAAGAGACATCGGTAACAAAGTTTCGGAAAACCCTAATGCCTTCATATTCAGAGAAGGATTATTTTAACCCTGAAGATGAGGGCAGCAAGCTTCTCCGAAACGTTGGCATAAGCCCGCAAAATTACGCTTCATGGGACAAACCTCAACACAGAACGCCATAAGAACACGAAATCTGACGTAACATAAATTGTGTATTGGGCGGTTTCGTGCAGAGTGTTTGTGACGCACGGCGGTGACCGGGTCACGTTTTAGTTGTTGGCGCGAGGGTGATGAGACAGTCTGGTGACGGGACGCACTGCACACACAACACCCGGTGTTTCCTGTCCCTTGCGACCACGTCCACACTGACTGCAGCTGTTGACATACTGCCAACAGAACAGTGGATGGTACAGATGAGGAACAGCGCTGCCTAGCAGCGACCACGTCCACACTGACTGCAGCTGTGGACATACTGCCAACAGAACAGCGGATGTTGCAGATGAGGAACAGCGCTGCCTAGCAGCGACCACGTCCACACTGACTGCAGCTGCGGACAGTGTTACAGAGCTCAGCTGGTAATCTGGCTTCTACTGTGGGATTCTACATTGCGTTTCTGTTACTCTTCTCGTGGCCACCGCAACTATCACGGGATGTCCTGTCGGATGCTGGCTTTCTGTGCGCAAAACTGCCATTCTCAGGGACGGGAAAAAAGGAACGCTGTGTAGATATATATTTTTACAGTGTGTGTGTGTGAGTGGGTGTGTGTGTGTGTGTGAGAGAGAGTTTGTGTGTGTGAGTGTGTGTGAGAGAGTTTGTGTGTGAGTGAGTGCGTGTGTGTGTGAGTTTGTGTGTGAGAGTGAGAGTGTGTGTGTTTGTGTGTGAGTGTGCGTGTGTGTAATTGAGTGAGTGTGTTTTTGTGTGTAAGTGTGTGTGAGTGAGTGTGGGTGTGTGTGATCGTGTGCGTGAGTGTTGAGTGCGAGTGTACGTGAGCGTGTTTGTGTGAGTGTGTGCGTGAGTGTGTTTGTGAGTGTGTGTGTGTGTGTGTGTGTGTGTGTTTGTATGTATGTGTGTGTGAAAACGAAGGACGTAAGAAGTGTCAGTGCAATGCGGCAGTTACGCCTTTGACGAGAGAACCAAAAATACCGGTTGGATTTTTCCCAGCACCGCAATCGCACGGCTATTCTGTAACGACAAAACCAGACTCGCAGCAGTAAGGCGCTCCTCTGGGACACACACACAGTCTTGAGGTAAATCAATCTTCTTTCATGCGGCACAGCATTGAACCTGCCTGCGGTACAACGTAGCGTCGGGTTTCAGGTTATCTTCGAAGAATATTGTTCGGTTGCAGAGTACATCTGCAGTAGATTTAGTCTCATGTCGTCCCAGTAGATGTCCCTAGTGGTATCATTCGCAAAGAATACACCAGTATCTTTCTGATGCAGTACGGCCTTCGCCCCAATTGTGTCTGAAGTACAGAAATGCTTTTCAATAAATATCGGGAGAAACTGTCCGTAACTGAATTCATTTCCGTCGCGCTTTGGGTAGTCATTCAAATTCCGCATGCCAAACGCAAAATTATGTTTCTCCTGACAGGTATAAGAACTGGGCATCGAATGTAACACTTTTGCTAGGATGTGTAGAGGAGCGAACGCGCCATAGTAGTATTTCTGTATGCACACTGTCTTAGCCTTTTATGTCCTCAGTCCCGTACAAACCATTCTGCGTTTAGATTGATGTGATCTTGTGATACATGATTCGTGTGTTCTGACCGAACAAACACAGTTTGTGTAGCGAAACCAAAGGATTTAATCAATAACGGATCCTCCCGAAATATTACAGTGGCTGTTCTAGTAGAACCGGAACTAAATGGGGCAGAGTCCTCTTTGAAGAGCGAATGTTCGTTCAGCTAACGAAAGATTGCGCGTCTGTTTATGGAACTGTGTGTACAGGAGTCCACAACTGGCCTCTATCCTGATTCAGTTGAATCCAGCCTACATTTTACCACTTCAGCCTTTAAGACTCATTGATGTACAAATGTAAACCAGCATACGGGAATAAGGATCTGGTTGGAATATTTTGACCTGGAAAGCATAAAATAACGCAGGATTATTATAACAATACTCTAGTGGGTGAATATTTTGAAGTGAAAACGGCCAAGAATTTTTACTTAAATTTAAAATTAAGTAAGTTGTGAGCTAGAAGATTTAATGGTTAGGTTGGGTTAGGTTAGGTTAGGCAAGCAGTGCGCATGTGACAGGCACAGAATTATGTTAGGAAAATATGAAATGAAGAGACCGTCGAGAGACCGGGGTGATGTGTAAGGGTAATACGGTGTTAGAGTTTATGATGAGGGTGTGAGTGCTATTTATTGTGGCAAAAGATCAAAACCGGCGCTGGGTTCCTTTGGACCTTCGGGTTTCACAAAATGCGAGGAATTCTTTGAGCAGCAGGGCAACTATTCGTTTCATAAGAGAAAATCTGTTCCGTGTTATCTGCACATTCAGGAGCGAGAAACTACGGGAACCATATTACTTTAAATCATTTACCAGAGATTACTCTGCGCCGAAAATAGTTGCTGCTATAATGGCATCTTTGCGTTCGAAAAGCAGAAGGGAAGTAGTACTTTCTTCCTGCTCTTCATGTATCACAATGGGATGCCATCAATAAATAAAGCTGATCAAATACCCGTGATCATGGAGACAAGTACCGTACCCAAACCCGGCTCAAACACCGAGAGTTTAGGGAGGTCACGGATTAAAAGGTGGAAGCACTATAATCTGTGTCCAACAGCAGCGATTTTATTGGCTAATATGATTCATGTAATTATATATGCAAAATGGCGTAGGTGACGTGGCGGATGAGTGTTTGTTTTGAATTGAAAACTTTGAATATGTTATTTACATTAACAGCAGAAATGGTTTAGAGTCTATTATAAGATTTTACAGGTAATGGGGCAATGATACTGGTGAAATGTGGTTTGGGGTCACTATCGTCCACCTTGTTAACGAGCAATTTCATAAGTGCAAGCTGTAAAAGTATCGTGCACCCTTGATAAAAAAATTGCCCACTAAGTCTTACGTTGTTTCTAGTTTATAGGTACGTTAATTGTGGTTCATAAATTCTAGTTAACGAGAAGTGGAACGTAAGAATACTGTACTAACTGCTGTCGTGCTAACCAGAAAAGTGGCGCCTCCATTATCGTAGGTCATTAGTAGTTACGACTGTCGGTCTGGTCCACTCTTGAATTTATCTCATTCTTTTTGTCGATTTACTTATTCTTCTTGTTACGCGACAGTGTTAAATAGTTCAATACAGACGTAGGAGATGGCCACTTCTTATTAAACATGTTCATGTTCGTGGACATGGTATGTCGCATGAACTGTATAAGAGTGCCCCAGCTAAAGAATTTTAGTTATTATAAAAACACATGTTAGAGTAGTGATGGCTCCACGATATAATCGTGTGTTGGTCTGACACTAAATAGCAGTTATATGCATACGTTTTTGTACTTGAAACCAATGAAGTGCAATTTATCAGAATTTTTTTTTGTACCTGTTTACATTTAATTCACTGTATGCTGCAGACACTGTGTCTTTAATGAAAATTAAATGTGTGGGCGAATTTGGATGTGAAATTCTAATAAGTAATGCACATTCTACATTGCTTCCATCCTGTATTATGTACATTTCCGACCAGCTTAGATCATGTTCAGAGAGGCCAGAGTTACCAACATAGGTGAACCAAATGGAAAGAAAAGTTACCTTTATATGTGAGGGTTAGGATTTGGGTTTGTGTGGTTTTATGAAGTAACTTTTATGTAAAGCATTCTGATTGTCGCTGGTACTTCATCCTGTCCTACACAGCGCCCCATTTTGTGATTCTATTTGATATGTGAGGCTCACTCTTCTGATCATCTTGACAGTGCTGAATGATGTTGATAAATATTCCTTCCCTCTCTTCCAGCGAAGTAATATGTAATAAGACCAGCACTTTCCAAGTACTGAAGTTAGACTTATGATTTAGGGTTCCTTCACCACACCCTGTCACTCTGTAGCAAGTAAAAGTAGCCCATGTACTAAATATTTGTGTGGGCCGGGTAGCTCAGTCAGTATAGCGACTGAGCTACGGGCTGGACAGTCCAGGATCGAAGCCCAGTGGGGATGAGATTTTCTGCCTGTCCAGACCAGCCCTGGGGCCCACCCAGCCTCCTGTAAAATGGGTACCAGGTCTTTCCAGGGGTGAAGTGCGGTCAGGGCATGCTGCTGACCACTCACCCCCTTCTAGTGCTGCAGTCATGGAAGAGTAGAGCTATACCTGTACCCACCCTCTGGGCCACACGGGACCTGTAACGGGATCACTTTACCTTTTAATAAATATGTGAGTCATGTGAGACCATATTTATGGGGTAGGCATGTGTTGGAAATTTGAAATCAAACCAATCTGAATTTGCCTCATTCAGTAGCCCTTACTGTTGCAGGCAGTGGCTGTGGCTTCTTCTTTCCCAAAAGAAGTTAATTTAAAGTTCATTGGACATTTATGATCTGGTTGTTGCACTTATGCATACAGCCATTTTTAATTCCAGTGTGGCTGACTGTCATAAGTTGAAAGGTTTAGTTGAACACTTCTTATATATACTTTGTGTATAAACTGTGACACTGCATTTCTCTTGGAACTGAATTAGATACAGTTGTTCATATGCAGAGCATGAAGGCATGTACAGAGAGTTGAGGTATTATTGTTTGTTTCATTCACAGAGTTCAGCCTCCCCTTCCCCACACCCAAGATAAAATTCCCAGTACCCATAGGGTGGAAAAATGGGTGGACCCAAGATATATCTTGAACATGGTGGGGAAAAAACCTCTCCCTGCCAGGGATCGGTCTTCACTCATTCCTTCTCAGTGTCCATTATCCCAGTTTTTTAAAATAAAGTTGTGTTTTCTTTTTCTGTTGATGAAATAATTTATGGATTGTTATTCTTTTGGGCCATTTCAGACAACTAATTGTCAACAATAGGTGCAGGTATCAGTCAATAACACAACAATTTATATTCTAAAGATGTTTAACCTTTTGATGCCTAATGTCAACTATAATGGTCGTACCGCACCGTTGACCTCAAAGTTGCATTTCATATATTTATTAAAAAAAATATAGGTACCGAATATTTTAAACGTGGTCTATACTCTCCTTTTTTTCCCCTTCAAAATGCAGTTTGTTTCATAATTCTAACTTATTTGGTTCCTGTATTATTTACATTTTATATACAGGATGTGCTAAAATTAAAAAAATAATTCCGGCGCCAAAAGGTTAATAAAGGACGATAGTTACTACATATTTTGGTCTATTCCAGCCATCATTAGGTATTCACCCGAAAGTATGGTGGTAGTGCTTTATAGGGTTGATGTGGTTATGTCACGATGGTGAGATTTCATCATCTGTGATATTTGTTACTGTTAAGAGATTTGAGGGGGGGGGGGAGTGGTTGGGTTCGGTGATGTGCGCTAGATTGGGGTGCAAAGCTCGAGTAGGTGTTTACTCGCTGCTGTCCTATCCAGCTGTTGTCTGTCCTTTTTCGATGTCTAATGCTCAAGAGCTTTGTCTATGGCTTATGTGGATTGGAGAAAAAGAAAAGAATAAAACTAGAACTAATTGTCAAGTCCTGTAGCATTTGAGACTTTCTGTCAAGGGTTCAGCAGAACAGCATTTGTTAACATATTCTAAATGGTTTCATAAAATGCAGGCATTTTCCTGTCTAGCTGGGGGTTATTTGCCTTTGAAGAGGGAGTTTGCTGAATTCTATTACTTCAGTATGAGAAAATTATTGCAAACCCTGGTTGTGATGTGATACCAATGAACCTGTTTTGACAAGTTTTGTCATAATTAATTATATCTGAATGTTTGCTTAAGTGGCACAGGTTTTCTGTTATGTCATGTCATGTCATTTACAGATTGGACCATAAGTACAGTCTTGTTATGTCTGGTATTTTGAAACCATAAAATGGGAGAGGTGCAAGTGTGAAGTAATTGTGATGTATATCAAATCAGGGCCAGCAGTTGACTACTATCATGTTGCAGGAGTATCACTGCAAGAAAACACAAGACCTTGCATCTCACATATGCAATATTTGATGTAAGAATGGGGAGTGGGAAAGTAGGACAAGGAGGTCCTTCTGTAACCACCCTGGGCAGAATGTGGAGGCTTAATTTAGTTGTAGTGTCCATATTGGTAACACTGCTGTGGCACAACTTTGTTCCCAACAAAATCTGCTGGTAGCTGGTTTGGTCTCAAGGTCACAGTCTGGGAATCAAACTCCAGACATTGAAGCCTCAGTGAGTCCTACTTACTGGGCTGTCACAAGTCATAAACAGTGACGATGATGATGATGATGATGATGATGATTGCTATTTGTCTGTGGGATTGGAATTGTGGAAGTTGTATTGTTATTAAAATGTTTCAGCAGTTACTGATTTCGACTGTTTTCAAGACATTGTGGCTGGATCATTTGAGGTGCATGGTTGACTTATTTAGCGAGATTATGATTTTGGAATTACTAGACCTGTTTGAACATTTCTCAGCAGTGTTTTGTTTTACCAAAGTAACTGCTAGTTGACCTACAAACATATAAAAAAAAACTTGCAATATTTGGAATATTTTGGTTTATATTTTGCTGAGTATGTGTGTATTTCAGTTCTCAAGATAAAGCTTGTCTACAGAAGTGGCTGCGCACACAATGTCTCATACTGTGAAGACTTGTCATCAGGATGTGAGCTGCTGCTGTCAGTGTTGTCAGGCTCATGACAGTTTGGTCAGTCTGTTTGTCAGTAGGTGCCTGAGTCATTAAATATTTCTTATTTTTTCACACATAATTAAACAAGAGGCTCAGTCCAGTGTTGTGCTGTGATAAAATTTTTCTCTACTTACTGCCATTTCTGTGCCATGTCTGTGTCACTTTTTTTTCCAAAATCAGGTCTCATTGGTAGGGAGGAAGATGTAGCATACTTTAGCCAGAAATTGGCACAAGTAAATTATCTTGTACTGCCTGAACTATTTTATCAGGTTTCAGTACTATTGTTTAGGAAGGAATGTTTTGTGATGCCAATCACAGCTCATCATCTTGGCATTCGTGGAGGCCTATGTGGGAAAACAGGATCTGTTTGAGCATTATTCAAGAAAAATTGTGCTCGTAAATTTGGAATTAGTCTTTTGTTGTTGAAGTACATGTCATAATGATAATCTGCCGTCTTCTTATGTGACAAATACCATGTTCCTGAAACGCAAGCAGTTCACTCTCTGTCCGTTAGAGATAGGGGACGGAAGTTGTTTTGATTTAATGCGTTGTTGTTGTTGTTGTTTTATATATATATATATAGTCTTCTCAGTGACACCTTCTCCTTTTAGGTGATTTTGTACACAAGTTGCTGTCCACAATTACTTATTCAATATGTTCACAACCACCCTCCATGTTTGGATACTGCATTCTCTACCCACAATTTGAGGACGTGCCATGCCATGGTGTTGGGTCCACCTATCCTGCATGTTACATAAAAACATACCAGTGCGTAATGTAATGGGATTTGACATTCCAAAACTTGTCTTGGTACAATACACTGTTTATTGATCTGTCATTGACCTATTTAAGCCAAAGCCCGATTGAGTTTTCATACGTTAGTAAGTTTTGTATTAGGCATTCCTTTTTTTTTTTTTTAAAAAAATGGCCTTTCGTTTAAGAACTGAGGGATATGGTAATGTGTTAACATGAATCCTTTCCACTTCCACACGCACTGTTTCTGTAATATTCTGCACCGAATGTACAGTTGCTGGGCATTGTTTTAGTAATCTATGACAAAGATATTGGTTATGTGTAATCTGTGGTTTGGACGCCCGAAGTGTACGAAGTCAAAGTGAACTTTGGGTTGTTGGTACTGTTATTCTGCTTTTTGTTTGTGTATCCCAGGTAAGGAATTATTGTTGTTTAATATGCCACAGATGATGGCAGTGCTCTTAAAATTCACGCTTTCAGTCTTGATATATTAGATTATGAGTTACCTGTAATGTATTTCAGATTATGCATCTGTTTTCATGCCTGTGTAATTGCATGTTGAAACTGTGTATTGTAAAAGTGTGTGTTTTCAGAAGGCAACAAGAAGTATGGAGAAGTCAGTGAATACCCACAATAGGCTAAGATATTTTTTAACAAATACAATTTTCTTATTACAGGTTATATACAGGTATGTACGTATGATTTTCATTGTAAAATGTGTAACAATAACACGTTTTTCATTGTTTATACAGCGCTTTGACGAAAAGCATGATTTTTATTGTTCTCTCATCCCTTTAAACTGTACCTTGTACAGTACAGTACAGTACAGGTACTGTATTTTTTCATTGTTCTGTCATCTCTCGAGGATTAAGCTAAAAGTCAGAATCCTTTACTTTCATACATATGAGAGACAGAAAGTGCAATGTAGTGTACAGTACACTTTATTATTACTTTATTTAATGTTGGGAGTGTCTTACTGTGCAACTTCATCAATTAAACTTTACCGTATTTATGTATGTTACACAAAAATCATGTTATATCACGTATATAGCGTTCGGTATTGTCCGTGGCTTCATGTAACCGTGGTAGGTCGTAGACTACCCACGGATACAGGAGTGTGCCTGTATATAACATAATGTAATAATAAAGCATTTATGACTGCCACTCTATAAATCATCATTGTATATAAATAGGTAAATATAATGTTAAAAGCTGTTTTTAAATACTGGATGTAGGTGTTACAATTATTCTGCTTAACGCCTGTATCCAAACATCTGTGATGATGGCATGTTTTGTGTTTAGACTGGATCGGAAAATATCAAAATTAATTTTTAATCTTTAGTTGGATTGCAGTACAAATACTTATGTAGATTTTCTGATCCATTTTAAAAAGAAGGGAATGTGGCAGCACCACAGGTCTTCAGATACAGAGCATTACTCTTATTTCTTTTCCTAAGTATGACTTCTTAAGACCATTTAAAAAAAAACAGTTTTTGACATTATGTCTATCAATTTATATAGGGACAATTATATATAGTGTCTGATTGTATTATTGTATGTGTACAGATTGCCAGTCATCTGCTACAAGTTGTTATTTATGCTGTACATATAGATCAGACTTGTAGATCTCTGAAGATGTCCAAAGCATCATATAATAACCTAAGCATTGTGCAACTAGTTGGTAGTGAAATTCGTGTGTATTGCAGTATTAAGAATGCGGGAATTCTCTGTTGACAGTCCAGAAAGCACTTGTTTTAGCAACAGACCACAATTCAAGAAGAGACGGTTGTTCAAGCAAAGTGGTCCAGTATTTCACATTTTTAGGTATTTTCATTGGAATGATTTTGTAATTATGAACTGTTACTGTTTGTTGACAGTCCTGGAGAGGCCATTGAAGATACTAAAAGTTCTGTGTGAAATGGATGTCATACAAATCAGGAATGTCTAGGAGCATCACAGACGGCCCACACATGCACTGTGTCTGCAGCAGGCAGTCTTAACCTTCCCCATCTTGTGTGCCCAGCCATTCTGGTCTCTTAATTTCCCTGTTCTCACACCCTTCGCTGGTAATTCCAGTTTATGGTCCTGAAGGTTCCTTTTTAAATCAAGAAGCTGTAAGTATGGTATTAGAATCGTATTTATTTAAGTGAGTTTATTGTCCATTTTATGTTGACAGCATTACATTAGAATTGCAAAGTAGATAAAACAGGTAAAGGAAAATTGCTCTACAGCCATATAACATACTCAGAATATGAAATATTCACATCATATTAAACAAACAATAGAATAAAAAAGGGGGAAATATTAACAGCAGAATTATGTTGCTCATGACAAACAGTAATCATGAACACTTTGGACATAATACCAGATACTTAATTATGCAGTTTTTCTGTGTATTTGCTTAGCTGAGAATGTAGCCATCCTACTAATTCTAGGTTCTTGCAGCAGTTGTCTTGTCATGCGGAGTATCTAAGTGGTCTAGTGTCATGAAGTTACTGAAGTAATAGCAGGGGTCAAGGGGAGTTGGTTGGGCTGTGCCCGGGACGGCATGTTACCGGGGGGTGATACTGCCGGCCTGAAGTGGGCTCTTGGCTATTCTCCAGGGGTGGAAGATGCGAATAAACATAGCCTCTCTCCACCCAAGACCGTCTCTGCGTGGTGAAGAGCCACATCCTACGAGAGGTGACCTTGTTTGCACAGAACACAAGGGATCTAAAGCAGTAAACCTTGAAAAAAACAAACCCCAATCCTACGGTGTGAGCGCCGTGCCTATGGGATGAATGGTAGTGGGTTAGTCTGCCAAGAACAGCGCACTCTGGGATACCAGGCAACCTCCCAGATGTACATAGCCTTACCAAGTATGGGGGCTCTGCTTGGTGGACCTGATATTTCCCCCTTACTCGTGGGATCAGCATTGAGAGCAAATCAGAACCCATGGAGCGCTTCTTAACAGGGGACTCCAATAAGGATTCCAAGGAGGGCTCCAGTCAAGGGGAACTTTTGTACTTGGAGGCTGCACAAGGGGCAACCAAACAGAATCCATGCTTGCTTGGGGTCAGTGAGACTCCTACTACCTGGGAGGATTCTGACAACAGCCAACCTCTGCAGGGGCCCGGAACATCTGGGACCCAGATAGAGACCAAGAAGATTGCAAAATATGGACCCAGTACAACTGGGCCTAATTCTACCGAAAGTAAGGGGCCTTCACAGGGTCCAGGTAAACGTCGGAGGCTGTACAGGGGCACTTCTGAGGGCGGGCAAGTGAAGAAGCTCAAGTCAACTGGGCAACCGAGCTATGCCATAGCTGCTCGGGAGGGCATCCAGATGGCTGTTGTGTGCGATGGTTATCCGGAGGTCAAGGTCTCCAAGGAAAACTTTGTAGATATCTGGCAAGCGGTTGGTGGGCTTGTGGATGGGCTCCCTGAAGAGAGGTTCACCCCCCAGGCTCATTGATACTTACTGGACAAGAGGGGCTGCCATTATGATATGTCAGGACAAAGAGACCAGGGATTGGCTAGCTAGCGAAGTACCAACCCTGACAGCTTGGGAGGGCTGTAGGCTCAAGGTGGTGGGTCTAGATGCTCTTTCTGCCTACAAAAGAGTGGTGGCCTGGTTTCCGGGCCCTGTGGAGGATACAGGGTGCTATTTTCAGCGCCTTCGTAGGCTGAACCAGGGACTGGACACCAGCCATTGGAGGGTCTATGAGCGCAAGGAGGAACCCAATGGGGTCCGCCATGTGCTCCGTGTAGACACAACAGTGCTGGAAAGGATGGGATGGAGACCATTCAGCGGCATGGGACAGGCGATCTCCTCCCTTCTGGGTGTTAAACCAGAAGGGAAGAAGTAGGAAGTGGTGAAGAAGGAGGGGAGGAAAAGGTGGAGGAGGCTGAATGTGATACGGTGAGTACCATTTCATTTATTCAAGCCAACCTGCAGCATAGTATTGCTACTTTTAGAGTTCTCACTAGAGCAGTAAGTATTAAAGGAATAGACATGGCACTAATACAGGAACCGTGGTATTGCGAGCACTGTATCAGGGGCCTGAATATTCCAGGATATACCTTCTTCTCTGTGGGTGGAATAGATAGACGTAGAGCTTGTATCCTTGCAAGAAACATGACTAAGTGAATGCTACCAGGATTCTCTTGTAGGGACCTGGTAGCAATTCTAATAAATTGTAATGAAGATGGGGCAGAAAGATGGCTGGTCGTCTGTTCTACCTATCTGCCTTATTCCGAGGATCCTCTCCTGCCAAAGGAATTTGAGGAACTCGTGCATTATTTTGAGAGTGAAAACCTCTATCTAGTAATAGGGTTCAAATCCAATGCACATCGTATGGTATGGGGCAGCACCTATTGAAATGATAGAGGAGAGGCCCTGATGGAATTTCTAAATTCTTCAAATCTGGAGATTGTAAATTGGCAGTGATCCCACCTTTTGTAGTGGTGGTAGACTAGAGGTGATTGATATTACCCTAGGGTACTTTGGGCTTCTAGGAAGCATTACAAGTTTGGAGATTTCATCAGAGCCCTCCCTGTCAGATCACAGGCATATTCTGTTTACAGGGCTTCGTACTGGTACACCTGACCAGGAGCCCTAGGGGCACCAATTGGGCCTTCTTTTTAGAGGGCTTTAGGAGCAGACTGGAGAGGGGACCTGAGATGAACATGGAAAGATGAAGCCAGATTGGGGCTTGCACTTTGGGTTCAGCAGGCCCTAATCTCAGCCTAAGAGGATAACTGTCCTCTTAGACCTGTTAAAACAGGCAGTTAATCTCAGAGCTGGAGTCCCTCAGAAAAGGAGTGTTTTACTGGCCTTCTTAACGGACATAACATCCTGAGTAAACATTTATATGTAATGGGGTTGAGTAACCACACCGCCATTAGGAAGTGTGGTATGGAGGGGGAAACATCAGTCCACATTTTGTGTTGTGAGTGTGAGACTTTGGTTTCACTCGGACATGCACATCTGGGTTCCTTCTTTTTGGACCCTGAGGATATTATGAACCTAAGTATAGGGGCCATCTGGAACTCCAGTAAAGGAACAGGGCTCCTTCACATAGTGTCAGATCGTGGGGCACAAAGGGCCTGTTTTAAGGCCTAGGAGCATCGGGTCCACATGGGCTTGAACCCAAATACTTTTCTATTCTAAAGTAATAGCAAGCCCACCATTATTACTTTGTTTGAAGATGATTTAGGTCTGTTTGTGTACATGATTGATTGCACTGTATGTTCATTTAGTACACCGAAGTGGCAGTTATGCAGTCTGTCAGTTTACTCAGATCACAGTAACCACATCACTAATCACTTTCGTGCTGATGCCGGCACTTGTGTCTCGAGCGACGTGCAGGTACATTCGCACTGTGCAGACGTTGAAAACTTCCTAGTTAGTTCAGTTTGGCTTTGCAGCAGGTGATCCATCTGTAATTTACCTCCTCAATTTTCCTACATTGATTTCCCAGTTGGCTGTCTGCTTATTTTGCCATTTCATAATAGGCCCAGAAGAATACAATTTTGAATAACTTCTCATTGTTGACTACCAGTGACTTGACACTGAATCCCCTGCATTAACTTGTTTAAGCATCTCTATTGGCTGGTTTTGGTGTACAAGCTTGACTGACATATCTGCCCACATGAGATGTAGGGAGTCCAAAACTGTCAAAGGCTGGAATTTTGACTGCTCCAGAAAGTTCTAACCACCATTAATTTTGACATAGAGAAGTGGTGAACATGATAGCTTACTGTATACAACCTAAACCGCCTAGCTGTTTCATCTGTCTCCTCATTTCTCGTCTTCTCTGTTGCCCCTCTAATCTGCTATTCATATGCGTTTCATTGCCCTTTCCACAGTAAATTCAATTACTAATTCTAAATACATTATATCCCTGTCTGTGAAATATAAATTTTGACAGCAAATAAGATCAGTTGACCCTCATGTGACAGTTATAAGTGCATGAACTCAGTTTTGGCTTTCTGAATCCTAATGTGTTTCATTTTGGTGGTGTTATACTGTTCACAGCTGACAGTGCATAAGTTTGTGGGAATATGTGTATAATTGTTTGGGCATAATGTATTTTGGCTGCAAGCATGCTTTTTGTTTCTTTTACCCCCTCTGTGGCTCCTGGCCTCTGATGTAAGTTGCAGGCTCTACACCAGGGTCACAGATTTGTGACCAAGGAGTGAGCAATTCCTGTCAACTGTACACAGCTGTACTGAAGGTATGTGACACACATCATTGCCATTGGGCTGTCCTGTTTGATTTGATATGCTGCTGTATCTCATATGTAAGGTTTAATGAACTCTGTAGTTTGGATCAAGAAGCAGAAACACCGAACACAGCAGTCTGACAGTGCAGTACAACTGTGCTGATGCAGTGACTCCACTCATGAACTTGCTGTTACCACATTCTCATGCTCATATACTTTGTGCCAAAACTGCTTAAAGTAACCCCACTGGGGAGGTGACGGTGATTTGTGCCCATTTACACTTTTTTCCTGTGACTACTGCATAGTGCTTGATAAAATTTCATGGGG
>Ga0136643_10008043_pt1 | contig 15346 bp, 11 predicted proteins | sample TergutLab28metaG_FD_96883 | JGI IMG/M metagenome (GOLD analysis project Ga0136643, IMG submission 96883) | Labiotermes labralis P1 segment gut microbial communities from Petit-Saut dam, French Guiana - Lab288 P1 (version 3) (version 3) | ecosystem: Host-associated > Arthropoda: Insects >... | reverse complement strand
TATGGTTGAGGAGAGTCTTGGTGGGGAAACCGGAGGGAAAGAGACCACTGGGGAGACCTAGGCGTAGATGGGTGGATAATATTAGGATGGATCTCCAGGAGGTGGGATGTGGGTATATGGACTGGATTGGGCGTGTCCAGGATAGAGATAGGTGATGGACGCTTGTGAGTGCGGTAATGAACCTTCGGGTTCCGTGAAATCCGGGGAATTTCTTGACTAGCTGCAAACCAGTTAGCTTCTCAAGAAGGACTCTGCACCATTGAGTAAGTAAGTAAGACTCACTTCCTGTTCCTCCTGTCTTGATCTTGGGCCTGTATTTACAGTTTTTAATACCGTCAATCCAGAGTAAGATTATAGGTCAATATTCCTGTGAATGGCTGTAAAGAAGAGCTCATACTAGGTAACCACACTTTACGTGAGATGTTAATTTGATGAAGCATTTTGTGTTTTCAACACGTGGCTGTACAGGCATCAGCTTAAACCTGTGCGTTAGAAATGGATCTTTACTATATACTTCAGGTCTTAATATGTACGTTTCAGTAATATCTTTGGGAGTTTGCTGTTGCTTACCTTTGTATCCTGTTGTAATGATTGGCCTTCAGCGAGGTTGTGGTTGTTGATATGTTCTGTTGTTAATAAGTGGCTTCCATCATGTAGCTTCTACTTCAGAGAAGTATACGTGATTACAAATTTCAAGAATTTTTTTTTATTCTGAAAGTTCTCATTGTGAATCATTCCACATGATTAAATTGCTTATTAATCATTTCTGGTCCCACCCAGATTATTTTACAGTTGTAGAACAGTGTTGTTGGTTAAGTGATGATGGTATTTTCTCTATCCATTTTTACAGGTACTGTATTCAGTTTTAATGTGATTCTTGACCTTATTGCTATACATCTGTTTGTACGTAGCACTATGACGCAAGTACTCAGCGGGATAGCCATACTTCTCACCCTATTTTGTATTCCACTAGTTCTCTACAGTCTAGGATTGTAAGTATTTATTCTAACACCAATTCCTGTTATTAATCACTTTCTTGTGTCTCCATTTTATGTGCCTTTGTGGCTCTTCTTTTTTCTCCGCTATATCCCTGATCTGCCTACGCGTCTGTCCATAATCATTTTAGAGTTGCATATTTTAATTGCTGAAGTTCACAGTGTCACAACTGTTTGCTACTTGTGAAGTTGTGGAATTCTGTGGAATCTTATTATAACATCCATTGAGGTATTAATTTAATTAGAGTTTATGTAGATTTAATAGCTTTGATAGGTATTTTAATAAAACTAGTAAAAATCCTGCACTAATGTCAAATGACATTAGTGCAGGATTTTTACTAGTTTTATTAAAATACCTATCAAAGCTATTAAATCTACATAAACTATAATTAATTCAGCACTTTTATCTTGAAGCTTTTGTGGTGACAGACTTCACTAACATTTTGGGCTGAAGGCTACATCTGGTGGGTCAAGGAAACACGGCATTTTAGAGACCAACTTTGTCTCCAGTCATCAGGGTTCTGATGTGATTCAACATCCAGTCTTCCAAAATTATATACAAGGCTGTTGCTTACATATATAATTTGGGTGTTGGATCATATCAGAACCCTAATGATGGAGATGGAGTTGGTCCCAGATACATTGGTCTACTTGATCCACTGAATGTAGCACTCAGCCCAAGATTTTAGTGGAGTCTATTTTGACAAAAGCTTCAGGACAAAACTGCTCCCCTCAGTGTGGAATTTGTAATAGTTTTAACCCTTTAAACTCCGAGTTAAATCCCATCTACCATCTGCTGGCATTACTAGGAGCTTACCATATTCTCCACTTTAGCAGGATAAGGGTTAATTTAATTAATTTAAGAACTCTTCATATATGTAAAACTAAATGATATGGTAAGAATCAGTTTCAGATTATTGGCTGGATATGGAGGCAATGCTAAAACATTTTGCTATAAGCATTGTATTTTGTTGTAATTCTTCATTGTAGTAAAACAGTGCATTTGGTCATAAACACTGATTTTCTGACTACGTTGCCACTGTCTGCAGAACAATGAAAGCCATGTAGTTTATCATAATAATGACCATCACTGCCATCACATTTTGTGCCTACTTCCTTTCATGGAAGAAAATGAGGAGTTCCACACATAAGTTAGAAAGCTTAGTTTCATACTGCATAAACGTATGGTCAACTTTTTTTTCCCCCTCTTCTGTCTTCTTATTTGTTCAGCTTGCTGCCTTGGTGACTTTACTCTTGACAAAAGTACTTCCAGTACTAATCAAAAAGGAGGCCGAGTGGGTTTCAGTACCAGTCGGAAAGCTTTGGGACAGAGGAAAATCTTTTGCTCCTGGTGGGAGTCGAACCTTGATGTTTATGTCTAGCAGTTAGGACTGGAAACTAGATAATGGTGTATAATATTCATAGTCAGTGGGAAGAAGCTTATTAATTTTGCTTTGGATTGGTGGAAGCAGTTTGTCAGAGGACACAGCACTTACTCAGTTTTATTTTATGAAGTCTCTTTCAGGAGGGCTGAAACCTGACAGCTTCACTTCGAGTGTGACCTTTTGTAAGGCTAAAAATCACTGCTGTAGGAAAGTAGGCTTCATGTTCTTGCTTGCAACTGCTTATTCATCTCTGCAGACAAGTGTTGGTTCATTTATACATTGTCAGTGCTTATGCTATTTGATTCTAATGACCCTATTACCTCTGCTTTTTGCTTTCATAGAAATATTCTTTGTCTGATTCATAACAGTGTAAAGTTTACTTTATTTTGACTGTGCTGTTTTGTTGTTGTAGTTGTTAGATTTGTATAATTCACATAGTTTTTTCACACTTGTGAACTTTGATTAATGTAATCTGCTGCATCACATAATAGTGCAGTATAAGAAACCCACATTACTTTTCTCAGTATAGTCACACATATGTCTGGCACCAGTTCTCGAATGCTAGAATATCATCACATTATTGAAAACTTCTCAGGTTTGTTGTTTTGCCATTTTTGTTGCGTTATTAGAAAATTATTTTCTCCTTTAGTTGAGTGAACAGTTACAGTGTGTGTTCCCATGTATAACTTGTTTGGGTTGCATTGTGTTTCAGTGTGTGAATTTGATGTGACATTTAAGAGTGTCATGAAGCAGACTACATGTTCCTTCTTTGTGCTTGCAGCCATGGGTGCAAGTTTTACTTATATTGTTTGCTTTATCCCACTGACATCATTCACAAAACTTCCTGCTATGCCTTTATCATTCTAAGCTGTGATGCACAAAGTGCAGAGAAACCTTGACTTCCAATTGAAACTTAAGAATAGCATTATTAGCTTTTTTTCTCTTTCACTGTGGTTGTGTGAAATTTTAACAGTAAATAGTAGTTATGTGTCATTTGTGTTTGTCTGGGTGAACTGCTTGTTTTAATAATGTTTCTTGAACTTTTACTGGTTTCTTATTTTTACTGAAATAGTTTTGTAAAGCAGATTTTTAATATTTTATCTTGTGACCTTGTTCAGCATGTTTTTACATATGTCAGGTTGTAGTCTGATCTTTTGAATGGTTTGTAATAATAATTTAGATACTGAAATGTAATATGTTGTCCTCTCAGATTTCAGTTAATAAATGATATGACAACTTTGCTATTTCTGATGGTAATAGTGGCACAAGGGACTTGTTCGACAGCTGCAAGGAGATACTAACACTAATATAACTCTTTCATTTATGTTGTAGACTTACATTTATTATCAGTTTGCAGGGTTGTGTCAAACTAATGTTGGTTTATTTATTTGTTTATTTGATTACACCTTTCTCAGCTGCACAGGTTGTGTAGCATTAAAGGGGAACATTATTGTGAATGGTAAATTGTGAATGATGTTGAGGGAAATTATAGCATTCATGTTTTTTTGTTTCTATGTTCCATGCTGAAACTGAAATATTGATACTTAATGCTGTAAATGTATAAACTACAGATACAGAGTTCATTCAGAAATTATAATTAGACTGTTCTAATGTTGGCGTGAGTGTTTGTATTTGTAGTTTTTATGGCAATAAAATTATGGCCTTCTGGGTTTTGACACCAAGTTGTCTTGCAAGAGGGTACCAACATTTCAGAGGTAAATACTAGTACCATGTCCATGAAGATACAGTAGTGTGCCTCATGTGGTGTCATAAACCATATCACAGTATGTGTTTAGATATTGTTTAGATTTCTGTTGAAATGTGCCTGTTGTTGACAGGTATTTGACAATTTTTAAATATGGTGTTCATATTCTGTTAGACAAAGTTGAATTATGGTGGTACCGACTTTAAACCTTAAACTAATTTATGATATGTAAGTCCTTCTGCAACTTTTTTGCAGAGTATCTCTTGATTTTGATGGATATTTGGATAAGTTAAACTTATTAAAAATTATGTACAGTGGAATGTGTTCATGTTTATCTAAGATGAAGAAAATTCTACTCAAACACATCATAGTATAGCATAATTAAACTGAGTTTATTAGTTTGAAGTACAGTTTATTGTACCTTGCTTTATTTCCAAAGCATATTTCAATAATTTGTTCAGTTTAATTTTTTAACCATTACTTTGCATGAGATTTCATATATACAGTGTACTAGCTTCTGTGCTAATGTAGTACACTGTACAGTTAACAATCCCATTTCTTTTGAGGACATAATATAACTTACGAGATTTACATGAAATTAATTTTCCTTTCCTGCAAAATGTTACAGTGAGACGAGAGTCAGAATTTTCTGAGGTTTAATACACTTAGGCAGTGTATAGTGTTACATAGATTAAAAATACAGTAATATGTTTGCAGAATTCTATATAACTTGCTTGTAATTCTCTTTCAGATGTCTCTTTGGTACAGTAAAGGCTACACTGATCATTTTATTTGTAATATTTGGCTTTGTACCAGTGTTGTTCAGATATGTGTACCCTCTGCAGAGATCAGTGATATTCCTTAATTTTGGTGAGTGTAAGATATGCTCTCTTTTTTTAAGTTAATCGGGATTTTGTTTAAACTAACTTTCCAGAAGAGAGTCATTCTGATTAGTTAATACTTGTTTAGCTGATCAAGAAATTGTTTCTCCTGGAACCTAAACGTTTATTTCCATGTTCACAAGAGCCCACCACTGCAGCCAGTTAAACCCAGTCCATGTTAAGAAATAAGCAGCTTCTTTTTTCAGTTGTTTGTTGTAAGAAAATGGGTGCAAAGAACAGGCACTTTCAGTGATATTACAGTAAATTTGTATCCGCTACTGCTGATGTTTTAAAAATAGCAGTAATGGGCATCATATGTTGGTGGAAGAGTTGCAAGAAGTGCATGAAGTATACATTTGTTCTTGCTTAGTAACTCATAATTTATAGAACAGTTGTTGGTACTAAAATGTATAAATTAATTCTTTCAGTTAAATGGCCTCGCATTGAAAACTTGCGTTCCCCAGATAAACTTGGCCTACCAGCGACTAGGAACTTCTACATAACAACTGATGAAGATGTCACCCTTGGAGTATGGTTAGTCTCCTTTTCATGAGTCAGAGCAAATTGCTTGTTTGTCTTGTCATCTTGAAGCCTGTCATTGTGTATGCCTTGACTGTTTATATAAAGTTAGTACTTAACTCTTAGTGTTATATTTAATGTATTCCCAGCAGCAAGTTCGGGCCCACATATTCCCATTTGAAATGTAAGATACCATGGAAATGCTGTTATCATCATTTGTTTGTTTTGGAATTTTTGGCTGTTTGCTAAGTTATTTGGTGTTTTCCCCATGATTGCCAAAAGAGGCATATATTTATTTGCTCTTTGTTTGATATACTGTTCTACAGTTATCATTTTTCATTCATAGATCACAAAATTTCCTATTCATTCACAAAGACTGATTTGTAAGAGTCGATAACTACACTGCCTAGTTCATTGGAATTCCTGTAGGTATACAGAGTTATCTTCATGCAGTGTCTTATATGAAGGACATGAAGATGGTTGTGGTGTATGAGGTATCTTATTGGAGACAATTAGAATGTTAAACTGGACGGTGAATTGAAGTAAATGATCATAGCATATTGACTCTTATAACATCTTTGTATTGTTCTTGTTGCCTTAATCTTGGCTGATTTATCTGAAAATGGTTTGATCTGCAGATTGTGCAAAACTGTTTTCAGGCATATTTTGCCAGCATCACTAATGAATGACTCTGTGAATGCTAATGACTCATTCTATGAAGAAGCACTGAGTCATGGAGAGCCAGTGATAGTGTACATGCATGGCAACGCAGGTTCCCGAGGCGGCTCACATCGTGTTGAGCTGTACACCCTGCTTAGGAGGATGAATTATCATGTCATCACTTTTGACTACAGGAGTAAGATCTGTAATCATTCATTATTAGTTAGTTACATAGGAAGGTTCAGTTATCAGATTGTTCTCTAATTGAATGCCAGCTGTAATGGACACACAAGAGAATGGCAGACAGGCATAGATTTAAATTTTACCCATGAATTATCATTATGTACAAAGAAGACCCAGAGCAGAGATGAGATTCCTGCCTGAATTCATTCTTTCTGTTCTGATTAACACTTATTTTGTTAGAGTAATCAGTTTTTTGTCTTCTTTATTAAGGTTATGGTGATTCAAGTCCTGTATCTCCAACAGAAATGGGTGTAGTGTCTGATGGAAAATACGTGTTCAAGTGGGTTCAGCAAAGAACAAAGACATCCCCATTGTATGTGTGGGGTCACTCTCTAGGCACAGGGTAAGTGTGTCAAAGAAGATATACTGTTTACATTCATGAATACAGTCTATTTTATTGATTGAGTAACAAATCTACCTGTCATCAAGTCACAGCGAATTTGGGAATGAAATGTGATTCGCATTGTTCATTACTGGAAAGTGAGGTAATGATGGTCTGCTTGAGAGTGGTGTACTGCTCAAGGCTCCTAGTTCAGTCATCCATTCTGTGTTGCAACATCTTTTCCAGTGCACCCTGAAGCTGAACTCTGATATTGCACCTGAGCGTATTGCAAATGATGGGTCATATCTGGAATACAGACCTTTCACATACCTCCAAAAAAAAAAATGGGAGATCGTTGAGGAGGTCGTGGCAGCCATCGGTCTGAGGATGCTGGAATGTTTCTTGCTACCTATATCTGCTTATTTTTGCAATTAATACCAGAGAATGTTCAAATAAGTTTTTGTGCAGGTGAAAATGAGTTCTGTGATGTTTATTTTCCTTCCAGAGTGAGTTCACATGCTTTGTCTTTACTCGCTCAAGAAGGAAAGAAAGCAGATGGACTGATTCTGGAATCACCATTCAACAATCTCAGGGATGAGCTCAGTGAACACCCATTTTCAAAGGTTAGAAGAATAGTTATAGAAATATAAGTCACTGGTATTTAGCCTCCCAAGATGATTTGTTTAAACTGTATATGCAGCCCATGCTCATACACAGCATGGAATTATATATGTGTGTACAAAATGTGGTTTGGAGGAATTTGGTGAAGTATGTAGCCTCCCTGGTTTCAGTGTCCCTGCATTCTGTGGTAACAGTTAAATATATCTTCTGCCTTGTGTCTGACATAAATGTCCTGTATCCACTGTATGTGAGGCTCATTTTCTCATAACACACTAAGTGTGTGGAGCAGGGTCTCTGAAAAATTGATATTTACTTAGTTGCTCAAAAAATTTCCCACTTGTGTGGGACCTGAAGGTTTATCACTGTATTTACAAAAGCTTTCCCTAGGACTATATGTTGAGACAATTGAATTCAGTCCATGCATTCATGTTATTTAGCTAAGCTTCTTCGCATTGGATATTCCTTTTATAGTGTCTCTGAGCGTTGCAGGGATATTCCAGAAGATGTAGGCTTTTTATGTGATAAAGCTGCTGTGCTCAGAGATACAGTAAATGGGACATTCTGTATCTTCCAATTTATTCTTTGGTTTTCCAACTTGCTTCTTCTTTTTATGTTTTATTACCAAAATGTAGTATGTATTTCTCATGTTATCCTTATGTCTTTTGTATTCAGACCATCACATCCACTGTGCTTTATGAGATTCAACAAATAACCGGAGAGATTTTGTAAAATACTTGCTGTACTGACACTAACCTTTAGTGGGTGTGGTTACTTTAAAGAGCTTACTGCTTGAGTTTGTATATGCATTCTAGCAATGGTGCATTGTTTGGGAATTCTTTTGGAACAACTTATGAATCTTTTAATCACTGGATTAAAATATGTCACCTCATTGGTGTTACTTGTAGTTGCAGAGAGACATCAGAGTCATTAAGTGCAAATTTATATAATCACCCTGCTTACTGTTAAAATGAATTACAATCATAGGTAAATTATGCCAAGGGCAAGTTGCAGCTAGTCAGGGAAAGGATTGATAAATTCGGAAATATTTATGATCATATTCTGTAAAAGCTACATGTTAATATTTCCATTCTATTCCATTCCATCTATGGCGCTGTAGTCCCTTCTGTGCCCTGGCATCCCTCAGAAGATGCCTCCATTCTTTGTATTTTGCTCTTCTCCTCCATCCTTGTATTGCTAGGATCTGCGATGTGTCCCTCCTGATGACATCCATCTTGTTCTTAGTTTACCCACTTGTCTTGTATTTTGAAATTTCCCATTAAGAACCTTTTCTGGGAACCTTTCATCTTCCATTCTTATGATATGACCCGCTAATATCATCCACGATATTTAGATCTTTGTACAAATTATGAATTTCACTATTCCATCTAGGACGCCAGCATCCTGTGTCTTGTATTGGGCCATAAATTCTTCGTAATATTCTCCCTTCAAACGTACTTAGCATTTGTTCTGTCATTATTTTGGTGGATTTGTCTAGACAGTTGGCAGAGATGAATAGGCTGTATTAGCAGCTAGGATTCTAGCTTTGATTTCTTCTGTTTCATCATTATTATTAGGGATTACAGTCCCCAGGTATTTGAAGCTCCTAGCAATTTCATTGTCATGATCTTTAATTGCCAGTATTTTGTTTATTCTTCTTGTTCACCTATTTTGTACCATTGCTTTTATTTTTTTGACTCTGATGTTGAGCCCTACTTCTTTAGCTTTCTCTTTTAGCTCTTTGTATACTTCAGAAACAGCTCTTAGTTTCTTCTTATAATATTTATATCATCTGCCTATCCTGTTAGCTGCACTGATCTCTAAAATATTGTGGATTTAACTTCAACTGACAGCTATCTACAATGCTGTATTAAAGAAGTTGGGTGCTAATCCATCTTCTTGTTTCAAGCCATTTCCTACCTTAAAACCATCAGTCATAATTAGTCCTGTCTTAACATGGTAGGTCAAGTCATTCGTTTTTCTTTTTATTAACTTTATCAATTTATTTGGAATTCAAGAAAGTGTCATTATTTCATATAGGTTGTTTGTTCATATGCTGTTTTAGGCCCTCTGAAAAGCAATGAAAATCTGATGTATTTCTACACTGTATTCACAGCCTTTTTCCAACAAATTTTTAGCTGTAAAAATTTGGTCCATAGCTGATTTTCCTGCTCTAAATCCTGCCTGGTATTCACCAATTATATGATCATATGTTTTTTAAGTCTGTTATTGAGAACTGTGGTTAGTATTTTTTATCCTGTGCATAATAATGATATTCCTTTATCATTGTGACACTGTATTTTCTTACCCTTGTTTTTATATATTGGGACTATTATATTTGTTTTCCATTCCATAGGCACTTTCTGTTCTATCCATATCCTTTTAATTAAGTTATGCGGCATATTTGTTAATAGCTGTCCTCATTTCTTTAGAATTAGATGGGGGTGCTTTAGTACTTGTCATTGATTGTATGGCTGGTTCTATGTCTAGTATATCTGGTGGTTCATTTTCCTGTTCCTCTTTTCTTTCTATTTGATATGTATGTTTGTTATCAAGAAGACCAAGTACGTGGCCATGTCTCGAGATCAGGATGCAGGATGAAGTCACAGTATAAAGACTGACAGTAGTTCCTTTGAAAGGATGGAAGAGTTCAAATATTTTGGAACACTCTTAACAGATTAAAATTCTATTCAGGCAGAGATTAAGAGCTGACTGAAGTCAGGGAGAGCTTACTGTCATTCGGTGCAGAATCTTTTGTCTTGCAGTTTCCTATCAAAAAATTTAAAGATTAAGGTATAAGAACTATAATTTTGCCTATTGATGTGTATGGGTGTGAAACTTGGTCACTCACATTGAGGGAGGAATGTAGGCTGAGGATGTTTAAGAATAGGATGCTAAGGAGAATATTTGGGCCTAAGAGGGACGAGGTAATAGGGGAGTGCAGAAAACTACATAATGAATAGTGTAATGATTTGTACTCCTCATCAAATATTGTTCAGGTGATAAAATTGAGAAGAATGAGATGGGAGGGGCATGTGGCTCGTATTGGGGATTGAGGAGGTGTATTCAGGGTTTTGGTGGGGAAACCTGAGGGAAAGAGTTCACTTGGAAGACCTAGGCATAGACGGGAGGATAATATAAAGATGGATCTTCAGGCAGTGGGATGTGGGGTCATGGACTGGATCAGGATAGGGACAGGTAGCGGGCGCTTGTGAACATGGCAATGTACTTTCGGGTTCCATAAAGTGTGGGCAATATCTTGACTAGCTGAAAACTGGTTACCTTCTCAAGAAGGACTCTGCTCCATGGAGTGAGTGAGTAAGTAAGTAAGTAAGTATGTGCATTATCAAGGGAAGTATTACATTCAAGTGTTGTTGCATTTAGGAGATACTAGGAGTAGGTTTTCCACCTATTCTTTCTATCTTCTGCATTAGATATGATCTGACCATTTGTGCCTGTACATAAATTTGTATACGGTTTAAAACCACCCTTAAGTAAACCAACCTCTTTTTATGCCTACCTGATGTGCTTTTCCTTAATATTTTCTGTATGCAGTTATCTGTTTGAATTCATTCATTGTTTGTAGATATTTTATGGGCTGTTTTCTGGGGTCTGTCATATTCTAGTCTTTTGGATATTGTTGATCTATCAGTCTAATTTTTATATGGTACATTCTTCTCATCTATAGCTGTTTTGCATTCCTCATCAAACCATCCTTTATTATCTGGTTGTGGCTGGCATTGTAATATTTGTTATGCTTTTTCCACTATTACTTCATTTAACTATTTCCATTCTGCATCTAAATGAGTCAGTTCTTCCCCAGCTCATTCTTTCTTAATCTTTTCCAATTCTTTTCCCAGTTGTTGGTACTAGTGATTATACTAGGTTCTCTCAGTCTTTCTACATTACATTTTTTGGGGTTCATATTTATTCCATGCTTTCTCTATGTTATTTTACATCTATTCATTCCTTTGACCAGAAAATGATTGGAGTTGCTGTGTTCTGCTCTGCATGATATTACATCTAGTGTACTGCTTGTAGACCTTTTGTCAGTTAGTATATGATCAGTTTGGTTATTCTTTTTGCCATCCAGGGATCTCCAGATTTGTGAATTTCTTTATGTGGGTTGAAGATATCTTATTTTTTGCTGCTGCAAAATCCACATGTCTGTCCATTATTATTTTCATTTAAGTGTAGGCTGTCTTCCTGTCAATCCTCAGTAAATTTCTTCTGTCCTGACTGTGGCATTTAAGTCCCCAGTAGTACTTTAATATTATTAGATGGACACGTGTCATATGCTTCTTCCATTTTCTGATGAAAGGCTTCCATGTCCTATTTCATCCTTATCCTCTGTAAGAGCATGCATATTTATAAAACGTAGGTTGTGGAATTTTGTTTTTATCCTTAAAATACATTTTCTGTCATCTACTGCCTTAAAGTCAAGTACATTTCTTTTCATGCTCCTATTTACTACAAATGCCACCCCAAACTCTATGGTGCATTTTTCTTTACCACTGTAAAAGAGTATGTGTGATTTCATGTCAGTTATGTCCTTCCCCTGCCACCTATTAGTATGTCTTAGGTAACTGACTTTTTGCTTGTTGTTTCATGTTTTGGTTGGGTGGCAAGGCAAGATATGCATCAGATCTGTAAGGATTTTTTATTTTTGTTGAAATGCATAGAGAAACTGTAAACCGTCCCATTGTATTAATGTGATCACCTTACATTCAGCTCTACAGATACTTTCCGTGGTTTGAATTCTTCTTTCTGGATCCTGTTGGAGAGAACCAGCTGTTATTTGAGACGGACAAACATTTGGGAATTATCAAATCACCAGTTCTAATACTGCACGCTGAAGATGACAGGATTGTGCCATACCAGCTGGGAAGGAGGGTATGTATATGGTGCATCAACAGAGAATTTGTAGTCTACTTTTCCTTCCTTGATTGTGTGTGTGTGTGTGTGGGAGGGGGGGGGGCGGTGGGAGGTAAGCATAACTCATTAACTATACTGTTCAAATATTCCTCCCTTGTTCATGAAATATCTGTTAGTTTGACTCCTTACATAGTAAGATTATCTTCTTTAATTTTGCTCAGTTTCTGCACTTATTACAATTTGGCTTACTTTATTTGATGTAAAACTTCAAACAAACCATGTGTTGCAATGCTTCAGTTCATAGTAACTTAGAATATATTAGCTGAAATTTAGGTTAGTTACTTGATATTTTCCCAAGCCCAATTGATGTCTCCACTATCATCTGAATTCGCTAAAGCTGCCACCTGTTTGTGATTGTAACCTGATAGCCCACTCCAGCATCATACTTTTTAATTTGCTGCAGTTAGTAATAATAACATGGTGGTCACATGAACTTGAAAAGGGGAAGTGATACTAATGTCAATGAATTTAGGGTCCTGAAATGATATGTGGTGGTGAATGTTTGAAAATTGTGCAACTTTTATTAAGGTATATTTTTGTAGAATGTAAAATGGCAGTGCAGTGGGCACAGCAATGTGAGAAATATTTCTTGCATGTTTGTTTTGGTGGGAATAAGTAACAAACTGTTGGCCCTACTCCTACTCCTCCTCCTCCTCCTCCTCCTCCTCTTCCTCTTCCTCCTCTTCCTTCTCCTCCCCCTCCTCCTCCTCTTCCTCCTTCTCCATTCAGGTCGTTGTGGCCGTCTCTGTGGTGCCAGAGTTGCTGGCCAGTTGAGTTTTTACATGGTGAAGATGTGCTGTTGGACCAAGGCAATGGGATTTAATGCAGAGATTGTAAACATGCCTACACCTCATATATGAAATGTTGTTTCTAAGCAAACAATCACAAACATGGGGATAGTGTGGAACTTTAAGATTATGTGTGACAAATTTAACATAGACAGACTGTACTGAACTGAAGTGAAATGCTCTTGGTAAAAATAAAATAAAATGAAATAAGAATAGTAATAGGTGTATAGTGCTAGAAATCAATGCAGTAGAAAATTAGGCTTTATGAGTTTGACTTGGATATACTTGAAAATATGCTTGGGAGTTTGGAAATGAGTCATTTCAGCAGTTCAAAGTCTAGGTTTTTGGTTCAGTATCATTTCCAACTGCAATGTTCTTTCTCACTTTTTATATTGTGTGTCTGTTTCCTTAGCTCTACAATACTGCTATTCAGATACGACCTAAAGATGCTGGACCTATTAAATTTGTTACATTTGACAAGAGTCATAAATCTGGACATAAATACATCTGCAGATCACCTGCCTTGCCACCAGTTATCAAGTAAGTAATAAACTGCTTGCTAGAAATTAAATGCAGTGTTCAAGAACATTTTGCTGGGGCAGGTGGTGTTGTGTCATGAAAATCAGAAAGTAACAGGAGACTGGAAGAAATTGCACAGTGATGAGCTTCATGATTTGTACTACCCACCATATATTATTTGGGTGGTCAAATCAAAGAGGATAAAATGGGTGGAGCAAGTGGCACGTAGGGGGCAGAAGAAAAATTCCAACAGGTTCTTGGTGGGGAAACCTGAAGGAAAGAGGTCAAGAGCTAAGTGTAGGTGGGATTTAATATTAAATGATTCTTGAAACAGGATAGGGTGGCATGAAGTGTTTGAACTGGTTGAGTATAGTGACAAATGGCAGGCTTTTGTGAACACGATATTGAAGCTTGCAGTTCCGTAAAATGTGGGAAATTTGACTAGCTAAAGAGCTGTTGGTTGTGGACTGTGCCCCAGGGAGTGAATCATCATCTATTCATCATCTTTTATTCAGGTAAATGCAGTAGTTGGTTACACAGAGTTATTTTTTTAATCTGGAACGCATAGATTGCCCACTGCTGTCATGTGATGTGGCAGTAGATTTAACCTATAATATATTTTATTAAATTCGTAGAAGTCTTGAATTGGAGTTATTTATTTTACTATCGTTATTAGTAAGTGAGTAAGTGGCGTTGTGTTGCTTTTAAGATAAGCATATTTAAAAATAAGCAGAATAGTAAACAGGTCAGGCATGAAAGACCAAATTATCTGTTTGGTCACATAATGTTGCCAAGTGGTGCTGTAGTACAAATTAATAGAGTGTAAGATGTCACATCCTGTTGTTATATTGACCTGACTTTCATGAAAATAAAAGTCTTGTGGTGTTTGTATTGTGCAGTGCACTAAAATTCATGTGTCAGGAGACTGACGTAAGTACCTTGTTACCATTCACATGGTTTATGAAATTTATTGAAGACAGATATAGGAGATTAATTTAATATACAGGGAATTAGCGAGGTATAAATTAGATGTAGTGGGTGTGCAGGAGGTCAGGTGGGACAAAGGGGGCACAGTAAGAGCAGGGGATTTTGATTTTTTCTACGGGAAAGGAAATAAAAATCATCAATTTGGAACAGGTTTTTTTGTACACCGTAGAATAGTATCAGCAGTGAAGAGAGTAGAGTTTGTTAGCGATAGGTTGTCATATATAGTGCTGAGAGGTCGCTGGCATAATATCGTTGTTGTAAATGTGGATGTACCAAGTGAGGAAAAAAGTGATGAGTCAAAAGATAGTTTTTATGAGGAATTAGAGCAGGTGTTGGATCACTTCCTTATCATATGAAAATGTTACTAGGAGACTTTAAATGCAAAAGTGGGGAGAGAGAATATTTTCAAGCCAACAATTGGACAGGAGAGTCTCCATCAGGATAGTAATGATAATGGGGTTAGACTAGTTAACTTCGCCACATCAAAAAATCTGGTTGTTAAGAGCATGATGTTCCCTCATCGGAACATTCATAAATACACCTGGACCTCCCCTGATGGTAAAACTCACAACCAGATTGACCACGAATTGATAGATAGGAGATGGCATTCGAGTGTACTGGATGTGCGAAGTTTCAGGGGAGCTGATTGTGATACAGATCACCATCTGGTGATTGCAAAGGTTAGGGAAAGATTAGCAGTGGGTAAACAGGCCACACAGAGGTTTGATAGGCAAAGATTTAACTTGAGGAAGCTAAATGAGCCAGAGGTTAGGGAACATTATCAGATTG
>Ga0136643_10008042_pt1 | contig 15346 bp, 10 predicted proteins | sample TergutLab28metaG_FD_96883 | JGI IMG/M metagenome (GOLD analysis project Ga0136643, IMG submission 96883) | Labiotermes labralis P1 segment gut microbial communities from Petit-Saut dam, French Guiana - Lab288 P1 (version 3) (version 3) | ecosystem: Host-associated > Arthropoda: Insects >... | reverse complement strand
TCGTCCCTCCTAGGTCCAAATATTCTCCTCAACACCATGCTCTCAAACACCCTCAGCTTCCTTTCCTCCCGCAATGTCAACGACCAAGTTTCACACCCATACAAAACAACAGGCAAAATTATAGTTTTATATATCTTGATCTTTAAATTTTTGGATATCAACCTGGAAGACAAAAGATTCTGCACCGAATGACAGCAAGCATTTCCTGACCTCAGTCTGCTCTTAATTTCTTCTGCAATAGAATTTTGAGACATTAATGATAGGGAACTTATATGTGTTAAAGTGGAATTACTATAGCTGACCAGTGCATTATGTCACGTGCTGGTGGCTCGTTTATTACGTATAGCTTATTCCATTGAGCCATCCCATGCACGGGTCCCTTGTTTCAAATTGCGCACCCCTGCTAGTAGTTTGGTGAGTCCCATAGAGAGGGTGACAGTCAATGGTTGGTTGTGAAGACTGGGGGAAAAAGAAAGAGCATGACCAACACTGAGGAGTCGGGCATGAGGCGTGGCCAAGCAGAAGAGGAGAGAAGTGTATGGTGGCAGTTGCTATGAAAGATGTGTGTGTTGGAAGTGCTACCAGGGGAACAAAGGAACCATGTGGGGTGGTGGGTGCTGCGAATTGCACGCGTGTAGAAGTGCTTCAAAATGGCCACTGAGAATAGAGAGTTGTTGGCGCTGTGAAATGTGTGTTTGTTAGAAATGCTACCAGCCAGCAACTGTGACAGTGACCCTAGAAGGCAGAGGTGCAGGTGAAGTACGGGTTGGTATCCAAAATTTTCCGGACTGACACTGTAAAAATCATAAAACTCACCATAAGACCTATTGGCCGCCATCACCCATCACCCTTGAGGTAGTTCCCTCCCATATGTAGACACCCGTCCCACCATCTCCTCCATTTTTGGAACGCTTCCTGGTAGTCCTTTTCTATCAGAGTGTCAAGTACTCTGCGATTTGGCCTGTATCTCCTCAATGGTATCAAACTGGCGTCCTTTCAGCTTCAATTTCATTTTTGGATATAGAAGTCACAGGGTGCCAAATTGGGGGAGTATGGTGGGTGGGGGATGACAGCCATTTTGTTTTTCACCAGAAACTGCTGGGTGAGGACGGAAGTGTGAGACGGGGCGTTGTCATGGTGAAGCAGCCAGGTCTGTTCTCGCCAAAGTTTGGAGCAAGGTCTTCGCACGTTTTCACACAGTCGACATAAAATATTGCAGTAGAACCCAGAATTCACAGTTTGACCTGTTGGGACAAATTCTTTTTTCACAATCCCCCTGACGTCAAAGAAAGTGATGGTCATGCTCTTGACATTGCTTTCCACCTGTCTCGTCTTTTTTGGCCTTGGTGATGTGGGGCATTTCCACTGAGAGGATTGTTGCTTTGTCTCAGGGTCGTAACTGTAAACCTAGCTTTCATCACCAGTGATGACCCTGGACAAAAAGGTTTCATCATTGGACGCAAGCAGACAAAGTTCAGTGCAGACGTTGACGCGCTGCTGCTTCTGGTCAGCTGTCAAAATCCTGGGCACAAATTTGGCTGCGATATGGTGCATGCCAAATTCTTCCGTCAGAACCCGTTGGTATGTCCCATAACAAATTCCTACCTCCTCAGCAATTTCGTGAATGGTCCAACATCGATCCTGATGGATGAGCTCTTGAATTCGTGCAACAGTTTCAGGAGTTGTGCAGCTTCTGCGTCTCCCTGTGTGTTTGTCACCGTCAACTGATGTGTGACCAGTCTTGAACATGGCATGCCATTGAAACACCTGTGCACGACTCAAGCTTTGGTCCCTGAAGACTTGTTGAATCATTGTGAGGGTCTCTGTAGCACTTTTCCCAAGATTGGCACAAAATTTGATGCACACTTACTGTTCCTTTCTTTGATCCATCGTGAAAATCGCCACAGGTCATGTACGCGGCCCCAAACAAACGTGTGTGAAAACTGTCCACGTCCACCCAGCTATGTGCAACTTGGCACACTGACTCATTAGACGTGGTAGTCCTACCATCTACTGATGCCTCCCACTACCACGACTGCTGTATAGATGGTGGCACCAGTCCAGAAAATTTTGGATACCACCTCATATGGCAGAACTTGATATTTGATACTTGTCTCTGCAACTATCCCACTCCCCATGATAATCCTGCCTAGGAGGGGTCCAGGACCCAGGGACAGTCTGTCCTTCGTATTTCAAATAAGCGACCAACTCACATCCTGATTCTCCTGTGTGTTCTGAGTGACACTGATTATCCCTCTGTAGGATTGATTGTTCCTTTGTGATACTAATGTTAAATAAAGTTCCTGCTGTAGTAATATCATACCAGAAATAAAATTTTCTCTCAAGAACACTGGACCACGTATCTTTGTAATGGAAAATAAATTACAGCTCCGTTTTTCAAAATTTTGTTTTTACTACTGCATTTTAGAATAATGATGAATTTTCAATGTTACTGTGTGTAGGCAATGAAAATTTATTGATACTCAACAGCAACAGTGATTTGACCACTACATGAACACATTTAACTAATGCTTTGGAATTCTTGTTTGAAGATCTAAGTTTTTTGGTAAGACCAACTGGGTATGAACAAGTTGCACTGGAATGAACCATATAATATGGTTTTGCTATAGCCAACTTATTAAACAAAAGTGCTGCAACATGTATTTTCCTGCAGGATGTATTCACACAGATGAAGGCAGCAACAGCAAAATCGCTGAAGCACTCTTCTGCCCATGGATCAAGTAAATGAATATCAACAAGGGAGTTATAAAATGGCAATGAAAACACTGTTTTATATTCATTAGTGACCAATGGCAAAGTATTTTAGTACACTTGGTGGGTTTATTTTCTACAGAACATGAAAACCCTATTTCAAAGAAGAATTGTTTGTGGCTTTTGTACGAATGTTTTCAGTTCTGATCATTCTTAAATATTCATTTGTACTAATAATAAGCAAAGTACATAGTCAATAAATAAAATAAATATTTGGCATGGTGAATTCGTTTTCCTGTACGATTCTTTTAAATTATATGAAGGGACCAAGGTACATGTATCATTCTCCTTGCATTAATGTGATAAGATCAAAAAAGCCTATTTGTAAACCTATTCAGCATTGGTTTGACCAGTTCAGCTGATGCTGAACTTTTCTTATTCTTAATAACTTTCATTATTTCAGTCAAAAAGTTGTTACAGATTTAATTTCTTCTCCTTTAACATATTGAATGTTATTTACCTGGAGTTCATGTTTATAAATCATGGAGGGCACGAATTGGTGTTAGATAAGTCGTCATGTCTCAAAAAGAGATTCTTAATTATTTTTGTTCACTGTATAATCCAGTGTCGTGTCCTACACCAATTCAAATGATTGACAAATATTCAATAATTTACTGATTTTTCGGAAACGCCACGGATTACAGCTGTCCAATAGCACCACTATGGGATTTTCAATTCGTACCACGGATCGCGCACCGATATTCGTAACCTTACCCGTGATCTAAGCTAAGCTATGGTATAATTTTCAGGGGAAATTCTGCACACGCCGAAAAGATATTTATTATTCAAAAAAAGAGTATTAGAATTATAACAAAGTCAAAACCGACAGATTCGTGTAGGCAACATTTTATAAATCCGGAAATAATGAGGATGTACTCGCAATATATTTACTCTTTAATGGTGCATGCAGTTCAGAACTAACAGATATATGCTGCTAATAATGATATACATAATTATAAAACTAGATACAATAATGATCTTCATTTTCCAATTGTGAACCTAAAAAGATATGGGGATGGACCCTATTACTCGGCAATAAAGATGTACAATCACCTCCCGGAATATATAAAAGCCGTAACGTTTGACCTGAAAAGCTTTAAAAGAACACTGAGGGGGTTCTTGTGTCAGCACTCCTTTTATTCCATGCAAGAATATTATGATTCGATGGGTGACTTTTCATAACTTCTTATACTTGAAAAAGATAATTATCTATAAGAGAGTATCTTATATTGGAATTTGTAATTTTGGATCTATCTTATATTGGAATTTTGGATCTAGTAATTAGGTGTTTACCCTTTAGGATTAATTAGGTTTTTAATGAATATAAAATTTTAGCACAATACAGTATTATATTTTAGGGTTGAATGGTAAATTTAACTATTGGTATAGGTGACATCTGTAAGATTACAGTCATTCATATGATTTTGTGACAATTTCTTTATCCCAGTGGTTATGCCTGTAATGGGATAGTATGAAAATAAAGAATCTTGAATTTATCTACCGTAAAGTTTACAGTAGTCCTCAACCGAAGCGATCTGCACTTATCCGTGAATCAATCCTTTGGACGGCTATGGTCACCGCGAAACACGGAATATAGGACGACCATTCATGCGTAATTTCAAAATGCCGTCGCGGTGAAAATAAGAACTGCTCGCGTAGGTTAATAATAACGCACAATTTACCGACGCGACATTAACCCCGTGGTGTTTAGTTGGCAGATGCACATATTGATGACCCGTGGTGTCGTCTTTCTGTGATTGGGTGTTCGAGCAGGAAGTAAGCGTGGTAGGAGCACAGGTAGTATATCTTCCGTTTTTAGTTACATGTGAGCATCACTTGTTCATATTAAGTAAGTGTGTGAAGTTTGTTTTGGATGTTAGAAGTAAACATTTCATGGGACCCATTCTTAGATGAAATTTCGGAACCTACATTAGTTACGGAAATTTAAAGATATGTGTTTGCCACCCACGTGTAGGGTCTAGTGGCTGTTTGTGTGATAACCATATTTCACAATTATACAAACGCATTTTCTTTACATTATTTATTTCCAGGCTGGTAGAAAATGGCCAAGTCCAAGAATCATACCAATCACAATCAAAGTGAGTATACCAGTGTGGAAAGTCCTTGTTGCTAGGTAAAGAGGTATGGGTATGGTTGAGCGGCATGGAGTAGACCTCTAAGTGAAACCGTAACATGAATATTCACATCTGACTGTTTGAAGGACATCTCAGAACAGTATACGATGCCGAAGTATATTGAACATTTGAAATTGTGTACATACAGTCACACACGATGTACGAACATGTATTCTTCCAAGTTTTGGCCTTTTTCAGCCATCCTCAGGGAGGTGTTCTGCAAAAAATAATACAGTAGTGGCTAAATATGTCATAGGCGAGCAATGGCAGAGTTAAAATACAAATATTGAAAAGGTTAAAAGCATACTACAGTGTGTATAGGGACACAGGGCTAGATCCCAGGATCCTTGAAAACGGGTAATTTTCTGCAATAAATGTTCGTTTGCAACCAAATAACTATTATGATACACATTGTACTATGTTTTTGAACCTTGTAACTGTTTTAATATCTATGTTTTAACTCTACCATTGCACATCTGTGACATAAGTAGGCATTTTTATTTTGTTGAATAGCTCCATGAGGATGGTCAAAAAAGGCTGAAACATGTTGGATTACCACATGTTTGTATGCTCTTTTAATTATAGTGCAGTTGTTTTATTATATATGGTGACTGTGTTGAGCATGTTAAATATTGTAAGTGGAACCCTGTTTAGAACAAGATGTTTTCTTCCAGTTTTACTTTTATGATGACTTTATGTCATGAAGCATATAATTCTAAATGTGCAGCAGTATCAAAATGAAGGTAATTTTTCATTGGATTCCATTGTAAAGTTTTCTTGGTAACAGTTTTCTATAACAAATGAAACAGTATAGCACACATAGTTTGATGTGAGGTTTTGGCCCTTCACATTTTCAAATGGTAGGCTAGATGCAAATCACTAAAGCAGCAAGTGTCATGTTTGTTCCCTCTGCCTCTTTAAGTACACTTGATCTTGTCACACTGAAGTTCCAAACAAACACACACCTTTTGCCACTGCACTATAACAGCAGAACATAAAACATACTTACGCAACAATTTGCAAGACTTTATTCCATAATATAATGTACTCTGTGGCCAGTATATTCAGTTTGGTGACTTATAGAGCATAAGGTATGTTGTTTATGCTGGTATTTTTGTAAGAGTAGCAGTGACTGTAATGTAAACCAGAAGTCTACATTGTGGTGTTGCTGAAGGGATTTTAAATGTTTTTTTTTTTTTGTTATAGATAGGAAAGCTCATCGAAATGGAATTAAGAAACCTAAGCATTACAGGCATGAGTCAACACGAGGAGTAAGTGGCCATGCACACATCATTTGAAGTGTGTAGAATAAAACCACCAATTCTTAAATTTCAGGAATACAGCACTCCAGTGTTTTTCTGTTATATCTCATAGTTCAGTGGAAAATAGTGGACTGAAAACATTCTCTTATTCTCCATACGATTTCAAGCTCACTGGTATTAAGAGAGACCAAAAACTAGTCACCAGCCTTGCCTGTTAAAAGCCACACTAATAAAATTCCTAATATTTTATCTTAGTTCCCTTCGTCAAGTTTGCTGATAACCAATATTTCACGTTTTATCTTGGTATAACTTTATAGGCATATGAAATCATTCAGAAATTGTATTGATCTGTTTCACGATGCTTAATTTCTGGAATTTTGATTTTTTTTAAATGATTGCATGCATCAGATGTTCCTTTGAGATTTATAAGGTGGTGATACTATTGTAGTTAAATTTTGTTGATTTTCAGGTTGATGCAAAGTTCCTCCGCAATCAGCGATTTGCAAAGAAACATAATTTAAAACCTGAGGAGCAAAAGAAACGTGCAGAACAAAGGAAAGCTGCCAAGGCTGAAAGTGTATAATTGTGGTACAATAAACAACTATATATTGACTTGCTTTGAATAAAGGTGTTTATTAATACAAAACAGTTCCCTTTCCAGTTCCTCTTCAATGCTTATACAGAATATGCACTTTCTTTGCAACATGAATGGATCACAGTGTTCACAATGTTCATATTTCATGTAGGAATCTGCAAAGGTTTACTTTATACCCAAGTAATTATACTGCCTATATTCTATATATCAAGTTCGTAGCTAATTTCAAGCAGAACTCTTGTTGAAATATTTATGTTAAATCAAAAAATGTATCTAATTTATGTGACAATACAACCTTCTTTTTTGGTTTGGCAGTGCCGCTATATTTTAACTTTTTTTGTGTTGGCTTCAATTTTGGACTTGGTACTGGAAATGCATCAATTTTAGAGTGGCCTCCCAAACCATCATATGCTGCTTCAGGATTTGCAGCTACTGAAGAAGCCATTCTTGTGTGATTTGGCTTGTTGAATATGCTGAATTTATTACTGGCAGAAGGCAAGCGCTGAGTGACACTCTGACAACCTTTCAGTGGTGTCAGACCAAAGCTGCATGATTTTATGTTCAGATATGGTGAATGTGGATCTGACTGACCATATGCTTTGGACTCTGGAGACAGCAGGTTACCAAACTGCAAAGAAAATATCAGTATTTTCTGTAAGACAATATATACTACAAAATCAGTGGAATATGATCATAAATTAGAAAAAAAAAAAAATATATGAAATGTTTGTTGTGCACATGGAACAGGAGCATAAAGTGTACTACAGATGATGGGTAAGAGCATAATTTGAAAGTATGTTTACAGAATGTGATTTTGATAAGTTACTTGATTTGTATGAGGATAAGATTTAGTGGTGGGCTACAGGGAGTGACATATTTTCATCTCCCATTAGATACATTAATTATAATCACATCAGGCTGGAAGATGGTCAAGTATGCTTACTATTACAGTTATTATTTCAGGAATGCTTTCAACCCTGCTGCCACACACTTGATTTTTTTGTGTTAAATTTGCTAGTGCTCTTATGTCTATTATTATTATTATTATTATTATTATATGTGTGACTGCCAAGGCCTGTCCAGCCTGTTATGCAACACATATAATAAGTATAGCAGCTGAAGTGTGAAGCTCGTCATTCTCTTCTGTCCAAGTGTGGAGTGGAAACTCCACACCTTTTCATAATGTGGCATGTACATGTCAGAACAGCCTCTTTCATTTATTATTACTTACTCTATAGAGCACAGTCCTTGAGAAGCTGACCCTTTCTCAGCTAGTCAAAAATTCCATGCAATTTAAGGAAACTGAAGGTTTGTAACTGCAATTAAAAGTTCCTTCCACCTGTACCAATCCTGAGCCAGATCAATCCAGTCTGTGCCCCCCCCCCCCCCATCACACTTCCTGAAGATCCAACTTAATAGTATCCTCCCATCTATGCCTGGGTCTTCCAAGTAGTCTCTTTCCTTCAGGGTTTCCCCACCAAAACCCTGTATGCACATCTCTCCCTATACAAGATACATGCCCTCCCCATCTCATTCGTCTCGATTTGATCACCTGAATAATATTTGGTGAGGAGTACAGATCATTAAGGTCCTCATTTTGCAGTTTTCTCCACTCCTGTTACCTCATCCCTCTTACGCCCAAATATTCTCTTCAGCAGCATATTCTAAAACACCCTCAGCCTACGGTCCTCCCTCAATATGAGTAACCTTGTTTCACACCCATACAAAGCAACAGACAAAATTCTAGTTCTATCCATCTTAATCTTTATATTTTTTGGATAGCAAACTTGAAGACAAAAGATTCTGCACCAAATGATAGCAAGTATTCCCTGACTTCAATCTGCTCTTCATTTCTTCCTGGATAGAAATTTGGTTTGTTATGGATGTTGCCAAATATTTTATCTGTTCCACTCTTCCAGAGGAACTATTATCAGTCTTTATGTTGTGAATCTGTCCAGCCTTCTGATCTCCAGACATGACCATGTATTTAGTTTTATCAGCATTTACTTCTAGTCCAATCTCCTTACTAGCAACTACTATAGCTTCCCTGTTCTTTGTAGTAGTGTATATGCTTCGGCCCAATATATTAACATTATCAGCATAAACCAAAAGCCGATGTGCGCCATTTAATTTCAAGCCAACCTGGTTTACCTGAACCCTTCTAATGGCATACTCTAAAGTAAAGTTGTAAAGTAATGGTGAGAGAGCAACCATTCTTAATAGGAACTGTGCTAGACAAATGTTTGCCTGCCTTGACTATGCTATACGTTTCATTTAGACACTTTTTTTAACCTTACTATTTTTTGCAGGGATATCAAATTCATTGAGATTATTATACAAGACCTCACTCCAAACTGAATCATAAGCTTTCTTGAAGTCTATAAATAGCTGATGCACTGCTTCATTGTATTCCCATATTTTCTCAAGTATTTGACAAATGCAGAATATATGATCAGTAGTTGACCTGTTGCATTGAAATCCACATTGATGATCCCCAGTAATTTCCTGTACATATGAAGTTAACCTTGACAGCAGGATGTTTGATAAAATTTGTACATATGTGACAAAATTGATATGCTTCTATAATTACAATTTTTTTAATCACCCTTCTTATAAACAGGTACAATGATCGACTCCGTCCACTTCTGAGACAATTCCTCCTTTTTCCACATAGAATTAATAAATATATGGATCACAGAGCAAATTGTTCTACCCCCTGCTTTAATCAATTCTGCTGGGATATGTTCAGTACCTGATGATTTGTCTTTATAGCTTTTCAATAGCCATCTCAACCTCAAAGGTACTTGGCTAATGCACTAATTATTCTGCTGTATGTATTTCTGTCTACCTACCATCATTAACCCCATGTGCATTCATTAAGTGACAGAAATGGTTCCTCCACCTAGCCAACATACTGTGGAAGTCTGTAGCAAAATCACCCTTCTCATCCTTTACTATATTAGTTCTAGGGTGATAACCCTTCTTAAAGTCACTGATGCTCCTATACATGTCTCTGATATTTTTTATTGTTTCAAGTTCATCTATTTTAGCTTTCAGACATTCCTTCTTTTTGTTCCATCTCTGCTTTCTTCACGTCTTACATTGTTTAGACTATTTAAATTACTTTGGTTTGGATCCTGTAACCCCTGCATTTTAGCCTGTTTCCCTTGATCTAAAAATTGTGAATATTCTTCATCAAATCATGGTTTATTCTGCTTCACTTCTTACAAACCTAGACTCTGTTAAGCTGAGGTTTTGATACTCTCTTTAATGTTTTCCCAAGCCCTATTTTGTCCTCACTATCAAGTTCTCCAAAGCTGTAAGCTTGTGCCAGATCTTAAACTGATACTCTTTCCTAAACTCCAGTTCAATTAGCTTCCTGAGATTAAATCTCTCCACATCAAGCTTCTGTGCTGCTTTCATTTATCATTACCTTACAAAAATCTGGATTACATCTTCACTTTGATATGTCATTGAACTGTTGCAGTTTTGGAATTGCATGCTTGATAAGTCACTTTTAAACTTCTGGTACAATTTTTCTGTTTATTAGCTTTGAGATTTACAAAATTTTGATACTGATATTGATCCATTCACCTGTTCTACGGAATTTAATATTCAGAGCAGGTAAAATGCTCCTCACCTGCATATCTGCATGTTAGCATAGTAGGATCATGTGCTGATGACCTGCAGGTCTAGCCTAAGGAAAAATGACTTCTGGAGCCAACAAAATTCATATGGAACACCAGGCAGTAAATCAATAAATCCAGCAGTAGAGTGGAGTCCTCAAATGGCTGATGGCTATCTTAACAGCTAATACCTTGATCTTCAGGGATCTCCACACAAATTACTTGAAATTTTCTGGGGCTCATGGTACATGGCAAGAAGTATGACAAGGTCATGGATGAGCAGGTGCAATGAATACCATCAAAAAACAAGTGATCGCTACTCTGGAACATTCAGAACAAGTCCAGGGAAGCACAATGTTACTGTTTTGTACTGGATTGTATGCTTGATACAAGGCACTATGAAAAGACACCATGTGCTGTCAGGTTTATTAAGATGAGAATGTGTTTCAAATGAAGACACACATCCTAGTTTCAAGACTTCAGGATTTTCAGTAGAATGGCATGTGGAAATAATAACTACAAACATTGTGCAAAAACAACATGATCATCAATGATTGCCATACTTAAAGGTATAACAACAGTGCCAATATGAAAGATAAAAACAAAATGTCCAGGTACAAGTACGTGACCTGAAATGATGAGCCCATTCAAAAAAAGAGATGGATGCCAGTGGACTATTGAAAATTTTCTTTGGTTAGAACACAAGCTGTCAATAAATTTTTGTGAATAACTAAATTTTGGTTCTCCCTTTCTTCAGCTTTGTACTCTGTGGTTGTCATTTTCTGACTTTCACTGTGACAGTTTCATTCTTGAGGGATTCTATCATGCTTTTTACTGTCTGTGGTAGGTGGTACAAACAATGTGTTCAGCCTGACAGTGAAATCTATTCAGTATCAAAGAGAACAGATTTTGTGATACATTACTGAAAGACAAAGAATCACCACAAGCACACACAGGTAATTACCACAAAACAAACTGCCTTATCAGACCAACTGACTGACTTTAAATTCCAGATCAGTGTATTTTGTCCCACGATGACTACAGCAAGTAAAGCTGTGCAGGACATGGCAGTGCATATCGTAACTGAAGAAATGTGCAAAATTTCTTCTACCCTACAGGGATAATGAATACACAGGCAGTCACCTCTGTGAAAGAATTTGCAGATGCCCTTCATGCTGCGACAACATCACAGCATCCCCTCACCAACACTGCAGGATGAAGCAGTTTCTGTATTGACAAAGAATGTGCCAGACTAAGCTAGACTTCCGCATTCTTATGGATTCTGCCAGAGTATCAATTGGAGACACGACTGATTACACACTGTTAAACTTAAAGATACAAGATTTATGGGGTGTGACGCTCTGCTGTTAGCAGACAGATCCTGACATTTTGAAGGATCATAGTGCTTTCATCTTCAAGGTCACATACAAAAAGTCATGTTCCACTCAGTGACTCAGAGAGGGCATTTTTCAACAATTTTTTATTAAGAATATTCCACTGTCAAGTGAATTTTGCATTTTGAAAGGCACTTTTATTAATTACTTCACCCGTGGCCACAACATTCTTGTACCTTTCCACATGCACCAATATTAAAATGAAAACATGAATCTGAAGTCGGGAATATGTGTATGCAGTAGGAATATTTGGGCATGTTCACTTTCCGATGTTTCTGTATTGGTGTCATATTAAGTCTTGGATTAGTGCCAAAATCCAATAAAAAGGAAAAGAATGAACATTTAGGCATGCTCACTCTCTGAAGATTCTGTATCGCTTCCATATTAAATATCGGATTGGTGCCAAAAACCAATAAAAAGGAAAAGAAATTATAAACACACACATATATGAGAACTACAACTTCTGGCTTACAAATTTTTGTTGATAATTGAAATGGCCCAAAGACATCTGAAACAGATTACAGTATACATTCATCAAGCAGGAGCTAAGTTAATGTATGTGGACAGAAAAACTGATGAGGCTGAAAGCAGCTTATTGCACCTTTTTGTTACAAATAAGCTTAGACAAGCAGCCACTGAAGATTACGGTCTTCTGAAATGTGATACCCTCTATTCTGGTAGATCTGTACCAAAATTCTGGACAGGGAGGTAGCCGATTCCTTCAGAATGTTGGTGCATAATGTATCAGAGTATAAGTTATAACATCTCAGAAGACAGTAATCTTTATCAACTTTGTCAGTACATATGTTAACCATGAGAACTTTTTATCTCACACACAAGCTATAATTTCTCATATACATTTTGCATAATATACCTGAAAAATGCACCAGACTAATCAGAACTTCCCAGTATATAAAATATGATGGATGCTGTAGTATGACAGACAAATTATGAAATACGTAAACCTACTGCAGTATATTCTTCCATCTTAGTAATCATTAACATGCAGTCAAAAATGATACTTTAATATTTAAAAAATGTAATCTCACAGATTCACATGTAGGAGAAATCAACATTCATGCTAAAGTTATGACTATTAAAGTATGTAAGTATCAAATGTCAGGAACAGATGGCAAAGCCCATTCAAAAAAAGAGATGGATGCCAGTGGACTACTGAAAATTTTCTTTGGTTAGAACACAAGCTGTCAATAAATTTTTGTGAATAACTAAATTTTGGTTCTCCCTTTCTTCAGCTTTGTACTCTTGGTGACAACTCCATACCGGCCCACCCCTCAACCTGGTCCTGACCATATTTTTTACAAGTACGAATGCTGTATTGACATTTAATGGAATGAGTTATAAATTCTGGCTCACCAATCTGATGCTATGCATGAACAGCCCTGGAAGAAACCCCTCAGTTCTCCATAGTTTACATAAAGATGAAAAACAAGACAGAAACCTTAAAATGCAAGTTTTACTAAATAAATATGCCATTATCTTACCACTGTTGATGTAAATGAGTCGTCTCCAGCAGGATCAGTCAGTTTTGGTCTCCTGACTGCCTCTGGTATAGGGCTTTCCAATAACAATCTCTGTAGAGCACTGTCCCTGGGATTGCTTCCACTAGGCGAGGAGATGGCTTTTTCAAGGTCAGATACTTTCTTTTGTAGGCTTCTCTTTTCGTGCTCCAAATGTTGTAAATCATCTTCCAGTTGTTTATTCAGCTTTGATTTGAGACTTACTTCTTCATTTAACTTCTCTTTTTCTAAATTTGCTGCACTCAAATCCCGCTGACACATTCTTAGCCGTTCTCTAAGATCCCGCTTTTTATCCGAGGCTGCATGCACCTCCCTAAAAAATAATCATTCCAAAAATATGAGGTTGGAAACTGGTATATAGTTATAATTGATCGTCTTTCATAAGTCACAACGGCAGATGTGGTGTGCAAAAGGTTACATAATCAGAGGGGGGATAATGAATGAGACAGCATAATTTACATTTAGCACAAATATTACTTTTGAAATTTTATGTTCAATTACAGAGCTGTCTGCCACCTAAAACCCTTTTGAAACATTGCCTCATTGTCATTGTTTTAGTTACATAATAAACTGTCACTCTTTCATTGATAATGTAAGCAGTAATATGAGGGTGAGTCAAATGAAAACCTTAAATATGTTTTATCTTGTAATTTATTGAAAATAAAAGGCACACAATGACTTTATTTTTCTATGCAGTATCATACTGCCATCTGTTGGCCACTCTTCAAACCAAGAGTATCATTGTTGAAACTTACAAGGCAGTCGAGCTGTGGTTTGAATTTTTATCGTACTTTTAAGGTGTTCAGTTGACTCTCCCTCATATAAGGCTCAGTCCTGAAGCTAATAGCATATACCAATTTTTAGGCACGTTTGCAAAATTGTGAAAAGCAACTGTTAGCTTCATCACATCTGTCTGTCCACCCATCTGTCTGCATGGAACAACTTGGCTCTCACTGGATGGAACTTCATGAAATTTTGTTTGAGAATTTTTTGAAAATCTGGTGAGAAAATTCAAATTTCCTTAAAATCTGATAAGAATAATGGGTACTTAACATGAACAGCAATATATTTATCACATCTTACTCAGTTCTTAGAATCAGAAACGTGCAGACAAAAGTTGCAGAGAAAATCAAAACACACATTTATATCCATCAACTTTTTTTAAAAAATCACATAAGGTTTTGGATGTAAATGTGCACAACTGGAGACCTGGTACTACAACCAATGTCAAGTTGCATTTTTCATAATATGAGGCACAGTATAAGACAAAATTGTGAAGCATGGTTTACAATGCAATCATGACAGTTCATGTTTCAGTTACCTATTTTATACACACACAAAGTAAATGCATCCCATAGATCCTAATAAATAAGGTCAAGGACAAATCCAGGCACAATATACCACAATCAGAAAAACCAAGAAATACAGTTAGAGAAGAAAATGCAATACATTTCATTATTATATAAAATTATTAAGAACTGTTTAGTAATTTTACAGTATATTTACAGATAGCTAAAATTTCGCTACATTCAAATTACATCATCCTAATGGAAACTGACCATACCATGACTCAGGTGCTTGGCTACTGGGTTATCACCACTTGGGCCCAGATCCAATCTCAAGATAGACTACAAGGGATTTGTGCTGGCCAAATTGGCACAGCTGCATGTTTTCATCCAAGTGTTTTGGTTTTCCCACCAATGCTCCCACTTGTCAACCATTAATGCTACAGTCTACAATACTGACAGTTCTGCTAAATGAACTATAGGATCAATCAACCAACAGTAGTTAAGCACAAACATATTTGCCAGTTTTACCCTCTCACAATCTTAATAAGTACAGTGGACAGTTAGTGATGTGTTCATAAAGCTGCAATGGCAAATATGTAAAAAATATGCAGCAATTAAGGCAAATGTGAATATTATGTTTGGGAGGGGGGGGGGGGACAGAGCAAGGCTATTATTATATTTTTTTTGCATTTGAAAGGGTTTCCTAGAGCATAAAATTACTAATAACCCAGTATT
>Ga0136643_10008040_pt1 | contig 15349 bp, 8 predicted proteins | sample TergutLab28metaG_FD_96883 | JGI IMG/M metagenome (GOLD analysis project Ga0136643, IMG submission 96883) | Labiotermes labralis P1 segment gut microbial communities from Petit-Saut dam, French Guiana - Lab288 P1 (version 3) (version 3) | ecosystem: Host-associated > Arthropoda: Insects >... | reverse complement strand
CAAACAACACACATACACACACAACACAAACGCACATAAAACACACACACACCACATAACAACACACACACAAAACACAAACACACGCACGCACACACACTAGTATTTTTATACCATTGCACGTTCGGGTGTTAAGGCCACGGTCACATGACAAACAGTGTAACTTAGCAGTTCTGAGCTATCTTCACTTAATCCATGATCTCCCAAAACACTTCAGACTGAATGTTTGACGGTAATGCTCTCTGAAAATTCGAGAATATTCCACCCAACCTCCTACAAAATAGTTACCGGGCCTCTTTCCTGGGAGTAGATCTGCCTGGGGTGTGGCGTTGACAGCCCATCCCAATCCAGTACTGAGGTAAAAGGAAGAGTAGCGCTATACTCCTTAGGGCTTTTATGGCCCGTCCTAGGGCGAAATTTACCTTTTTACCTATACGCCCGTGGTAGAGAACATTTATGTAGAGAACATTTATTCAGTCTTTCTTGCACGGATTTTAAAGAGCGAAGCAACCGCATGGGTTATGACAATAATGAAACAACTCATATATAGAATCTGAAACACTTTACTGTCCTGTTCTTGGCATAGTTATTTATTAATTTTGTTTATTTGACATAATTGTTGGCGTAGATTCGTTGGTGAATTGGAAACGGTGTGAAAGTTTGGGGCTGTTTTGAGGTTTTAGGTACCCTTATGACATTTTCATGTAGGGACTGAGGAAAGGTAAGAAATACCTGGGGCAGTGTAGTTGGTGTGCCGGCCAAGATTCGAACTAGGCACCGCCAGTTTAAATCACACGAATCAAGTAGTTTCCTCGGCTTTGTTGTCATTGTTATCATCCACAACGGCAAAAGTGGATGTTGGGTGAGCAAGTGTTACAGATTCATAGTCTTCCTGAGTGGATTCTTTGACCTCTGAGCATATATGCTGCCACAACACCCTGTCATTATAATGGAATTATTTTGTGAGTATTTTTAAAATGACTTTAGCAAGGATCAACTTAGCTCCCTGAGGATGATCTTAGGATCGAAACATGTCGGAGCGATTTTAAGTGTTTTAATGTGAGATTTTATGTAAGTGCATTTGTTGGTTGCTAATTAAGATAATAGTTTATTTGTTGATATCGATTCTTTTCTTATGTTCTTTTTTCTGCTGTCTAATAAGCCTTAGTTTCGGTCGTTGCTTGCTTCCAATCTAGCCGCTAACCACCACTCTACTGTCCAAACTACCCAAAATTTGAGTCTTCTCTGTACTTCTACCCCGTCACTCTCCAGGGCGACACCTCAAACACCTTTCCCTAACGCGATTGTTCGCACAACGAAAAGGTTTTCTTCTTCTTTGGCTGAGCAGTTTAAGAGTCTCAGAAGTTAAGCTTAAGTTGCTGTGCAAAGAAACGCCCACAGTTTAGCCGGAAGTCGCAAATTTCTTTACCGAAATAAAACCATAAATTTGTTAAAACAAATGCCAAACTGAATTTCCAAACATCGGGTCCTCGGAATTAGTATTGAAGCTGTCACTTCTGGCGAGAGAGGGTTAAATGTGAGGGCGTTGGGGGACTGCAATGTGTTCATACAGTGGGTGGTCCGACAGACTCTGCTAGCTTTCGGCTACAACGTGTTACATCTTATTTTATGGTGTGTAACCTGTCGAACTTTTTTTTATTGGAATTGACTAGTTTACTCAATTAATACACCAACCAATGTGCTTGTATAAAAGTTACACATTAAAACACTAAAACTTCTCCGACATGTTTCGGTCGTAAGACCGTTATCAGGGAGCTATATTTTCCTTGCTAAAGTCACATTAAAAATTGTCACTGATTAACTTCGTTGTACTAATAGTGTGTTGTAGTAGCATGCCGTGTTGTGTAAGGTTATGTTGCGAAGAGTGCCCTGCTACGGATGTGCATTCTGGCCCAGGTTTCTGGACCGGAAATGGAAATATTCCTATTTGATAGCAAATATTTTATGACGTCAAAGAGCAAACTCTTCAGATCCGTAATTATTAGGTTTTGTATGAAGAGCTGTTGAATTGAAATAGCCGTTTTGTCACTGAGACGCTGATTGTCTGATAAAATTAACTCATTTTAACTGGTACAAAACAGTCGATTTCTTACATGAGTGCAAATAAAGAACTTCGTGTCACAGCTTGTGACAAATTGAACTGCTGATGGCAAAGCGTTCGGCCAATAGCAAAAGTTACGCGGGGTTTATACAACCTCCGTACGTTCCTGGTGTTAACATGGGTGATTTTCTCTTTCAACTTCTATGTACGGACGTGGGAAAAAAAAGGATCTAGTGGCCTTAGCACCAGACCATTGATCCCCTGCGTGGGCTCACAGCTTTCGAGCGTGCAGCTCGAACTGGGTGTACGTTAGGCCAGCAAACAGTTCTGGATGCAGCATAGAAGCAAGGAAATTAATTATGTAAATTCTCTTGTGATTTAAATTGTTCCCACGGCCGGTAAGACACCAGAATGGAGACACTGAAATGTCTTTGCGAGGTTCGAGATTTTTACAGATGGGGTCCTTCTGGAATGTGACCTCGTATATTTTGGTACATAGGGGCCAACACTTTATAGAAACTGTCAGGATGTTCAATGTACAAAGTTTTGCGTGTGGTAATTTATCTGCTGGTATTTTTCTTCTAATAAATACTGAGTTATAATAAATTTAACGGGTTTTTAAACATTCATGGGTCCGTTCATCGCTAATATATACGCAGAGTACAACCAACAAGATGCAGCATTTCTCAATTTATTTATTTCTGAGACGCTCTACATATTTCAGACGGTTTTTCCGCCTGTCATCAGGAGCTCAAAACTGCACATACAGCGTCAGGTATTGGTCTGACAAACACCTGCCGCTGTATGTGCAGTTTGAGTTCCTGTGATGGACGGAAAACCCGTCTGAAATAGGTAGAGCGTCTTACAGAAATAAATGAGCTGAAAAACGTCGCATCTTGTTGGTTGTAAGCTGCGAAAATTAACGGTCTGATGTTAGTCCCATTTCTTGTGCTTGTCTTTTGTATAATAGACTGAATGCAGTACTGAAGGTTATTTATTGTATTGGAAAAAAACACGCTCGGACAGTACATTATACAAAACGATTGGGTTATCTAAATGTGGACTTATTTGTGAAGCTGTTTTCATCTATTAAATCTAAATGTTAGTTTTAATAAGCCCTGCCGGATCGACATACTATAATATGATAGGGTCGTACACCTATTATAAAACTTACTGAATTTTTCGCTAATTCGTATGTTTTTGGCAATAGTATTTTATTTTCCGGTGTTTACGTATGGTCAGCATAATGGGAAGGTGACCATTAATGATAAGCACAGAGGAAGGACAATTATGTCTTCTGAAAGTAGTGCGTCACCAAACGCCCGCAGAGTCTAAGCGTGACTGACAGTAGCAAGGATAATCGGTGTTTTTAATAATAAAACGGAAATATTATTTTCGAGAAGTGTTAGGAATGGTCGCGCTGTCCCTCGCATTGGCCCTACTAAGCGCGGTGCTTGTCAGAATCTTGTAACCTTCGCAGATGTTGAAGGGTTGCTGTAGTTCAATCGCTGTTGTTCTCAGAATCTCTGTATTAAGAGATTGCTTCTGTTGTTGTGTCTCGGAAATGTTTCAGTTTTGTGGCTAGTGTAGGTTATGAGGTATGGGTGTGAAAAGTTGCGGTCCAGACGGGTGGGACTTAACAGAATCGGAGTTCGATTTCCAACAAGAGACTTTTGTCTACTCCATAGCATTCATGCCGGTCTAATGCCAATCAGCCACTTATCCAAAGGGCACTGGTGATACGCTATCGAGGCATGAAAAAAAGGCGTTGCTCATTTTATTTTTATACCATGGCCCAACAGCCCCGATGCAGAGACATATATGTGACAACACACAACTTTGTTAAGAGACAGACGTCTATTCCCTAGGCGGGATTGGAACCCGCAATCTAAAGAAGCGAGCTGCCGTAGACGCACGCCTCGCTCAGCGTGGCAACTGGGATCGGTTGCTCCATTTTACGGCCGTCATTGAAATTACCCTGTACTATACATCCGACAAACTCAAGCACAGTGGCTATTTTACCTGTACCTTTTATTTCCTTGGCGATGAATGACTTCAGACTGTCAAATAAGCTTAAGGGGCCTGATTCTTATCTAATATACTAAAATCCGTTTTAAATGTGGTTTTATCTGAGGAAAAGCACGGGACAGACTCACTGCTGTGTTTGACCGGAAGCCAATATGGCACGATTCACCCACGTCACTTTCATTTCACTAAACCCTTGTCGTAACAATGATTGGAAGTTTGTCCAAGAAACATTTGGGCCCTTCTGAGATAGTTCTCTTTGCGGGCTTCATACTTGGACGAAGGCGTCTGATGTAATACCCTCTCTCCTCAAACTGAATGGGATGTCTCTATAAAGCTGTTGAATTGAAAGTGAAACAGCGAGAATAACTCGAGATTAAAGGAATGGAAGGTCAATCGGCCTCCATTCCGCCTCCACGATAGAATACGGCTCCTCGATACACCGGGAATTGCTTCTCGGCTTCCGATGCGGCAAACCTTGCCTTCCAATCTAGACGCGTTACTGCACGCTCGCACGAAGGTCATTTCGGCTTTCCGTTTCCTTTCTCTTCTTGAAAGCGATTTCTCTTCCTTCTGTACGATGATAATCATCTTGAATAGACTCTTTATCGAAACTAGAATCTGTGTGCCTTATAAAATATTACACTAAGAGGAATTTAAGCCTTAGACTCTTTGTTGGATAGATCAACAGGGTTATGGGGACATAAATTGCAAATATTTTTTATAAGTGAAGTCTTATTTAAAGTGTAGACTAAAATATTTCTTGTCACTTAACGGCTTTGAAGAAGTATAACGAACACATTTTTAAAAATAACACACGCTAGGACGAGAGGGTAGAAAATATGTGGCATGTGAAATGAGAATCTTGTGTTTCATTCATGAATACAAGTGTGTTCTCATTTAAATAATGATATTAGTTTAGGCGTAATAATAAATAGTATGCAGATAGGCCTATATGCACATGTAAAAAACGAATGCTGACATGAAAAGTACGTGTCAAAACCATTTGTGTGAATGTGTGATTATTGTACTGAATTTAGTAAAACCACACTATGACACTGTTTTCCCCTAAAACTGGGGTGTGTAGTCATTTTCATTATCTCCTTAGATATATATGCTGCCAGATTGATATAATTAGGATGGACCAGCTTCGAATCTCGCTGAGTGCATGTGTATATATTTCTGGTGTCTGTTGTGTGTTGTGAAAGTAGCGGCCTCTACAACGAGCTGATCACCCGTTCAGAGAAGAGCTGTCTTGGGCTCTTGCGTCACATAAAATAAAGAAAAGTTAAAGAAGCTGTATAGTTCTTACAGACGCTGAATATCATTGCTGATTTTCCTTATGCTCAAATAACTTTTCTGCTTTGTACTGCACGATATTCGTAAACGTAAGGCGAATAATCTATTCCTGATTTTTTGGAAGTTGTTTTGGTTTATTCTAAGACCTACCAATAAAACCTATGTATTATAATATTTGGGCAGGTTCTTTGGGTGCAGGTAATTAAAGTGTGATTTAACCCTTTTGGTGGAGTGATATTTTTAAAGTCACTTCTTGCATTCAAATCTACTTTGCACATTTTTAATCCTTTAATGGTGTTGGGGGGGGGGGGACGCTTTATTCAGCAAACGTACGAATTAAAAAAAATACTATGCGGGCGAAATTTAGTGTTAAGTCTGTGTAATGAAAACCAACTCGATGCACTATTTATCCTCAGTTTATTTCGTCAGTCAACCTCTTCATGTTTCGGGCATATTTGTAGCCCATTATCATGAGGTGTACTGTGTGTGTATATATATATATATATATATATATATATATATATATATATATACACACACACACACACACACACACACACACTTGCAACAAATTGGTATGTGTTGTGCTTTTCAGTTGACTGTTTGTTGATCGGGTTGGGATGGAACTGCACGGTCAACAAAACATAAAATTTAGTGTTAAATGTATATAAATTACGTGGCGCAAGCCTAAATGATGATGTTACGGCAGCGATGTAAAGGGTCGGATTTATTGAAGGCAGTTTTAACATTTCTGCTTACTTACAACAGGCTGTTTCTGTAAACTCCAGCTGACATAAAACGAACAAAGAAAATTAGCGTGATTAATCAACAAATCAGTAACTAAAAATGTTGCATATTTACCGTGAATCATCCACACTGTAGTTTATAAGTCTCACTTACCTTTCATTAGTGGCAAACAGATGGCCCAGTACTTCTCGCAAAGAAGATTGTAAAATAAGGACGAATATCGTTTTACAGAAGTTTTTGTTCTGAAGACGATGCCTATAAAGGTAAGTGTCTTGTGGGAGAGGACACCGTGTAGTTCGGTACATTAGTGTCGGCGTTCAAGAGGAACTTGTACAAAGAAAATAAACATAAAAGTACGAACCACGGATTGCTCTAATTAGTTTATTTCAATAATTAACCAACTTGATGCACAAAATTTTTGTTTAACAATAAGTTTATTTCATGTAGAGGCATGAAATAAGCTTATTGTTAAACAAAGATTTTGTGCATCAAGTTGGTTAATTACTGAGATAAATATACTGAGATGCACGGTCAGCAAAACGTCAAAATTTGCTCTAATTATCTTAGCGGAAGTAGCGCTTTTTGGTTCACAGTTTTTCAATGCCGTTATTTTCATATGTATTTATATACATATTATTCAGTTCCACTTTTGCCATAGTGCAAATATTTATTCAAATTGGTTACAGGAACAGTTTTGTAATCTACCCTTGTACACACTGTATATACTGTACCCACTGTATATACTGTAAACACTGTATATACTGTACAAACTGCATATACTGTACACAATGTGTATACTCTACACACTGAATACACTGTATATACTGTACACACTGTATAAACTGTACACACTGTATATACTGTACACACTGTATATACTGTACACACTGTATAAACTGTACACACTGTTTATACTGTACACACTGTATATACTGTACACACTGTATATACTGTACACACTGTATATACTCTCTGTGCAACAAAACCCTTTAAAAAAAAGGAGCAACTTGCTCCACCGCCACATTCAGGGTGTAATACTGAGTTGCTGAGTAAGAGCTGTTCAATTGTACGTCAGATAGCCTCGATTCTTGGCTGCAGCTCTCGTATACTAATGTTATTCTGATGCGCCTTTCCTTCTAACCTGAAGATATAGGCAGCAGGTTCATTCAAGTTCACACAACAGCTCATGAGACAGTTATCTTTATAAAAAAAAACTGGCATTACGCCAACAAAGCCATCATCTATCTGATTATTACGTCCTTGCGCGTCATGGTGAAATGGAATAGAAAAATATCTTGATAATTTTGATAAGATTAATTTCATAAGCCTGCCTTATTCTCCTTACTGTTGTACTATGTTCGTGTAATTAACCGGAGCTCTGGATTCGAGATACACCGGTCTAAACATGATTTGTTACACAGGGCAAAGTGTCTAATTTATTTGAACAATTAAAGGCTGAAATAATTTCAAACAGACAAAAGATGTACCATGTAAATGGAACGTCAAGATTATGGATTGCGTGAACTTGTTTTTGTATGTGCTGCCAGGAACTTAATGAATTCTTCTGACAGAAAATTGTATCTTATTTCCTTAAATGGTTCTTAACGTTTACCGTAAAATCTGTGTTAGAAAACAAAGTTTGATGATAACAGAGAATTTTATATGAAACTTTCAACGCAAAGATTTGTGTGCGTATTTCTTAAAGGTATCAAGCGAGATACAATACGGGTAGCCAAATGGAACTCACACATTTTTAAAACTAAAATAAAAACACACAAGATCAGATTAAAAATATGTTTTATTGCTTTCATGAGCTAATGTGAATATATATATAATAATTTAAAGCAGGTTTTAATTATTTACCGTATCTCAAAAATTTAATAAATATGTTTTGTCTTTAAATCGTAGTGAGGAATGTATTGCCTCGAGTCCGGCCTTGCTCGCTTATGTAATTAAAGGTCCTGCTTTAACACTACATATATAGATATATTACAACCTTCAGATATACACAATTGGAACATAAGCCAGATTTGTTTACAGTACACACCTTTTAGTATTATACAATACATCTTATTTACTCACAAGTAGTACGCCCCAACCTATTTATTGGCTGCGTACATTGTAGTAATAAATTTATGGGAGACTACCTAACTTCTGTTGGTTTATAAATTATTTTATCTATAATATAATCAGCATCTTATATGTCATAGTTATTTGCCGTATGTAGTAGGGAACTGTTAATATCTGTTCTTATTGCTGTTGAACATAAAATATACAGCAGTGTATTGATATATTTATAATAACAGAATAAATCAAACAAATTTGTCTACGAGTGCAGAACAAAATTTACCACGTTCATGTGTTTCCCTTTCTAATTTGGACCGACGATTTTGTGTGTGATTTGTTGAATGTCTTTACGTATATATGAGAGAAATGGTCTATACGTTAGGCTATTCAGTATCGATGATGAGGTACGAGAATTGTATGTCGCAATAACAATATGCGAGATTGTATGAAAATTTCCGCCAGTTGTGATAGATGTAGTCACATCATGTGAAGATATAGGGCTCCTTAATTCCTTTGAAATTAGTACTTGCCAGTGGTTGGTTATGATATGTGATTGGAATAAATATATGTTACTTCAATTAACAAATGTGTAATTTGTGGAAAATGTAACAAATATGCGAATACTTTTGCATGTAAAACTGGACATTATTCAGATACAAATATAGTGATGGACCTGTTGACTTTCAGTAGGAACTCTTGTTCCGGAAGTGCAGGAAGAAGTCAGTTCTATCCAATCCCTGATCGAGTTGGTATCCCATATTATTATTATTATTATTATTATTATGGCTATTATTAATTTTACTGCGTCATATATTTCGTCCCAACTTTGCGACGTCTGTCCAATTTTATATTAATTACTGGTTGTATCTTTCTTGTTGGGATCTATAGCGCAATTACTTTGATGTCTCATAGCCATATTTCTATAGTTACACAGCACTGGGATATGTAACATGTGTGCCTAGGAGAACATCAGAATGTTATTAAACTTCGCGAAAAGGCAGTGAGAAAATATTAAGTTTTACTTAACCATTGTGGGCAAGACGGAACCGTGTTTTTTTTTTTTTAAATTTCTGAAGTGTTTTCAAAATCCAAAAATCCATTTTATGCCATTAAAGACTGAATTTTATTCGCGTTCTGTATAAAGTTTCTTTCCTTAGCTTGCAGAGAAGAGTTTGGTTCCATTAGAAAGACCAACGCGTTAGTGCTCTTGAAGGAAATAATCACTGTTTGTTTTGAGAATAGTAATTCAAAAACTCATTATTATAATCTGCGGAAATTTGCAAATTTTCTTAATATTTACAGCGTTTTGGTACGTACCTTTAGCGTGCTTTAAAGGGTTAATATTAGGAGCACATTACTTTTTGTGTAAATCTGACAAAAGGAGAGCGTGGATGAAAGACACAAACAACGTCTCCGCCCATTGTTGCAAATCAGCACTCAGTACCGAATATAATTGTTATTTTTCTCAAATTAAAAGAAGCGAAACGCCAAATTTATTTGTTTACTTTTTGGGTTATGATTATTTCAATAGATCCGGGTCTATAACGCCTTCAATGATACTAAAAAAAAATTGTTGTAATGAACACGGAGTCTAGCGGCTCTGTTTTAATTTGTTACAACCCCGATATTTGTTTGAGAGCCTGAAGGAAACCACGAAGATCCCGGTTCGTGATAGCAGGTCTAGGTAACAGAATTGGAACTGTAGCGAGAGTATTATTCACTGGACTGCGGTTACCGGTTCCACGCAAGGGTTAAAATTACGTCAATGAACTCACAATTAAGCATCGCTTTCAAAAGTTTCATACCTCATACACGAAACTGAATTATGGTCCGAAAAACTCTCGTTTTCTGGAATGTGACGACGTGCCGTTTGGTAGAAGTCTGTCGATCTAGCTGCATCCATCTTGAGGGTAGATCTACTCTCAGGGTACATCAACTGTACTACCATCAGGGTGGATTCACGTAGGCTAAGAACGTGGTCTGAAACGTCGGTTTACTAATTTAACAATTTTCCAACAAGATACGACTTATTCAGTTTATTACATTTCTGTAGGCAGCTCTACATGTTTCAGGTGTTGACACCCAACATCAGGAGCTCGTACAACTGTAATTACAGCTTTTGGTATTGATTAACCGGATCTACTACCATCCGCTCTCGTTGTTGAGTTGGAACTGATTCAGTTCCAACTCAACAACGACAGCAGATGGTAGTAGATCCGGTTAATCAATACCAAAAGCTGTAATTACAGTTGTACGAGCTCCTGATAATGGGTGTCAACACCTGAAACATGTAGAGCTGCCTACAGAAATGTAATAAACTAAATAAGTTGCACCTTGTTTGACAATTATTAAATTAGATTCACGATTCACTGACCCATATATATAAAAGTCGGTTTACTGCTAATACTTTGTACGTTGTCACACACCAGAAGACAGTAGACTCGAATTCGTTTTTAATTGTTAATTATATTAACATTAAAGGTTATAATTTTGTTATAAATTTATTTTGCCAGTATCAAGACTGGATACTGAGCATAATGCGCAACGTTCGAGCTCTGTACTTACGTGTTTGTGAAGGAAGGACCTCGAAGTCCTTAGACTTCGTCTTCGTTCCTTAGTTTCGTAGAAACTAGCGGATTAATATTACGATTTGATATTCTTCGAAATTGTTTTGAGATGTGTATGTGTAACTTCCTTGGGTATCCCTCACATACCACGGCATACTATAGCCAAAGTTAACATCGCAATATCCCTGTAGTAACGCATTTTCTGATGGCTAATTTTGAAAAGCAACAACATCTCTTAGGTTATGCGCATTTATTCATCTTCAATTAAACACTTACTTGTATTTTCGCCACTCTTCGTGATCATATACTAGTATTTTTATTGATTAACGTTAAAATTATCTTTAAATACTGAATTTTCCTTGTTAAGCGATCATATATCAAATATTTCACCTGAAATCAAGTCCTAGAACGGAGACAAAATTGTTCACCCTAGACCATATATGTTCAAAAGCAAACGTCCTTCACCTGAGGAAAGTAATAATATGTAAATTTCAAATAAATTTGTGTCTTTCTTCCACTCTTACTGAAATGGGGTTTTTGGGACACTCGGTATTTTAGGAAACCTGAATTTTGAATAACCCAAACAGTTTAATTTCGATGTTATTCAGTATTTTATAGGCCTATACAGATGTATAGAAGAGAACATCAAGTGGAACTGGAGCCAAAGCAAATTGAAACAGAAGGAGTTATCTCTTATATAATATCTAATCAATATTTTACTGTTTGGTATAAATATTGGTGTATCAATAAGGCTGAATATTATTATTACTATAAATTTACGCCATTGAAAACGTTGTCTCAGACATCTTTAATTATCTTAATTACGTACTTTCTCTTCCATAAAATCATGTAGGTGTCTGTATGGAAAACACTTTACCATTCACATTTCCAGCTTGTTTTGGAACTAAGATGGGAAACATACTAAACCAATTACCATAAAAATTATCCAAAAGTTGTACTTTTTCTTATATACGTGATGCACTCTATTCATGGCTACAGGAACCACAGACTAAATTGTCATAAAATGATGGTGTTTGTGAACTTGTTAGCGTTGATAGTGAGTTTTGGTGTATTAGTTTGTCATCAGCGTAACAGACATCTTTACGTTTTACCCAAACTCCTGAACATCACATTCATAAAAAGGGTTACGTTGCTCATATTATTATAATAATATTTTTTACTTAAGACGTAAGTTGAATAGGCTGTTAATAGGCCTAACATGATAACACCAGACTTCTGTCTTATTAGTAAACAAATGTAATTATTGTTACATCGATTTTTCACACAAATAAGTAGACCACAGGCTCCCAGTAATGTTGTTCTCTGTGTTGAAATTTAAAATGTAATGGCAATGCGTATACACATAATGGGCAAAACATGTTACCCAGTTGTAAACACAGAATAATAGCGGTGTCGTACTTTGTAATGTCGTTTGTTATACTAATTGTCATTAATCCTTATTTATTCCAGTTCGGACACAAATGTGTACTGCAGGACATCAATCGTTTGCATAATTATTTGACAGAAATGGAGCAAAATGCGAAAATCACCTCATATGAAATTGACCTCTTCGAATTAATCATAACGTAGCAGTTAAATTAATCTTGTTAATGTGTTCAAATATGGCGCCACGGGCAATTGTCGGGGACTGGAGTTATTGGCCCTCTGTCCCGGATGGACATAAGCAGTCACACTTCAATTTGTGGCCGTTTTACAATCGGAGAAACGGTCAAACTGAGACTGGGTGGCAGACAAGAAGGTCGAAATGTAAAGGAGACCATTAAATTTACAGTCTTAACTTTATGCATCCCATTGTGTTGGGGAATAAATAAAGGCAGTTAGCAGCCGTCAAAAACACAGTTTTATAAAAATAATAATTTGACTAGCTGAATGTTTCGACCCTCAAAGGGTCATCTTCAGGCTGATATTTGAAATATGTTGGAAGTGTACAGATCGTGTGCGGAAGGGAGATCGGTTGTTAAATTGCTTTTATTTATTCTTCAACACAAAGGTATGCTTAAAGTTAACACTGTCATTTATAGTAAAGCCAAGGGCATATATATATATATATATATATATATATATATATATAAGCATAGAAAGGAGGTTACTCTACAGCAACGCACAAATTTTCTTTAACCAATGATGCCTCCAAAACGGTATCTCTCCAAACTAGGTAAATATAAAAATCCCAAACACTAAGGAAACAGCAAGATATACCAAAATAAAAGTGGGTTCTAGCTTCATTACATGATCTGTATACTTTATAGCATGTTCCAATTGTCAGCCTGAAGATGACCCCTAGAGGTTCGAAACGTGTGGCTGGTTAACTTACTATTTTTATAAAGTTGCGTTTTTGACGGTTGTTAAACTGCCTTTATTTATTAAATTTACAGTTGAGTTATGAACTGTACAGAACATTCCGAGTGATTATAGTCTGATAGCTTGTTATCCTTTCAGTCTGAAAGTCTGTTAAGGTATAAAGCATTCAGTTTCGAAACCAATGATAAGAATTACATATAAATGAGTAAAATTTATTTTATCCGTCTGCTGTTTAAGTCTTTTCAAATTGTTGGTGTTAGTAACATATCTTATGAAATCCCTTCCCTTAAAATTCAAAGCACACAAGACAGAAGAAATAATTTTTCCAGTTCTACCAGGAGAAATGCACATGATACATGTAGAGCTTTTCACTTGTTCAGAATCATTTTGACCCTTTTGCGTGTTCACATACGTACTTGACGCCTAACAAATCGCTGTATAAATCCATCCGTCTCCACAAAAGAAGCGAAAACCGATTAACTAATTTTAACAAAATTCGAAATTTTTAGTGTTCCATTGACGTTACTGAGACATTCACATCGGACGCTTTTGAAGGCTACTTAACATGAAGATGTAGCGTACTGTCATTTCTATACGCTTCTAGAGCAGAGCTGTCTGACTAGAAACGGAAGCAAATATGTATCGAATGAAAGTGGCATCTTGAAACAAATGACAGGCCGTAGGCCCAGCATTGCTCTTTCTTAAATCTAAACTTTTTCGTAGTAATGAAACAAAGAGGAAGCTTTTTTGTGTTTTGTTGGCCTTGCAATTTATTACATTCTTTGTAAACAACCAACATGACGCACAATTATTTATCTTATATTTGTTTATTCCAATTCTCTGCATGATTCGAGCAACCAAGTGCTCATCGACAGGAGTGTCAATTGTACCAATACGATGGTATGCAGGTTTAGATGGAACATCTAAACCTGCATACCACACGGTCGCCTACATACAGTGACATATACCAGAGGTCGTATTGATACAATTAACTCCCCTGATGATGAGAACTTGGTTGCTCGAAACATGTAGAGAATTGGAATAAACAAATAAAAGAAAAAGAATTGTGCGTCAAGTTGGTTGTTTACAAAGAAAGAGGAAGCTGTATGTGCCTTTCGGAACTTGAATTTCACATTTTAGCGCTGATGTCTACAGCATGGTGCTACGGCGGTATTTAAGGTTATTTACACGGCGATAAAGACAGATTTAAATACCATGAAATGCAGCTAATGTGTTTTGTGCTTCTTATTGAGGCAACGTGTTTCGGCCTTATTCGGTCATTTCAGCCATAAATATAAGATTCATAGTAGTATTGTATGAAGTTATATCAGTAAGGCTATAGAGTGTGCATGTTTCCAAAAAAAATCTGTACTGCATAATCTTCTATTGCACTGGATAAGAACGCAAAACACACGAATCCTCCATAAATATTAAGTAATTGTCTCAATATTTTAAAATTTTAGTGGGCTAATCCACGTTTTAAACGTTACACAACAAAATCTCATATTGCAATATGTGTTCGTTGAATTGTATAATTAATATATAATTTATTAATACCATATAATAAGACCGTATACAGTACTCTTACGAGTTTTATATTAATGACTGGAAGATGGCCGAATTACGTCGAAACTTGATGCCACAATAAAATATGTAATATGCATTTGTTATATATAACGGTACTTAAATAATTCTTTGTTACAAGTTCGCATGACGTGATGATAACATAAAATTAACAACGAATTATTTATATGGCCTTTCAAATATCCACGAAGATTACTGCAGTTCCTCGTTGTTGTGAATTGATCAAAGTTTAAGGTTCTTTCCACTTGACTTTAAGGGTTTTTCTGCTGAGACAAACCCATCTGTAAGCATGTAAGTTTTCTTCCTTTACGTTCATATAATAATGGTTTATATCTTTCGTAGTTTATTTAACCACATATTATTCGGGCGATCAAATCGAGCAGGATTAGGTGGGCGGGTATGTGGTTCGTAAGTCTGTGTGATTAAAGAGAAATTCATGCTGAGTTCTTGGTTCGGGAAGCCTGAAAGGAGGATGCCATTTGGAAAACCTAGGCATAGATGAAGTCACACCTATAGGTGGCCGTCTCGTGCACGAGACGGCCTCCTATAGGTGTGATACCAGAGGTTGTGTAATGCAATTTTGACCTCCTGATGATGAGCACATGTGCTCGAAACATGTAGAGGCATGAAATAAAACTTATTGTGAAACAAATTTTGTGCATCAAGTTGGTTAAAT
>Ga0136643_10008036_pt1 | contig 15351 bp, 9 predicted proteins | sample TergutLab28metaG_FD_96883 | JGI IMG/M metagenome (GOLD analysis project Ga0136643, IMG submission 96883) | Labiotermes labralis P1 segment gut microbial communities from Petit-Saut dam, French Guiana - Lab288 P1 (version 3) (version 3) | ecosystem: Host-associated > Arthropoda: Insects >... | reverse complement strand
GTGGGGACTCGTTGCGCTGACCACGTGACACCCCTCTATCCGCAAAAGTTGGCACTAACTTCGCCGACCGGCGGCGGCCGCTCTGTCGGTATAGTTCGCGTGCGGACTAAGGCCACGGAGTTAATGCCAATTTATTCGCACTGTTCCACTCCTACAAGTTGCAGCCTTCAAGACGCCATCCTCAGTGAGTACTGATATATTTAGTGAGCAGGGTCAATAAAATACGTGTCCAGATATAAATATGTGGAAGTCACAAGATCTGCACACGTACATTATACTGCTTATAAAATAAAAACATACATATGACATAAAATTTCAGATTTCCATTGCGGGTCTTTTTGTTTTCTGCGCAGTGTAGTGCATTAATGTTCCAACTTTTGGAAGAAACATACCGCCTTCATCTTCAGGGTGACTTGATTGCCTAAAGTGGATACCGAATGGTCGTTCTTGGCAACATTAATAACCATTGGCTCTTGGGCAGTCCATCCGCTTTTCCCGCATTTCGTACCTGTGATGTGCCAATCATTAAACCGTCGTGTATTCCAGACACATTTTCTTCCTTCGTATCACTTCGAACCATTTGTCATTCCAAACAGGAAGGCGGTTAGGTTCACCTGAAACGTCGGTAAACTAACCACTACATGGTACAGAAAGTCAGACCACGAATATAATTTAATTAATTACTGTTAGGCACCACAACATGAAGAGTTTTGGAGGTGGGGAGACACAGGCCACTCATTCTTGAATTTGCATTAGATGGAGCTGATAAAGCTTCATGCTGTAACTTCTTTGTCCCCGGGAACCCCCTCCCCACCACTACCACCTCCCGTCTTTAAGTAGGAGGTTGGGTGTGTCCACGAACCGGTTTGCGCGCAGAGATGAAAATAACAATTTATGCCTTCGTCAGAAATCGAACACCAACTGATTTTTCAGTCCATAATCTAGTAATTAGGCCTATACTGACAGAGCTACGCCAGCTTGTTTGTGCTGAGGTAGATACTAGTATTGAGAAATTCATTCTTATCTGGTTCTACCCACGAATGCAAAGTGAGGCAGGAGGGACGGAGGAAAAACAACAATGGTAAAAAGAAGAAAATGTAGAAGAAAGCCGGGATGAAAGGAACGCAGAACATGAGGAACGAAGGAAAAAGGAGAAAAAGCAAAAGTATCTGAAAGAAAAATAAAGAAAAATGTGAAGAAAGAGAAGGGAAGGAAAGGAAGAAAGAATGTGATGAAAGAAGAAACATGATACGAGACTCCCAGTAGCTCAGGGATGATCACATGGTAGGACGATAAGAGAATAATGATTGTGTGTCAAGAAAGCAGTCGTGATCAACAATGGTGTAGCATCCGGTACTGGCCTGGAGGGCCTAGGGAAAGATCACTAAAATCCAGCCAGGTTTACGGGTTTTAGGACCAAGATTTTAACACAATATTTTTCGAATATGAACCAGAAGTGCTTACTGTTTGGCAGCGATGAACTAGGTAACGTGTATATATATATATATATATTAGGGGGTGAAACATTGTTGTAAACTATTTTTACTCTATTTAGCGTGCATTATCTCCAAATGTATAACAAAAATTGATTGCACATTGTGTTCATAAGTTGACACGAAATAAACGTGCATAAACAATTAGGCGAAAAGTTTCTACAGCTCATTAGTAAGTCAATACTTGTGTAAACGGTTCACAATTCAGTCCGCGCTTGTAAATTTCTACACCTCAGAGTTCATTGTTAGGGTTTATACTGTCAGATTTAAGAATAAAATCTAAGTACCTTAACGGCACACCGTATTTATGTGTTCATGCCATTGTTACAGTAACTTGTGATTTCCTTACTGGACATTCGACGTTTACTCTTCCCAATATAAGCACAAAGCGTTCTCTGTTAAGTGCGAAGTGAATCTTTACGTGTAATATGCAGTAATACCAGTCTTCAAATAATTTATGTGATGGACTTCATCAGCCATTCTTGTAATCTTCTGATGCGTGAAAGTCATTTAAACTGTTTGATGTTTTCCATCCCGAAGTGTTATAACATATAAATACAACACGTCAGTCGACAAAACAACATTTCATTTATATAAAAAAATATTATATTTTGTCAGGGCGACATGTTTCGACCTTATAAGGCCATCTTGTGTTATCGACTGCCGTGTTGTATTTATGTGTTTAGACTGTGTTTAAATGTTCAGTTTGCAGCCTGCGGTAAACAAAACAGGTCTTTACTACTGAAGCAAATACGTTACATTGCGACGGTCATCTGTAAAACATAAATATAATCTGTGGGCATATTGCAGGCATTCTGAACGGTACAGCAGGCTGCGTGTGTCAGACACTGTTTCACAGTGCTGTACGCCGGGATGAGCATTATAGACTGTTGGAGATATCACTGAATTCGGAGAATTGCTTACAAGGTTTCGAAAACAAAGCGCGAGTAAAGTTTAATATGTTCTGTATCCATGTATTAAGGAATATTTAAACTTACATAATAAAACCAACGACACATATGTTTTTTAAATAAACCAACAAAATGGACACATACAATAAAATACATTTTGACGTTCATAGGACCGTGCATCGTGATATATTATTATAATAAAAGCCAACAAGATGCACTATTTCTCAAATTTATTTTGGCAAAGGTCTTTACATGTTTCGGACAGAACTACTGTCCATCATCAGGAGTCTCAAACACTGTATACACAGCAATGGGTATTTGTCATGCTAGTTATGTTGACTGTTTGCTGACCTTGCTAGCAGAGAGTCAACATAACTAGCATGACAAATACCTATTGCTGTGTATACAGTGTTGAGACTCGTGACGATGGACAGTAGATCTGTCCGAAACATGTAGAGTCCTTTGCCAAAATAAATTTGAGTAATAATGCAACTCGTTGGTTTTTATCATGAGAATAAAATACACATATTAATTATCACCTTTTTCTCCTACATATTTCGGGGCTTACTGCGCCATTTTCAGGGAGAACATTTTTGTAGGCTCAAAACTATCGTTACTTTTGTGATTACATAGGTTCGCAAACTTGTATCATACATGTATTTTATTGTACATGTGTATCTATGAAAAACGCATGGAATGGAAAGCTTCAAGAACACATATTTCATACATGTGCATGTGTTGGGTTTATTCCATCATACTCGGACTAAGTAGATCCGCATCCGACTTCCGGTAAAATATGTGATTAGATGGAAGAAAAGAGGAAGAGGGTAAGATAAAATTAAAGTCGATGTTAGGAAGAAATATTGTGGAGACGAGAGGCGAACTGTATCGGGATGCGTTTAACTTTGGATTCTAGGGTTATTTATGGGCTTAATTTGCATTTTAGGAGTAGAACAGATTTATGATCAAGTCCGGAGGAATGTTCAGCAAAAAAACAGTTGCATAATATTTTAGGGTTGTTGTGGTTTCCTTAGGCGAGAGGTCACCCATGTCATCTTTTGTTTAGAAAGAAATTTGAGCACCAGAGAAACATGATGCGGGGGGGAGGGGGGGCAAAAAAGGGAAGGTATGTGCCTTGTTTTAAAAGGGAAACAGCACACGCGATATTTAAGGAGGCCATTGACCTCTGAACAAAGCGTTGTGTGCCGGCAGGACGTTTGGTTGGTAGTGGGCAGCTGACAATTCCACTGTTTACTTCCGCCGGTTCATATATGTTTTCTCAACTCTTTCTTCCCCCAGTCACCTCTCCTTTGCTCAAAACTTGCCCCTCATGGGGAAGCAGTCTACATTAAAAAAAAAAAAAAATTCGCATGCGTGGGCAGTGTGTAACTTTACTTCCGGGGGGGGGGGGGCCAGAACTTAGGGCTATTGCTTCTTCCGTGGAAAAGTGATACATAGCTTCACTTTTTAAATATATTCATAATTCTTATTCTATCTCTGTCTAAACAAAAATAAGATCGTATGCAAAGTAGGTCGGCCAAGACGAATAAAAAGAATTTATAACCCGGAACCTCCTACGTCAGCAGTTACAAAATAACTCTCATTCGTTCTTCTGCTTTGGTATTGCGCTTTCTGTAATACTTGAGTTCCCTTTGGTAAGGCTTGTATAACTACTTCCCTGATTCCGAATTTACTGTCGTAAATACTTTGCACAATGTGTTTACAAACGAGCCATATTGAGGAAGACATGTTTTTCTGCCAAGTCTTTGTTCTCATCTCCTAAACTATTCAACAGGTTTTGGTTAAGAGTTTCCGTCTTCTGGAATGTGACGCAGTGTCACTGGATAAGTTGTTTTCGACGTTTCGAAAGAACGTGCCGCATTCATCTTCAGGAGTTAAAAGACTGCGACGTGGGCATCGGGAAACACTTAGCCAGCGACGCAGACTCACATTCTCGAAAACAGAAATTCTCGATTTCAGGGCAGTAAAATCTTGAAAACTCATAAAATTTTGGATTACATCTGATACTGGAGATGTACACGTAAAAATGTCGACCGAACTTAGTTGTAATTCTTGTGGATCTGTTCAAAACAGAGCTCGTTCAGCATATGAATTAGGCCACAGGTTTTAAAACCGGGCGAAACCTAGTAATATTTCTGACAGGCGCAGAGAATTTCCTTTTCTCCAAAGGGCAAAGACGGATTCTGGGATCCACCCAACTTCCTATAAAATTATTAGGGCGTATTTCTCCGCGAAATGAGTGGTTGCAGTATGAAGCTGAGTTCTCACATCAACCAAATGCTGAGGTTAAGAATATGTGGAGCAGTAACCCCACCCTCCATCAATCTTCAACACATTGTGCTTAACCGTTTGGCCCCGGAATTATTTTTTAAATTTTAGCACACTCTGTATATAAAATATGAGTAATACAGGAACCAAATACGTTAGAATTATGAAACAAACTGCATTTTGAAGAGAAAAAAAGGAGAGTATATACCATGTTTAAAATATTCAGTACCTATATTGGTTGAATAAATATATAAAATGCAACTTTAGAGGTTAGCGGTGCGGTACGACCACTATAGTTGACATTAGGCGTCAAAAGGTTAACTAAAAACGGAGACAACTTACTGTACGAACATAAGGTACTTAATATGCATAAAATTAAAGAGAACTTAGGCGTTGTACTTATAAATAACTCACTGCAAAATTAACGGGCACGTTCATGATTTCAGGCTTCCGCCGCGAAACGGATGAGAACTGCGCCCTCCTGGGTTATTACGCAGCGAGTAGTGGTAATTTCTCACCGAAGTTTAGGGACAACCTATCGGTCCCATCTTCCGGATTCAAGATATTGAACAGAAACGTCGGTAAGATATAACCAATATTCACTGCGTAATAACCACAGAATAGCGCAGTTCTTAACTGGCACAAAACACAAAATACAGATCTCAAATTTCTCTGTCGCTATGTCTCGATTTACAGACCTTTTTTTGTGAGGACGAACACGGCAAAACAAAGGCGAAATCGGTATCAAAGTAGCAGAGTTGAATGCTGCTTGCGCCTCCTACGTAACGGGCTGAACGACCCGGGATCGATCACTAACTGGCCACTACCTACAGAGTGGCTCTTCGGCGCGCAACCAGCTCCCTGTACACCTGGCAGTGACTACTCACCTCCATGCACTTCTTAGACTGTTTCGTGGGTAACTCCACTAGGAATTACAGCAAGCTCTTTCACGGAATGTATAAATTACGGATCGAACTCCCTTTACGCCTTTAAGTAAAGTATGGCTCTCACAATGCACACTGTCACACAACTGATGCACAACGCGACATATTTTGCACAGAAATCGTATAAGGTGTTTTATAAGCCCTGACAAACGATTTGTTCTCCGATACAAGGCCACAAAAAGACGGAAAGACGGATAAATTGAGGAACTTGGTTTTCATATAGATATTATATTTTTTACTTAGTCAAGCGAGCCTAATACTCGTTACGGGATAAAAGATCCGGGGATCGAATCCCGGTGGAGGCGAGATTTTCCGCACCCGTCCAGTCCGGCCCTGGGGACCACCCAGCCTCATGTAAAATGGGTACCAAGTCTCTTTCCTGGGGGTAAAGAGGCCGGGAAGTGGCGTTGATCACCCACTCCATCTAGCGCCGAGGTTAAGGAAAGAGTAGAGCTTTACCTCCTGTCCCCTTCTGAATCATCATGGCCTCTTCTATGGCCAAATTATCTTGAAAGAGATCCTAATAAGCAGTCTGCGAGAGCAGAAAACCAGTAATTCTACTTCTTGGATACTGGGCATGAGGCTACCCACATTTCGCCTAAGATATTCTGTGCCACAGAACTTCAATAAAGTTGCTGCTTCTTTCATTATGAGTACTGTTTCAGCGAGAATCCTGGAACTTCCGAACATGAAGCCAAAACGGCAGCCATTATTCCGAAAGTTGGCGCCAAGCTGTCAGCCACCAAGAACAACTACATGGCCTGGATGCTGATTCGAATACGAGTCGCCAGCCGGTTATTATAAAATGCTTTTGTAATTTTACTTCCTGTACGTGATCCTAGATTATTACTTCTGGCAAATATTTATTCTCTGCAGAGGCAACGTTTCATTTCATAGTTCTAAAATGATTCTAATGGCCTTCGATACGCTCTACTTACAGTATTAGAGGAACCTGAAGGAGACAATTAAATATTTTAGTGCGCATAGCTCAAGATGTCGCTCCGTGCTTATTGTTGATGCTTCACCAAAGCTGCCGTCAGAAGCTAAGGAAATATAGAGTCAAGCATTGGACAGATCAGCGAATAATGTATCTGGAAGGATGTGGAAGGCAACGGTCGAAAATTGACATAGCTTCGCGGACTTTGACGGTAGGGACCGCGTAAAAACACTAAAAGCTCAATTAAGACAGCCAGGTATTGGGTTTGAACCCTGGACTTTCGAAGTAATAAGCAGAAATGCTAAATATTCGAGGACTTTCTACTGTTAAAGAAGCAAAATTCCGGTAAGATGAAACCCAATGACATATATCAATATATACCTATTCCAGAGACTTATATTTGAATTGGATGTAAAAAATACGAAGAATATGTTATATTATTAATAAGCATATTGCTTGGAAGACTAAGGCTTAGAGAATACGAACATGAATGTGAAGGATGTAATTGCATTTGAGGTCGTGCAATGGATTTTATGTGGTTCAGGATAAGATCCAATCGCGATCTCTTGTGGAGATGGAGTTACGTGGAATGAAAGGAAATCTGCCGAGTATTTTATCATATTAGCTTCTCTTAATGGCACTGTCCGCCTCTGTTTACCCACGTGGCAGCGAAACACTGGATAAAAGTAATAAAAAAGGCTAGCAAAATTCGAGCACAGGAAATGAAATTCTTTAGAAATATCAAAACATGTGCCATATTAGATCAAATGAAAAGTGAGCAAATTTGACATTCAGAGGAACGTGCATCGTGGTATATTCTTACAATAAAACCAACGGGATGCACTAATTTCTCAAATTTCTTTTTGGAATAGAACTCTACATGTTTCGGACAGTTTCTCTGTCCATCAACAGGAGTCTAGCACTGTACACACAGAAATATATACAGGTTATGCTGACTGCTTGCTAGCAGGATCAGGACGTTCCTTCCTGATCCTGCTAGCAATCTGTCAGCAAACCTGTATGACATACACCATTGCTATGTGTACATTGCTAGACTCCTGTTGATGGCCAGAGAAACTGTCCGAAACATGTAGAGTTTTATTCCAAAAATAAATTTTAGAAATTAGTGCATCTAGTTGGTTTTATTATAAGAAAAGTGAACACTCACGGAAAGAAACATCTATGCATAAATTATAAAATATATATCTATTGAAGAAATGGCTGAAATGTCTGACCAGACCTGATAGGTAGAATTTCCTTAAACTACCTACCCAAAAACTGTAGACAGGCCTATAGAGATGAAGGTTGGACCTGAACCATGACCGAGCGCCGAATGTGTTGTTTTGTGACACCGTGTAGCCAGATAAAAATTCAAAATAGTTTTAGGAACTTCGTGTCTCCATTTTGAAGGTAGATAACTGAATCTACGCGGCATCACCACACAAAAGATAATAATATTCTAATTACTAAATAATTACCAGCCATTTATTAAAAATTTTACCTACGGGGCTTTTTCATTCCGTACGTTTATGAAACCCATTAATATTACCTTGGCAACTTATTTCATGTGTTATCAATATTAGCTGTCAACGCGCCTAACGTGCTGGCAGTAAGCTTAGCATGACACACTCATGTCCGTTCCTTTGAACTTTCACTACGCCCACAATAAATAATTCATAAAAGGAATGGTGTAAGGGCTCTCAAAATGAAGGACAAACGAGGTGCTTTGACTCAATCCAAACACGGACGGCAGTCATATGAAGAGAAGGTCTTTGTGGTTCCTGCCCTATGCGAATGACGAAATGTACTGTACGCTGTTTCTGTAGCCGATTGTAGCCACAAATGTACATTCAAGCCAGTAACCGCACTCACGTCCTTCTTAACGTGCAATACATTTACGTGAGAGTGGAACAAGTAATTCCGGCACTTTCTTTCAAATGTGTATAATTATCTCGCAAAAAAAAATGTGATCAGTCGGAAAGTTATGCTGATCACAAAAAGTGTGTCTTATTTTGTTGACAGCATTCGTTCAAAGAATATTTCACTCTGACAAATATTCAGAAGGGTACAAGCGAATTGGCTTCTAAGTGCCTACAGAACCGGATTAAGTTTTCGTAATTGTTAGTTATTTTTGTCCGATTTAAACCAAAGTTGGAAAGGATGGACGAATGTAAGATAAACTCTCAAATCAAATTCGATGAAAATCTGTTTCAGCCGTTCTACGGTTGTTTCATGTTTACAAACAGACGGAAGAAAGAAATGAGCGCTCCTAACAGTCGCAGCATAGGGATATTGGCATAAAAATAGAACCATTTGTAGTTTTTCATCTCATAACACACACGTGAATGAACTCCGTGGAATATTGCAAGAACGTACAGATATGAACAGAATAAGAGAAGAAGAAGGAGAAGATATAAGGCATCAGGAAAGTAAGAAGAAAGCGTACGAAAGAGAGAAGGAAATAAAATGAAAAAGACGGAAAATTAAGGAAATAAAGAAGGTAAGACTGTCTCTGTCCACGACACGAAGGCATGTCGGGGGAGCAGAGGTATAGTTGAACCCAAACTGCATTTAGATTGAGATGAGTGGTCAATTTCTAACCCCAGCCGCTTTAGGTCTAGGAATAAATCCCTGTACCAAAACGGGTGGACCTTTCGGGAGTCTGTAGTAGGTAAAAACCACTTTTCCTCCTGTGATTCGAACCCCGGACCCTTTAGACCGTAGCTTAGTCTTTACATGCACTGCCCTTCCTGCCTCCAGAGGAAGAATACAAGACATTCAACATCAGGATATTGAGAAGAATAAGTAGATGAACGAAGAGAAGACTGAAAAGCAGGGGGATTGTACGAATAAGAAGAGACAGAGAACTGGATATTGAATAGAAGATAGAAGAAATAGAGAAGTAGAGCAAATAGGAAACGATGTAACATTTTAATGAATTCTTTGTTGTAACAGAAAATAATGTTTCTTTTTTGGTTGTGAAAGGTAAGCTGGGTATACCAGAGTGTGTAGTGACCAGATTATGAGCTGAAAGACTTAGGAACTGGGGTTTGACCCTCGGCGGGTAATACACATTTTTCCCTTATGTATGTGTTTATGTATGTATGCATGTATGTATGTATGTGTGTATGTATGCATGTGTGTGTGTATGTATGTATGTATGTACAAGTATGTATGCATGTATGTATGTATGTACGTATAATGTTTGTATGTATTATGTATGCATTTATGTATGCATGTATGCATGTATGCATGTATTATGTATTTATGTATGCATGTATGTATGTGTGTAAGTATGTATGTATGCATGTATTATGTATGTATTATGTATTTATGTATGCATGTATGTATGTGTGTATGTATGTATGCATGTATTATGTATGTATTTATGTATGCATGTATGTATGTATTACGTACGTATTATGTATGTGTGTATGTATGTATGCATGTATGTATGTATGTGTGTATGTATGTATGTACAAGTTTGTATGCATGTATGTATGTATGTATGTATGTATGTACGTATAATGTATGTATGTATTATGTATGCATTTATGTATGCATGTATGTATTATGTATTTATGTATGCATGTATGTATGTATGCATGTATTATGTATGTATTATGTATGTATGTATTTATGTATGCATATATGTATGTATTACGTACGTATTATGTATGTGTGTATGTATGTATGTGTGTATGTATGTATGTATGTATGCATGTATTGTGTATGTATTATGTAGGTATGTATTATGTATGTATATCAATGTTTTGTTGAAATTGGCAGTATGTCAGTATAAAAATTGTAATTTAGGATTAAGATAATTCAGCCCTTTTGTGCAGTTGAGAATAATAAATAGATTTGACTGCACTTCTCATAATTTTAATGATGCAATAATTTAGGGGACCGTACACCGAATCAAATATATTTTTCCAGATTTGGACATTCAATACATTAAAAACAAACTTTAAAGACATTGAAAATTAATTATCATATTGCTCTTTTACTAGTGAAGACAACAACAAATCACTTCGTTAAACTCCAGCTGATATACCGGAAATAAACCGACGCACTATTATATAGTTCGATGGGCAAATGTTAGTTATTGCCGGCAGACGGCAGATGCAGCAGGACAACAACAACTTTCTTCCGTGTTTTTACGTTGTTATTGTCTTGTCTTTAAACATCCTTTTAAAATGCAGCATGTGCATGTGCAGAATATATTTTGGCAACCAAATAATGTTGATTATAATCGAGCCATCTGCTGAACACCTTGCCTTTGTTCGGATGCCACAAGTAGAACATGGCGTCTGCATAATGCGGAACATGCCATCTGCTCTGACCAGCTCACCCCGCTTGGCAGGGCGGTTATCAGTGTGACCCGATTTAGTTCTTCGAAACGTGAAATTTGTGTAAAAAAAGTTCAGTTCCAAACTCACAGTCAGCATCATGTTTCTACAGGCCAATTTAAGATATTTAGGAAAATAATCGGTTTTTAGTGTCATTCAGCTTTTATACCTGGACACCGTGCGGTGTTTATGTGTGACTCACGTAAGTCATAAATAGGTAATATGTTTTCTTTTGGGTAATTCCCCGGCGTCAAATGCTAATAGCCGACGTTTCGGAACCCTCTATCAGTTCCATCTTCATAGGCAGGTGGATACTTCATCCACCTGCCTATGAAGATGGAACTTATAGAGGGTTCCGAAACGTCGGCTATTAGCGTTGTGACGCCGGGGAATTACCCAAAAAAAAAACATATTACCTACAGGACACGGCGAAAGCTTAAAATCAAGAAGTCATAAATAACTTTCAGCAAGGCATGGGGATCTTTCTTGTTATTGCAGGTGGTTTATCACAGTAATCAACGTGCTTTTAGAGTTCAGCTCTAGTTTTTGCGTAAGATGGGCTGCAAACAACTGCTGTGATTTTTTTGTGGCTTATGATGAAGACCGCAATCGAAAACAGAGTTCCTTTTGTCTCTGAAATTTTCGAATTTAGGGAAGCTTAATTTTGAAGACGCAGAAATCTTTGCCCAAGGGAAATCAAGGGGTGTTCAGAGGGCAGTCTAATTATATATATGAGAAAACATCCAAAAATTTAATGTGACCGTAAGTTACCTGACTTGATTAAAATAACACTCATACAGAAATGAAGTATAGCGACTGGCTACGGGCTGGACGGTCCGGGGATCGAATCCCGGTGGGGGCGAAATTTTTCGCACCTGTTCAGACCGGCCCTAGGGCCCACCCAGCCTCCTGTACAATGGGTACTGGGTCTTTCCCAGGGGTAAAGAGCGGCCGGGGCGTGACGCTGACCCCTCTCCCCTTCTAGTGCCGTGGTCAAGAAAGAGTATAGCTATACCTCTACTCCCCCTTTGGGCCGTATAGCCTGTACAGACCCTCAGTGCCTGTACAAGGGTGCACTTTTTTAAAGACAGAAATGAAGCTCAGATCATTTAGGGGCATATCTGCTATTTTGACCTCACATCTGTCGCTTAAAAAGTGAAGTCAAAATGACAGTTTACTGTTGACATGTGTTTACTGCTGTAACCAATCTTAATATAACAGAATATACAAAAATTGTAATTTACAGTACTCACATAGGTGACAATAGAGACTGCTATCTTGTAGCATGCAACGCCGTGCGACTGGGTACAGAGGTTCCCCCGAATCATTCTTAATTTTGTTCCAAACTACTCGGCTTCACATCAGAAAATGCAATATCCTTCACAACCACCACCACGAGAAATGTGACTCGCACGTATCAAAAACTGCATGAGGGGACAATATTCTGCTGTGAGGGTCACTGAGGAAAAGGACTTGTTAGGGAGGGATTACTGGATAGAGAAAATTTTATGGTTAGCTTAATAATTTAAAAGATTGATCAAATACTATTAGAATCATCAAATGAAAGGAGGGTGAAAATGAGGGACAGGTGGCAAAAATGCAGAAGATAGAAGCATGAGTGGAAAATTCTGATCTCTAAGCGTGAAGAGAAGAGACTATTTGATGGGCGTAGATCTAGGTGGGATAATATCAAGATCAGTCTAGAGAATGGGGCGTGGGTGTGGGATTGGATTCTTCTGCTTCAGGATGAGGCCCTATGGAGGAAGCTTGTAAATATGGTACCGTACTTTGGAGTATATGTTTTGATTAACTTATTGGCAACTAGTGTCCCAAAACGAGACTAGTGAATGGGGTGAATTACGTTGCTTGGTTCTGAAAGGATAAAACTGTTAAACAAAACTGTCTTTGGTGTTTAACATTTCCGACTTCCTTAGCTGTAACTGACAAGGATGAGTAGCCCTGTGTCTTAACCTTCCTATTGCAGTTAACCTAACATTCACTCACCTTCTCCATTGCCAGGGCATTAGAGCTGTTTCGGCCATTCTGCAAGCAGTTACTCCGATAATATGAAGAGTATCGTAAACCTGGCAATCTTAAAAAATAAGATTCGCCTTAAAAAAGTCAATTCCATCTTAATACCAAGACCCCCTTTTGCGGCTTTAAAATATGAAATGACTTAGGAGAAGTTCGAAATATTACGATTTCACTGCAATCCTCATTCATGGGGGAGAGGGAGAGGGAGAGGGAGAGAGATAGAGAGAGAGAAATTCATGGTAAAGAGCTTGGGTTTTTTGACCTTACTCTATGAAATGGGTTTAAAAAATAATGATATTTTAAAACCAGTAAGAAGTTAAGGTAAATTTAACCCTAGAAGAGGCCATGAAGGCCCAGAGAGGGAGTAGAAGTATTGCTCAACTGTTTCTTTAACCTCGGCGCTAGATGGGAGTGGTGGTTAACATCACGCACCGACAGCTTCAGAACCGGGAAATAGATCAGATACCCATTTTATAGGAGGCCGGGCGGAATTTTGGGGGCTTTCTGGGCGGGTGCGGAAAACCTCGACCACATCAGGATACATTCCCCTGATCGTAAAGGTTGTAGACAGTCGCTTTAAGGACTACGCTACCCCGGCACACTTGTAAAATTAGTAGAATATCTTTTCTTGAATGAAGCCAAAAGTCGAATTTCAGCTTAAACCCCCTGTAACTGGTCACGCGAAATTTCAGGCTCCCCACAATGTTAAGTGAAGACTCGAAGTCTTCTCGGACTGCTTGGTCCTGCAGATGAAGGCAGTACTACCTTTAGTAAAGTCGGTAATTATTAGTCGACAAGGCGTAAAGTCGAAGCAGACATGAATCCTCAAATACTGATCAGGTTTTACGCTACAGCTGCTATACCATTTACTTGGACAAGAACAGGAAAAATTACACTTGAATCCTGTGGCTGAGTCTTAGATGACGATGTTCTTTCAACGTCAGAGGTTATGCTAACTCAAAACAAAATAAAAGCTAATCAGAAATAATGAATCTTTAAGGAAAACATCCTATCCTGTTTCCAGGTATTGTTGCGGCATTTGCCTGAAGAGTAAACAAGACAGGCAATGGTAAGTATAACGTAATATTCGCTTAACCACTGTTGCTGTGAAACAGCAATAAATATTCCCTATTCTGAGTGTGTTTCTGTAGCCTTAGTTATCCAGCATGCAAGCGCATGCGCCGTATTGTATTGTCATCTGTGACCTGTCTGGATCAACCATATTCATCCACATTATCTCAGAAATAGCGCCATCTTCGAATAATAAAATTTTTGAATAAAAATGTGTATTTTGATCTTCTCTACAGATTTTGTTGCAAATATTTATAATATGTAAGAAGAACCCAGTAAGATATTATCATAAATGTGCTAGGTTTTCATGTAAAGTACCCGTTATTCTTGTCAGATTTTAATGAAACTTGCATTTCCCCAATAGATTGTCGAAAAATTCGAATATGTAAAATTTCATGAAGGTCCGTCAAGTGGGAGACGAGTTATTACAGGCAGAGAGGCGGACGGAGAAACATGACGAAGTTAAAAGTCACTTGTCGTGATTTTGAGAAGGCACCTGGACAAGTACAATCACGATAAACAGTAGGAGATCCGACACTCAGAGCAAACGCGCAGAGGGAAGTATGGTTAATCAAAATTTTCGCTCATTGCCCCTGACACCCGAACCCCCTAGTCCAATAAATAAGGAATTATACACTAGCCTACCTTACTAACTTGTACAAAAATGTAAACACAAACGTACGAAGCTTATACTGCTTAGGTATATTAGCTTACCGGAAGTCGCAGTGGTTTTTATCATAATTTGTCACTGCTGTTATTTGCACCTATATGTATATAATATTCAGTTCCACTTGTACCATACTGTAAATATTTACTCAAATTGGTTACAGGAACAATTTTGTAATTTATTCTTGTACACACTGTATATACTCTCTGTACAATAAATCTCTTTAAAAAACAAAAAAGAAGGTCATTAATTAAACCTAGAAACAAATGTTGCATCTCTCTAGGTTACCATGTCTAAATATCGGAAGTAATGAATGTACTTCTCTGTAATTAATATATACATAGAGTGTATCAGTTTGTTGCTTCTCCGTAATTCCTTCGTCAGTTCTTCTATGGGTGTGTGCGTCTGCTTTTACCCACCAACCCACACGTGTCCAGGGCCAGTGAGCTGATGACGTGGATCCTATTGGTGATGTCAATCTTACCCGTGTCTTGCCCCAGCCAAACCGCCCCCCCCCCCCCAATTCCGGAGAGCCGCCGAACAAAAAAACCAAATTTGTTATATCTCTTTTCCAATTTTAAAAAAAAAAAACTTGGGAGCTTGTGTGAATTTTGGTGGTATTTAAATTTTAATTTAAAGTGAATAAAAAACAG
>Ga0136643_10008034_pt1 | contig 15352 bp, 10 predicted proteins | sample TergutLab28metaG_FD_96883 | JGI IMG/M metagenome (GOLD analysis project Ga0136643, IMG submission 96883) | Labiotermes labralis P1 segment gut microbial communities from Petit-Saut dam, French Guiana - Lab288 P1 (version 3) (version 3) | ecosystem: Host-associated > Arthropoda: Insects >... | reverse complement strand
TTTGGTACAAGAAATTTCATTTCATATAGTAAAATTTTCTTAATTTTTGGTACTTTAAGAATATTTATGATGACAACCTATTTATTTGTCATAGCTAATGTAAAACAATTGCGAACCTGGGTAGTTTTAGAATTTTACTGTCTTTTTTCCGAACATCTTGGGGGTGTTGGCGTCCTAAATTTAGCAATTTTTAACAGTTTTCAAATCAGGTTGAGTTTGGCACGATTTTGGAGGGCCTTCGGAATTTCGCGGGGTACTTTTGCATCCGAGTCAACTGATAAATACTGATTTGTCCATTCAGATATGAAGCCAAAAAATGATCAATGATCTTACTAAGGCCATTCATTTCCAACATTTAAATTTTACTCAGAATTTTCCTGATAACACAAGTGCTGGTAAAGTTAAGAGAGTATGGGTTAAAACACCTTTACTTGAAGCTGCATTAGTGAAAGTAATGTTTATCTACTTGATGCTAGACGTACATAATTGAAGAGTAATTTACCTAACACTCAGTTCCCTCGGAATTGAAAATCAAGGTTTGCCCTGCCCTCGTACGCAAGAAAAAGGTTCACAGTTTAGTATATATTAATTTTTTGGGTTATCTGTTAGGAAATGGGAATATATAGTATTCTGAAATGAGCAGCCTTGTGTACTTCTGGAATTCAATTTTGTTTTAATTTCATCATGAATATAATTTTGATTTGTAATACAGGTACGTAGACACCCTGTTTGATTTAGGGCCCAACACGGAGCAGTGACGACCTTGGCGCACTGCACTCCTAATTACGTGTTCCTCTAATTGAGTCATTTGCGTGCACAGAACGTGACTAGGTACCTAGCGCCCCGCGGCGGGCAGGCCCGGAACTAACTCTCTCTCTCTCCTCTTCTCTCTCAATTATTGTCTTCTCCTTCTTCATCTGTTCCTTCTCATACCCCACCTCCTCGCAGCTCTTACCTACGTACTCACCGCTAGATCTCTCTAACGTAGTACAGTCTGTAACATAAAAATGCCGGTCGTTTGTAACACGTTTGTCGAGGTTAAATTGCTTCAGAAAATTTCAAAAGTGACAAAGTTGTTTTGCGTGATGTTTGAATTGTCAGGAACTTTCTTGGACAACGAACACAACAATACAGAACATTTTGAAAGCTGGATATAAAAACATATTTACAGAAGGTGGAACTGCACGGATTATTTACGAATGTGAAAACCGAGATTTCTCTGAGTTTATCGCCCGGAATACGTTTAAAGAGATGCACGTTTCTTAGTCTTTATGCACACAGAAATCTGAACAGCGGAATTTGTTCAAAGTTTTTAACATTCCGAAAATTAATCACGAAGATGCTGTGAAGTTTTCGAAGGGAAGGCAGAAGTACACTCCCGCGATTTCTCTATCAAAGCATTAGACGAAGACGCGTCCTCAAGACCTGGGCGTCTTTATTCTCGAAACCAGCAACTGTATACATTCTTTAGAATACAGAGTGTTCTCCTGAGCAGTCCTGAACGCAATTGTCAAAGGAACTTACTTACTTATTTACTCCATGGTGTAGAGTCGTTCTTGAGAAGCTAACTGGTTTGCAGCTAGTCAAGAAATTCCCCGCATTTTATGGAAACCAAAGGTTCATTACCGCACTCACAAGCCTCCGCCACCCGTTCCTATCCTGGGCCAACCCAATCCAGTCCTTATACCCACATCCCACCTCCTGGAGATCAATCCTAATATTATTCACCCATCTACTCCTAGGTCTCCCCAGTGGTCTCTTTCCCTGCGGTTTCCCTACCAAGGCCCTATATACCCCCTCTCCTCACCCATACGCGCCACATGCCCAGCCCATCTCATTCTTCTAGATTTTGTCATCAGCACAATATTGCGTGAGCAGTACAGTTTGTTAAAGGAACAGATAACATAACTTCAGCGGCTGGACTCGCAGGTTCCTCAAGACGTAATGTCGCAAATTTAAATTTATGTGACCTGGATCTTTGAAGAAACCTACCGGATAGTCCGGAATTAGCCCAAGCGATATCCACGAAGACCGTCATCCAGTATGGCCTGTTACTCGAAAGAAAGCGAACAGAAACCCGAAGCCATAAAATCCAGACGCGATATCATTTATGAAATTAGTGGGTACGTTCCAAGCAAAATGTAATCGCCTGTGCTTGTACTAACACATCTTTTTATACCTCCGTTCTTCCTCGTGCTGACTTTTTGTGAAGTTTTAACTGTAATTAAATCGAGGCCTTAGGGGAAACGACTGCCAAATTTACAAACAAGAGGAGTGAAGTACTTCACTGAGGGAACGAGGTGTCCAGCCAGAACTCAACGCACGTCACCAGTTCCACGTATTCTGACACTTATTTTGATGTAACATGTTGTTCAACTACTGTCTCCTGCAAGAGGTGATCATGTCCCTCCCGTAGTAGTCTGAGCGCTGTTTAGCGGGGATTTAATGTGACATCCTGTTGCATCATACATGATAACACATGAGTATTATGACAGATATTAAAGTGTCTTTTAAAACAAAATAAAACGAAACTTCTCTTCCTCATTTTTGTAAGATAAAATGAGCAGTCTTCGCCTTATATCAGCTTCTAATAACAGTAAACAAAATTAACAAATTTTTTCTAATTATCGCCGACTTTTCAAATTTTTTTCTGGTCGTTGTTAATTCTATGTAATTAAAAAATTTGTTTACAACGTCTGGACCTACAAGTGAAACTTAAAACTCTTAATTACTGATAAATAAAAATGCAGTTCTTAGTTATTTCGCAGATAAAATACATATTAATGCGTAATTCAGTTGACTGTATTGACTATAACGGTAAGCAATGAAGGAAAGGACTTCATAATTCATGTTAAACCAATGAGCTGCCCGGTATGTTGTCACTTCATAACTAAATGGGCGTTCGCAACCGATAATTCATAAAAAGGAGAATCTCAGGCATTTAAACAGGTCTAAGAGGCGAGACTGGCTGTTTTCACTGCAGTATTACTGGACATTTAAATCTTACAGGACAATACGCTGTTTTGTTGCGTGAGTGTTCCCTTTCGTTAAATGGACTACTCGATTCTGAAGATAAAATTGTTACGATCCTCCAAAACGTCGGCTACTTCTCACATAACGACATAGCGTAGCACCCCAGAAGAACCGAATCTTCGAGGAAGGATACCGCTGGAGTCACATTATTCAGCGTCAGAACAGTGCGATGAAAACAACTTTAATACAACCAGGACCGGCGTTATGTTATTGACAATATGACATAGCTTCATATCCTTTGTATGAATGGAGATTCAGTTACTTATTTCACTTCATTAACTTTCTGAAGAATAAAATTCATCTACCCTGTGCTGGGTGATTCGTTTCGTACCTTGCAGAGAACACCTTGTGTTTCCATCAGATAGTCCGTCCGATTAAGGCTGCAAAGGAGCAGCTGCTGTTTGTTTATTGTGTGAATCAAACTAGGCACATTTATAGTTTATCCTGTGACGTCATGAAGAAACAACAGTGCGAAGAGAGGTATAACTCTACTCATTCTTGACTTTGTCACTACGTGGAGATGAATGATCAGATTCACGCCCCGACGGCAATTAATCCCGGTACCCACTCAATAGGTGATTGCATAGTCTCCGGTCTGGACGTTTCGGAAGAGACGAATTTCTCAACACTACGGGGACGCGAAATGCAGGTTCTCCAGTCCATAGGATAATCACTATACGCTATACTAGTTCCCTTGTGACAGTAGCATGAAAACTTACAAATAGGTTGTGTCTGACAAATACAGTCTTTATAATTTTAACTCTAGCCGTGCCTACCGGCCTACTAATCACTAGGGTTTAAAGGACTGACGAAGAAGGAGGCTCAAACGGAGAGCTTAAAAACCTAACCCAATTTGAAAGTAGTCTGGTATTTACGCAAGTTTTTATCCAATATTTCTAAGCCAGACCGAACTGCTAAATTGGATATGAATGTATGTATGTATGCATGTATGTATGTATATATATATATGTGTATATATGTATGTCTGTATGTATGTACGTACGTATGTGTGTGTGTGTATATAGTTTTAGAGACGACGTGAAACATTGAAAGCCAGTACAGGACTAATTGCGAAAGTTTAAAGTCGTCAGTGTCAATTCGGACAACCTTACTCTCAACCAGGTACAAGTGCGCAATTACGGATTAGAGTCAAAATTTTCCGCTGTCCTCATCTTCGGTACGGTCCAAGAAAAGTAAGTAATTATTGCGTAGCTACACGTCGTCACGGACCAGAAGACTTAAATCTTCACCAGAAACGCCGAGAATCCATCAATTCACGTCATGCACAGATATTTTTCTAATCTGCACCATTAAGAATACTGACTTTGGACGTCCGCATAAAATGAAAGTTTTCAATATATCCCGTTGTCTAAACGTGTATTGCAACCTGCTGTAATACTGCATGAAATTTCAGACCTACTATAAATTTGACTGGTAGTGAAGTTCGCAGAGTTGTAGAAGGGCCTCAAATATATATATGTGTGTGTGTGTGTGTGTGTGTGTTTGTGTTGGACCAATCCAAGTTACGTTTTGCGTCCTGGGAGTAAATGGTTGGAATTTATTTTCGATGCACTGTTTTGCGCTGCTTAAAATGGTCTAGAATCCGTTATGGGAGCCAGTTTCGCGCCGATGTATGCTTCAAGTTTGTCTACGTCTCCGGCGACACAGCGCTGTCTGATATCTGGTTGACTGTATGATATCTGTATGATACCTGTATGATTGTCTCTCGTAGTCTCAGCAACTGTTTATTTTAAATAAATATTTATTACGGCTTAAAATATTCCGAAACCAGACCTAGAAAGCCAAAAATATACGAAGCTTTTGCTTCTATTTCGGAAGCGTCTCCATAGCTTCAATAAGTGTGTACTGTGTATGGAGCAGCTTTTCAGTAGCAGTTTTTGTATGGAGTGTGTGTACACCCGAGAGGAAGGGCTATTTCACGGGTTCGCGTTGTCGAATCAGAGTTCAAGCATAGTTAAAATCGTTCAGGCATTTAGAGACTATAGGATTTCTCAATTTGTTGTTAAACTCAAGGTCCCGCTGACGCAGTCAAAACTGCACGGACGAATGGGGCTTCATCTGCGGCTGAATGGCGCGATATTCTACCGACCGAACGTGTTTTCAACTGTCGGCCGTAGAGAAGGCAGCAACCGACAGCCGGTACATCTTTACAGCCGGGAATTTCATGACATGTCCTGTAGTAACAACTTTCGGGAACGAACAGCAATCACATTAAGAAATTAAAGTATACTCAAGTAATAAAAATAAAGACTGGGATTGAGGTTTCAGCTCACATCTAAAATCTGTAGTCTTAAACACCGTTTGTATTGGCAAGAGTACGGAGAACATTTCATATGTTACGAATGTCCCCTACAAGCTCCAGTCGCAAAGGAGACGGGAAAACTAATGTTTAGAATCTGTATACAGCGTGTCTCTTTCACGGTGTTCCTCGTCACACAAACGGCCACGAGATGTCCGACGGGTGCAGGCTTTCTACGCGATAAGTCTGGAGTGCTCAGGGACACGATAAAAGGGACATTTGGTTTTATATAACGTCAAAATAATAGTCAATACTTACACCTTAATGAGGTTTTTCACACTACCTTCCCGTAATTTCTCAGTAACAAAAGTCAAGGAGAAGAGTCTTTGTTGAGGACCTAACATTCACTCGCCTGTCATGAAATCGCTCGCCTCTGTGGGAACCACAAGCTCATTACCGTGTTCAGAAAGACCCAGCCCTAGTCGTCCTGTGCCACGTAAATCTAGTTCACAACCTCCTACGCTATTTCTCTTCCATCTACGCCTAGATCTTCTATGTGGTGGTGTCAAATTTTCCAGCAGTGAAAGTATTTCCCATCCACGTTAAACGTGTATTCCGACAGTCTTCGGTCAGTTGAGTGGGATACGTTTATGTTATGGATAAGAGGGCACTTTTGGCAACACAACACAACGCGGCATGCTGCCACAAAAGCAACTGGAATAGTGAAATTAATATGACCTTTAATAGTGTAACTTTAGCAAGGACGATATAGCTCCCTGATGATGGTTCTAGGACCGAAACATGTCGGAGCGTTTTTAATATTTTAATCTTTTAAGGTGTAAATTTTATAAATTTATACAAGTGCAGTGGCTGGTAAAATAATTGAGTGACTTGACAACATGCACGGTGTAAAAACGAAAATAAGAAAATAACCATGAAGCTGTTTTGGGATTGATCGCCTGTAACTTTGCTAGTTCCTCAGACATTCAGAAATCAGATAATTTTTTTTGACGCCTGCATTATGATCAGAAATGCGGTTAGGATGAAGAATGATTTCGATGAATCCGTAAGGTTAAGGTGAAAATCAATAACACGTTATAATGCTAAATACGAGTGTGGGGCAGGTAGACTTCTCACTGTTTTTGCCATTAAGACACAACGCAGAATGAGAAGACGAGCGGACATTAAGTCTGAACCGACTACCTGCTGACGGCAGCTGAGTGTCAGCATTTCCGCCAGCAAGTGAAAACTCACAGCCCACTAAACGCGGTACCGTAAAACCGAGGCTGACAAGACAGTGCCACAAACCTACCAATCATGTTGCCTAATTTCCTCTCATCCTCCGACAAAAAAGCAGCGCGAAACCGCTAATTAATCCCCCATTCTAGAACTCAAACCGTGCAAGTTATACACTCGTGAAACAGACAGAGGATAACGAGTATTTTATATTCATGCTAAAAAAAAGGAAAGCCAGTAGCTACATGCAAATTTATTTCACACCCTAAATTTCCGGTATTGCGTAACTACTGGATGAAAATTGATTATTTTATTACAAATTCACGCTGCCTGAACTACGGCAATAATGTTACACTGTTGGCTGACAGTAGAAGACTATCCTGAATGTGAAGAGGTTAACATTCTCTATAAAGTAGGGATATTATTTTTATCTGCCATATTACGATAGTTACTTCCAGTTGGCAAGCGTAAAGTAAAATACAACTTGGAAGAGTTTCGTACAACGTGTTTGTGTCATGTGACACGCGTGTAATTGCCGAAAGAATACACTTCCATTTACATTCATTTACTTAGTAAACACGAAGTAATATATCAAACGGTTACAATTGGTAACCTACAAGATGCAACTATTTTGATTTATTACTTCTAATCAGCTCTACGTGTTTCGGGCGATGTTTTTGCCCATCATCAGGAACATATCCAGCCAGCCAGCAGCAACATCAGTGGATAATACCAGAAGCTGTAGTTACAGTGATATGCTCCTGATGATGAGCGAAAACATTGCCCGAAACACGTAGAGCTGATTAGAAGTAATAAATCAAAATATTTGCATCTTGTTGGTTACCAACTGTAATTACACTAACGATGCACGGAAACACAAACGTTAAATATCAAACAACATTTCGTACAGTTTCAGCATACCGATATCCTGAAAATATCAAGCAGATAATAATATATTTTTTATGTTAAACATATATCTGAACTACCGAATAGCCTTTATAGCACAGGTCACCAAACTGGAAGCATCTAGTGGAAGATAAAACGTAATTAAAAATTTTGGTGCTTACAAACATTTATATATAAAGCACTTTTAACAAGTGCTAATTAGAACACAATGATAAGCAGGGTGTACCATACTGAATGTAAAATTGAGAACTGAGTTATTGAACACACTGAATGCAATTTTATAGTTTCACCTTTCATGATGACAAAGGCCTGAAGATGACCAAGATCAGTCGAAACACATTTCCTGAGTAATATAATTTGCTGAAAATACATAAAATAAAGTTTGTATTAACGGTTTTAACTTCCTTTTTTATGCCTATGTAATTCAGCGGAATGCTTAACATAAAATTTCCAGCACCTACTTTGAATAGGCCCAAATATTCTTACTAGTATTGTATTCTCTCAGCTCCCTCAGTATGAACATTCTGTTGAAAGAGTAGGTAATACAGGTTTGTATATTTTAATCTGTAAATTTTCACATATCACATAGGAAGACAAAGACTTCTGAACTGACCCACAGCTTGTACTTCTTCTCTGTTAATAGAATTTCCACTGATTATTGGCAATTCTAAGTCTGGAAGTATTTTACAGACAACGTTGTGTAAGCCTATATCTGTATCCTGTATTCTGATTCTTGAAGAAACGATCTTTGGATTGGCCACTGGAGTCCATTGCGGTGCACTCTGCCGGCTTTTGCTTGGATCGTCTGGGTAAAACCGCTAAGAATCTCAGCTAGCGTAACCTGTAATTCAGTACAGACTGCAAACAAGTTACTTCCGAATTAGGGTCTACAGTGCTACCCGCTGCCACATTAAACTGCTTCTTCCCTACTTGACTACCCTTTCACATATATTTCGCTGTTCATGCCTCTCTAAATGCAATCACAAACCGTACATACTTGTCTGAATATTTCTGGAATACTTCCAGGCAAATAAACACAAGTAGGCTTCTACGATCACCCAGCTGAGTTTATCTGTTTGTGTTTTTGAGCTCAGTTTTGGAAGCAGTTAATCGATTTTCAGGGAACGTAGAAGATTATCAAATTGGAGGACGACCCGAAGCTGTAATTTTCAGTTTCCGGCAATCCGTAATAACAGCACTGCGTGCGTGCGGATTTCTGAGTCGAGGGCGACACTACAGGCTTTTAAACTGAGATTCCTCAAATGATGTGTGGTAACAAGATATGTACAAATATACATATACTGCACACTATGGGCCGGGAAAGCGTAGTCGGTCTATAGCTATTTGCTACAGGCTGGACTGTCCAAGGTTGGAACCCCGGTGGGGATAAGAGATTTTATCTTCTCCCTAACGGGTCATACGGCCCTTGGATCCACACAATGAGTACCGGGCCTCTTTCCCTGAGATAATCGGCCGCAGCGTGGCGTTGACTACCTCTTCCCATCTGGCGCCGACTTTAGGAATGGTTACAGTTATTCATTTACTATCCCTCTGTTCCTTCATGGCCTGCTATAGAGGCAAATTTAGTTTTTTTTTCCTGCACGGACAAAACATTTTAGAATATAAAATAAAAACAAAATTGCATTTTTTTTAATCTTTCGGTTTTAAGTCGACATCTACAGAAACACTTGAATTAAATATACGAAAGTTCGATGTGAGTGTGACTGTGCATCGTTGATACAATAATATAAACATCCAACTAGATGTAACAATGACAATTTATTAATAACTTCAAACAGCTCGACATGTTTCGAGCGATAATCTCGCCCATCCTCAGGAGCACTAGACTGTGTTTACAGCTTGTGGTATATAGAACTGTAAAAACGAATTATATAATTAATAATATAACAACACTTGAGCAGTAGTCATGATACAGAAGGTTACCTTTACTACTTTATTTAACCTTCTGTATCATGAATACTGCTCACATGTTGTTGTATTATTAATTATATAATTCGTTTTTACAGTTCTTTATACCACAAGCTGTAAACACAGTCTAGTGCTCCTGAGGATGGGCGAGATTATCGCTCGAAACATGTCGAGCTGTTTGAAGTTATTAATAAATTGTCATTGTTTCATCTACTTGATTGTTTATATTACTGCACGAAAGTTTATCTGAAGATAGACAGCAAATACACAAGTATGTTACATATGAAATATTATACGTAATGAAGTTATTAATAAACTGTCATTGTTGCATCTACTTGATTGTTTATATTATTGCACGAAAGTTTATCTGAAGATAGACAGCAAATACACAAGCATGTTACATATGAATTATTATACGTAAGTTATCATTTACAAACGTGAGGACAATACGAATAATCTTAAGTCCTGTGGAATCTGTGCTTAAGTAATACGTCCTTCCCGCAAACAACAAGAAAGTAGGTCTCTTTGTTGTCTTGAAATCTATGCAACATGAAATTTGGCTTTGGATTTTGCTCGCAGCTCCTTGCCCAAAATTATGTTTCTTATAATTATCATTTCTCTCGCGTACTGTTCTTGCTTTACTCTCTCTTTCTGTACGTTCATATCTGCTATTTCATTTGTATCAGACCCTCTCTCCATGTGGGGCCCGTTGAATTATTACGCACGCCCCTAGTCCAGACATGCAGATTGAAAAGTAATGACTTTAGTTTCGACCCAAACAACACAAGATATCAATGCTCCCTCCCTGCCTCTTCTCATCGAGATATATAGAGTTATTGAAACAAAGTCATCACGACTGCTTGTACAGTCACCGCACAGTATCCATAGACTTCCATTGTTGTTTAGCTTGAGTCTGCCTTCAAGATATCCGGTGATCACGCCTGATACCAAGCAGCCCAGCACGGCAGTGACTCTAAAGTTCATAAATTCATGAGTTCACAGCACCAAAGGATAGGGTTTATGACGTATGTGCTTCTTATTTGCAAGGAAATATCTCATATTCACTTGTGTATGAGGTGGCGGCTCTGTTTTTGACGCTGTTCCGTTTGAAGCATAAAAGTGTAACTTTATTTAAAGACAGAGTTAGGAAGGAAAAAGGAAAGATACGAAAGAGCTAAAAGAAAGGAATATATGAAAGAAATGCTTCCCAGCTGAATTTTAACAGATCTTTTCCATACGTAAATTTATAATAAGCATTTCATTAATTGTGTTAAAGAGAAAAATTTTTTGAGTACAATTTTATTGCTCCAAACATATCATCGTCGTCGTCGTCATCATCATCATCATCACCACCACCACCACCACCATCATCATCACCATCATCATTTTCTTCTTCTTCTTCTTCTTACTCCTCTTCTTCTTCTTCTTCTTCTTCTTTTTATAGCTCTCGTGGAGTTGGGCCACTTTATTGGCTCGTTCCGGCCTCATACATCCATTAGTCTCTTCAGTGTTCTTCTCTAGTTCCTTGTGCCTTTTGGTCTGTAGTAATTTATTATCCAAACGAATAGATAAACTTATTAATAACATCGGCATTTCTGTATTTACACCTTCGTACCGTCAGTATCTCTCGAAACAATGGGCGGATTCGCAAGGAATCTCAAACGCTATTCACTAGATAAAATTCCCGCTTGTAAGTTTTAAGTTGATGGTATGAATAAGACCAACATGGCGACTGTAAGACTTTTGAGAGAGAAAGCGACGCTACTGATACTTAATGTCATTCATTCAATTATTCATTCATGCATTTATTTACTCATTCATTCATTCATTCAATCATTAATTTATTCATTCTTCCCGCAATCTGCCTGGCAACAGGTTCCAAGCCTCTTCCAAAGCGAGTTCTCCACTGAGTGCCTTTCAGTGCTTCCTCTTAATGAACAACCATCCAATGCTGCATAGTAACAGAACTTATCTTTCTGACACGTAACATTTTTAATAAAGAATATCAATATGGCAGTCACGCGAAATATTTGGAATTGCTGTTGACAGTAATAGTTAATGAAAATGCGCACTTAATATGTGGTATTGAAGTTGATGATAAAGTGTCTAAATGTGCTCTGTTATATTTTTTAATATTACTGATTACCTTAATGGCGATAGTAGCGCATTTAGAAGCCACATCCTTTGTGAGGGGACCGCAGTAGCACAGTGGTTAAGGTGCTGTGCTACAAATCGGAAGGTCGCTGGTTCGATTCCAGCTGGTGTCAATAGATTTTTCAGTGACATGAAATCCCTCCGATCGCACTATGGCCCTGGGGTCGATTCAGCCTCTAAAAGAAATGAGTACCAGGAGTATTCTCTGGGGGTAAAGGTGGCCGGTGCGTAAGGCTGACAACCTACCACCATCCTGTGCCGTTGTCACGAAATCTAGGAATTTTAACTACCTGGAACGGTCTGGGCCACTCCGGGCCTGTAATGGGACTGCTTTACCATCCTTTGTGAAAATTGCAGTGAAATAGTTATCGGTGATAATTAAGCTTAGAAATGGATTACGATATAATATAAGAATAAACACTGATTTACAGTAATTATACAATATAAACCAATAAACTGAACCGTATCTAAATGCATATATTTATTTTTATTTTTCTTATGTCTTCTACATTTATCGAAACGGAGGGTTCATCTTCAGGAAGACGGTTGTATATACAGAAATGGTGTATTGTTTTTTACATGCGTCAGTATAAGCAGTTTTGTAGGTTAGAAGAATGTGTGTTCGATATCGAAGACAATTTTCTATTTACAAAACTGTTTTTTTCGATATCGAACACACTCTTCTAACCTAAAAGACTGCTTATACTGTCGCATGTAATACTGTACCATACCTGTATACACAACCCTCTTCCTGAAGATGAATCCTCGGTTTCGAAACACGTAGAGGACACAAAAAATTAAAAATTAAAATATTGATTTAAAAATGTGCATTTTGTTGTTGCAAATTTTATAAATATATTACAATTAAGGTGCAAAAAACATAAAAGGGGTTACAGTACAGTCGCTTCACTCTATACATTGACACGTTTGTACAATAGCAGCCATCTGCATTCTTCAGAACAAGTTCTGTTATCTTTATGAGCGCTGTTTCTCGGCATTACTAATCATACAGAGCGCAGAAACTTAAGATATGAATCTGGAACAGAAATTTATATTGCAATCAAAATGTGGAGCCGGTACTTTGAGATCTGAAGCCTGATCACGGTGTGCTGTGAAAGGGTCTATTGGCACTGAAAGCTGCACTCATTTTCACATTTTCATGAAAATATCTTCGTGTTCATAATTTTATTTCCCCTTAATTATGAGCGGGTTTATTCTGGTAAAATAAATATTGGCGACTTATTACTTAGACATACTTTTCTCAATTTTGGAATGGTACAGTACCACAATTAATTGTGTTGGTTATGAAGAAATTTTTGTATTTACGTACAGCGGTATGCATAACTTTATCTCGACCCGTTCAAAGTTAAAGTAAAAGTCAACAGTCATATTGAGTCATGAAAAACTGAGATCAAAGGCAGTATTTCAGTAGTAGTATTAGTAGCGGGTGGTGGTAGTGTGTGGTGGTGGTAGTAGTAGTAGTATAAGTAATTAGTAGTAGCAGTAGTATAAGTAATTAGTAGTAGTAGTATAAGTAATTAGTATTAGCAGCAGTAGTAGTATAAGTAATTAGTACTAGCAATAGTAGTATAAGTAATTAGTAGTAGCAGTAGTAGTATAAGTAATTAGTATTAGCAGCAGTAGTAGTATAAGTAATTAGTACTAGCAGTAGTAGTATAAGTAATTAGTAGTAGCAGTAGTAGTAGTATAAGTAATTAGTAGTAGTAGTATAAGTAGTTAAGTAGTAGTAGTATAAGTAGTTAAGTAGCAGTAGTAGCAGCTGCGGTAGTATCATCTCTCTCTAATTGTCTATAGCCAAAGATTATTACGTGCAAACTATAAATATCATATTACATGTTCATAAATTGGTTCGATTAACTATATTTAGCCTGTTTCTAAAAGTATTAAATATTTACCAGCTTTCATCACGGCGAAATGTTGAAACCATATAAGTCTATTAGATTGTTATAGTACTGTTTATTTAGCTAATTTAACCCATGTTCGGCACAAAAGTAACAGCGTGTAGCCTATTATTCCGTGGAAACATGCAGAACAACGACGCCGAGGAGGAGGAGGAGGACGACGACGACGACGACGACGACAACAACCACAACCACAACAACGTAATTAGTATAATAACAATGGCAATAAGTAGAAGGGTAAACAATTCCCAATCATATTTAATTATCGTAATTAATCTTCTGCATGAATCAGTTCGTAATATTGCGTATAAGTATCTGAAGACAACCATCCTGGCTGCAGGTTATGATAGATAAAAAAAACTGGACCTTGTGCAATATTTCATATATTAGGGAAACCCGATAAACGGTGCAAGATGTACACGTAAAATTAAATCCAGGATTGCCGTGGCAACAACAGAATTTAACAAGAAGACTCTTTTTACCAGCAAATTTTTCTTGCCTTTAAGGAAGAAGATAGTAAAAGTGCCACATTTTGAGCATAGCTTTTTATGGTGTTGATACTTCTGAAAGTAGATTAGAAATACCTGGAGAGTTTTGAAATCTGTTGATGCAGGATGGAAAAAAGATCAGGTGGAACGATCGTGTGAGAATTGAAGAAGTATTACATTAAAAAAAGGAGGACAGGAATAACCTGCATACAACAAAAAGAAGGTAGGCTAATTGGATTGGTCACATGTTGCGTAGGAACTCCCTTCTATAACACGTTATTGAAAGAAAGGTAGAAGGTATGATGTAAGTGACTAGAAGACGAGGAAGAGGAAGTAAGCAGCTATTGGGTGACCGTAAGGAAATGAAAGAATACTGGATATTGAAGGAGGAAGCACTAGATCGCCCTCTGTGAAAAACTCGCTTTGAAAGAGGTTATGGGCTTGTCAAATGACACACTACGGAATGAATGGATGAATGAATGAATAAATAAACGAATGAATTGCCCTTAAATACCAGACGAACATTTTTAAAGGTCACTTCTATTATCGATTTAGTATCGAGTCGGCTAAACTTTGTGGACCATGATTATACCCAGTATCGATATTTATATCGGGCACGTTGATAGCGGGGTATTGTGGGTAACGGACATCAAGATTTCTTCTTGTTGATCTTGAACGATTGTGGATCACTAAGAACACCTGCTGGCTAAATTATGAAGCATGGTACACGCGTGTTACCGTGCATATTATACGAACAGTTTCTTCCATCTTTCCTGCTCGGGTAGACATATTTAGTGCAAACCTTAAAACATCAAAGAACACGAAACCGACCTGCAACAAGCGAGCAGGATAAAAAAAAAACTTCTACTTTATTGCTGTATACTGTAATTTATTTCGTATCGGTTTCTGAGTGGTCATTACTACTATCTGACGATTTCCCTTAAGGAAGAACTCAGGGTTTTGATTTAAAAATAGGAGTTGCGAAAAAATATTAAGAGTGAAATCAGTTTTCTTACAAGAAACGAGATTTTGAGATGTTAACTACACTGGGGTAAGTTTCGGTTGTAATAATGAGTCACATTTCAGAACTAAGATCTCAAGCAATATTCTTATAATAAAGCCAACGAAATGCACTAATTTCTCAAATTTATTTTTGGTACTAAACTCTACACGTTTCGGACAGTTTCTCTGTCCATCATCAGGAGTCTAAAACTGTACACACAGCAATAGGTATATGTCATACAGGTTACGCTGACTGCTTGCTAGCGGGATCCTGATCCCGCTTGTTTATAAAATTTACAGACCCACTCACAGCCAGCTCTCTTACTGCATAGAGATCGACGACGACGACGACGACGACGACGACGCCTGCTCTGTGACATCCATTCCGCGGTGTCAATATATTCCCTGTCGAAGGTATATGG
>Ga0136643_10008033_pt1 | contig 15353 bp, 9 predicted proteins | sample TergutLab28metaG_FD_96883 | JGI IMG/M metagenome (GOLD analysis project Ga0136643, IMG submission 96883) | Labiotermes labralis P1 segment gut microbial communities from Petit-Saut dam, French Guiana - Lab288 P1 (version 3) (version 3) | ecosystem: Host-associated > Arthropoda: Insects >... | reverse complement strand
CGTGCTGCAGCCCGGACACTATTCCAGCCCAACCGCACCTAACCTCCAACATACAGCAAACCAAGAACGAAATGACCAATGTGGTAATCAACATTATAGTCGCGAGCTCCTGATGATGGGCATAGTAGTGCCCGAAACATGCTGAGCCTATAAGAAGTACAATAAAATAATAAGTGGCATCTAGTTGGTTTTATTCCTCAGTTATGATAAATGTTATTTGAAATAATACTTATTTTACACATTAAATATGGTTGTATTTCATGAAAACCTGTACCAGTTAATCGTTTCAAAACACAAAGGAATGTGCTTTGTAAAATTAGTCTAAAAGTGCAATAATGTGATAACTTCGGATCTTGAGGAACAAAATTTTCTGCCATTGTAAAGTCGATCAATTCCATTTACATTTGAAAAGGATAATATAGACACAACGAATTAACACAAATTCTGAAAATGAATCGGACATTTTTGGGGACAGAAAATCTTATTTTTGTTGCATCAGAGGCACGATAGGGATTATTCCTGGAAGTCACTATAACAAGATCAGTATTACGAACACACAAATGGTACAGTAGGTTTGTTGATTCTAAAGTCTTCCCACTCTCTTTCACGGCTTGTCCTGTGACATGGTGGGGTTTTTACCTTTTTCCCTGCGGACAATTTGTAAAAACATCCTTTTCATTGTGTTTCGACTCAAATACAAACTCCTTTACTACATAACATTTCCACGTTTTTCTTGTCCACTTTGTTGTACTCTGCAGGTCGATAAATCGAATCCGGCGAGTATGACTAACTGGATAATGTAATACTAAGCCGCTATATCGTTGTGTGAAAAGCAGTGAAAAAAATCGACAACGCAAAAGACCACAGTTAAACAGCCATTTAACTGAAGATGAAAAGATATCTAATCTCCAAAATATTGCACTTATTTTAGGATCCTTGATGATCAAAATCAGAAACTTGTTCATTCTTCTCAGAAAAGTTAAAAAAAAAAACAATTCAGATAAAATTGGTCAAAAAACGCTGAACTGAATGCTTTCCTGGTCACGTAAATTGACATATGAAGTGGCGTAAAGAGGTCGCGTAAGCTAACATGAACTTTACTATATTTTGTGGACTAAGTGGTCTGCGATTCCTTCCCCCCTCCCCCCCACCCCAAAAAAATGACCGAAACACTTTATAACAGCAACTGCATACTCTAAGGTATTTGGAGTGGGCAATATCGTAAGCTTGTCTGCTCTATAAAGGAAGGCAAGATGTACAACCCTCCGTCCCACATGTTTCGGTTCACAGTGAAATGGAAAGAACGTAACATATTAACGTGCAAGAATACGTTTGTTTCCTTTCAGATATTATGACAAATATCAACTACGGTCTACCTTCACTTTCTACTTTCTTCCATGTTCTAATATCCAGTTTAATTTCATCGATATCATACAAGTGTGTTTCTAGAAGGCTCAATACTGAACACTTTAATATTCCATCCAACACAAATATGTGTCTTTTATTTAGAACAGATACATTTTTCGGTCAAAACAGACCATCAGGTTATCAATACAGCATAATACATACATACCTTGTTTTAAAACATTGTACTGATAGCCTGGTGATGGACTCTTAAGACCGAAACATGTAGCTGTTCTTAATAAAAGACACATAGTTGTATTGGATGGAATATTAAAGTGTTCATTATTGACCGCTCTAATATTCCCTTACTCATATTCCAGCTATTCATAATTTCAAAGCAGAAATCTTAAAGTATCTTCCTCCGTTATCTTAAGGGTATTCAACTGTTCCAGAAATTTCCCTTTGTTGCCGAAGTCCGGGTTTATCGTCATCTTAAAACAAAGTCCGCCAGTTAATGGTACTTTCCATCAGTTCAGCAACATTCACAATCCTTAAACCCAAGATCCTTCTTGGTGACAAGGCACCTAGGATGGTAATTAATTAAAATTTGTGTTACTCCTTGCCACTAATTTTCATGGTAAAATCAAGAAAAAACTGGAGCTAATAAATCCTTCAAAAATGTAACAAAATTGTGTGAATGACATTTATTAAGTCATTAACGGTCTATTAAATTTGTTGATGTCTTGTGTCATTAGGGTAAATTTTATCCCTGTGTCTCATATCTTGAAACATACGCCCACACACTTAAATATACTCCCTACAAGACCATAATTTTGCCTTTTGCTGTATATGGGCGTAAACCTTGGCAAAACCGTTATGTAACTTCGCTGGTCAAAATAGTCTCACTACAGACTAATGGTAATAACAAACTTGAAGATTCTGTAAACAAAAGAGATTTGAAACTTGTCGAAAGTTATAATGCTAAGACAACTACAAAGTGTCACACTTTTTATGTAATTTTACTATACATGTGTGACAACGTGCACAGAGAGTAAAAACACATTTGTAGTGCTGATGTTTCAAGATTAACAGAAGTCCTTACCCACTTGCAAATTGCGAGGTAAATTTTGGAGCATTCGGTTAGCTCATAAAGCAAATGCTGCTATATTTAGCAGTCCTCAAGTACTCTGGTGCGGCTTCTACGTCACATGACGAAATAACTGCAACTTGGATAATCTACAGGAAAATGTACCTGTACATGCTCAACTGAAGGGGAACAGGGAGGATATTAACAAGACAGGCAACATATGTATAATCTAAAACTGAGGCGCGTTCGGGCAACCATTGCTGCAGTGGAACAGCAATAAGTATTACATATGATGAGTGTGTGTTTGTAGCCCTAGGTATTCAGCATGCAATGCGCTTGCGCAGTATTGTCATCTGTGCCCTGCTTGGCTCTACGGTATTTTTACACTTTCTCTCATAACGGCAAGGTTTTCGAAAAAAAAATACTGAACACAAAATGTGAGTTTTGATATTCTCTACGACTTCTGTCCGAAATAATTCTCATTCTAAGAAGAAATGAGGGAGATATGATCAAAAATGTACATTGGGCGTCATGTAAAGTACTCGTTATGCTTGTCAGATTGTGATGAAACTTTGATTTTCTCGGCAGATTTTCGAAAAAAAATACTCAAATTCGAATTTCATTAAAATCCGTCCAGTGGGAGCCAAGTTGTTCTACGCGGACAGACAGACAGACGGACAGACTGACAGACGACGGATACACATTACGAAGCTAATAACCGCTTTCGCAATTTTGCGAACGCACCTAACAATTTTATTTTCGATTTATTAACCTTGAACTGGCTGAAGAAGCAGAGGACAAGTAATGAAACATTCAGCATTCATTCAAGTAAGTCTGTAAAGCGGTACCCGATCGTCCTTCTGGTAAAGATAATTTGGATTCAACGCTTAAGGTTTGGCAAGTAAAGAAGATATTGGTCCAGGAAGTGGGTTGTTTTGAGTATGTAGAGTGGGAAAGCAATTGAGCAGGTAATCTATTTTGGTTGAATCGTGATACTGTCAATTGGATTGCTGCGTTGTGGCAAAATTCGTCTAAAACGTAGTTAATTCCTACGTTACAGAAAACAGAGTCCGATTCCACTGATGTATTAGGAAATCATCGAGGTGTGTTGTGAGCGTTGTGTGAAAAAAATTACTATGTGCGTAGACTGTGGGCAAAATTCAGAGCTTTAATGTGACAGCAGATGGTGTGTATAGTTAGGTAACTTCCAGGATTAGAAGCACGTTTCAGCAGCTCTTACTGTTACCCAACCGGTCAACAAATTTAACCATTTTTACTGAAAGCGAACGTTCATTACCGGATTAATAAGAGACGACGATCCATCACTTGAATCAGATCTATCTACCACCCTCATTTCCCATTCCCTACCTTCCTTTTTAATATTACCTTCCCTACCAAGCCGAGGTATTAAAAGTGGTCTCTTCACTTCGGGTTTTCCAGCTAAAATACTCATCACTTTTTCGTCTCCTCCTGTATTCAATCTTCCTTATTTGACGGCCATAACAAACATTGGCGAGCAGCGTTCCACAGTTTATGATGATCCTCGAAATCTACTCCCCCCCCCCACCACAAAAAAAAAATAAGACAAAAATGCCTTTTTAGACACTGATAATTTTGAGGTAACTCCACTTTAGTCTCCAATTATTGAAGGCAATGACTTTAAGGATTGCTTTCGCGAGGTTAAACTCACTTGTGGCATAAAAGTACGTCTATATTTTTTCGCGTGCTGTGCTATGTTATCCTGTGTAAGTACACGCATTGTAATGGACCCATCCCTCTTTCTTGGGGCCCTAATAAACGCCAGAAAGATTAGTTTCAGAACTACTTGGTAATCACGAGAAAGGAAATGTACGTATGAACGAAATATTGAGAATCGTTCGCGTAAATATTTCTGCGTCGAAAATCAATACCGTTGACACTCTCTGAGTGCGTGTTTGCAGCCTTATTTATCCAGGATGCAAAGCACATGCGCCGTATTATATGGTCATCTGTGACCTGTCCGTCTCTACCATTTTTGTACACATTATCTCATAAACGGCACGATTTTCAGAAAAAAAAATTGAACTTAAAATGTGTCTTGATTTGCTCTACAAATTTTGTCTGAAACACTTCTCGTTCTAAGAATAATTCAGCCAGACATTATCATAAATGTACACAGGTCTTCATGTCAAGTAGCAGTTATTCTTGCCAGAGATTAATAAAACTTGAAATTTCTTCATGGATTTTCGAAAAAATTATCATTTCGTGAAAATCCGTCCAGTGGGAAGTGAGTTGTCCCATAAGGACGGACGGACAGACGGAAGACAAACAGAGAGACGTGCAGAAATTACGAAGCTAAGAGTTTTTTTTCGCAATTTTGCGAACGCGCCTAAAAATAAGTGAGACAATCTAATGAGAGGCGAAAAAAAGTTACCGTCTTATTAACCACAGTAAGTGTAGAATGGGGTGCCTTCGAATCGTCTAATCATATGAACTCTTCAAAGCCCAGTGTATACTCCATATTCCTCTAGGTTCCACATTCAAAACACTGCATTCTGCCTACCGAACATACTTACGTGTTTAACATGATTCCCATACCGAGGTAAATTATTTCCCTGCACAGAATTAACTTACATGCACTTGTAATGTAAATGGAGTGTATTACTGTTCGGTTCGATTTGAATCTTTAGCTATAATTCATGTTAAATTTCGTCCTAAACAAAACCGAAAAACTCGCCAGAGCATACACTCAGAACTGTCATTATTGTTACGCTAGGCAGTACTGTGTACCACCTAAGTGGTCACTGTTGTCCACACCTGTGAGAACTGCTACTGACCCAGTATCGCCTGACCCCAGCATCGTTATCGAGATATCGTGAGTCATGACGTCACATGAGAGAGAGCATGGAGGAAGATAAAAGGTCTGAAGTAGCCATGTGAAAATGGCAGCTAGAAAGTATGGGCGTGAGGATGGGAGGGGTATCTGCAGCTACTTGGGTGCGCAGTGGGCGTAGAAGAAATAATGGCCTTACAGTGGGATTGTCTGGCGTTTCAAACTGCCAAGCATAGGAGTACGAAGACTTTCAGCAGTGTGAAAAGAAAATCCATCCTATTCACCAAATTTATATTCTTCCTTTAAGATTTACTTCTCTAACTTAAACCTCCTCTTCCCCATTTCTTTTCCCATTCTTTATTGTCGTATTTATTCTGTCTTTGAATGTTGAAGGGATCTCCGTGCGTATTCTCACATATCCTCGTTCCTCTACTTCTGTCTCGCTTTTATTATTTCATTCGACTTTCCTTCTTATAATCCTCTTATCTTTTGTTTCTGTCCCTTTCCTTACAGTTCTGGTGCTTTAGAGGACGAGTTTTATTCTTGAACTTGATCTCCCATCATTTTTCTGCCATATCTAAACCGACACTTGAGCAATTCTATGTTATAACGGAGCTTTGTCCGTAACACTTAAGACAAGAGTGCGACTGAGTTATATGCCCAGGACAATGGTTGTAGCTAGTGTTACTGCATGTTTATAGGTAGGTTTTCACCACACAAAAAATTTAAGACAAACGCTGTAATAATATAACCCACATTCACCTATCTTTTTTTTAGGTCCTCTAGCATATAAAGAAGTGTGAGTACAACTGGTTAATGTAAAAAAAAAGTACATCAGTCCCATTACAGGCCCGAGGCGCCCAGAGGGTTCCAGGAAGTTAAGTTTCCAGATTACGTGACAATGGGCCAGGATGGTGGTAAAGTTGTTAGCTTTAGGCACCGGCCGTTTTTACCCCCAGAAAATACTCCTGGTACTCATTTCTTTCAGAGGCTGAGTCGACCCCAGGGCCATAGTGCGATCGGAAGGATGATGTCAATGAAAAATTCCAATGACACCATCTGGAATCGAACCAGCAACCTTCCGATTTGTAGCACAGCGCCTTAGCCACTGTGCCACCGCGGTCCCCACCTGGTTGATGTCCCTTTAGAAAATGTGTTTTTGGGTAATAATCATTAATTAGAATACCCTTCCTACAGGCAGGAATAAACCAGTTTCATGTACCCTAAGGAGGCTACGTGGTCAAATATTAAAGGAATCAAGAACATTTTCAAGTGGTATTTTTGGAACTTAGTTTGGTAAACATTGTGCCTTTAAGCCAACATGGATGCCCTCTGGCCTGTTACGGTTCAGATGCAATTCTTTAGACCAAGGTTTCACAAACTGTGGTCCGCGGTGCTCTTAAGCTAAGAGGCAAGTGTAAAGGGTATTATTGGATACCTCCCCTAATGACGAATACTAATTGTACAAAATTTTCAAATAACTAATATCATGTTGTTAAGGAAAACTGCAAGATGCAATAACCCGCAAAGCGATGGATGTTCAATGGCTCTAGTAAACTGTGTTCACGAAAACTTCTGAAGAAGAGTCACGCAAAGCAAAATATATAACCATGACATAATGTTCAAGTAGACTTTCGCAAAACAAATTTCACATTAAACTGATAAATTCAGTGCGGTTACTAAACGCTTCCGTGAGTTCAACTACATTTCCTTCAAATTTTGATTAACGTGTGTTCTAACACATTCAATTGTATAATGCACGTGAGCTTCTTATTGGTCTACGGATGGGCGACATGAAGTTTCTTTCAAACACCAAAAACAGCTCCGTAGATGACAAAGTTTTGCAAACATTGTTTTAGATGCTGAGTAACAAGACAGGCAATGTACGTATAACGTAGTATTGAGGCGCGTTCGTTCAACCACTGTTGCAGTGGAAAAGCAGTAAATATTACACAACTTGAGTGTGTGTATTTGCAGCCTTAGGTATCCAGCATGCAATCTGCCATCTGTGGCCTGCCCCGATCAACAATATTGTTTCATATTATCTCACAAAAGGAACTATTTTCAAAAAAAAAAGTTTTTGAAAATGAAATGTGTTTCGAGTTTCTCTGCAACTTTTGTCAGAAACATTTCTCATTCTAAGAAGAAATGAGCGAGATATGATAAAAATGTATAGTTGTCTTTACGTATTCTTGACCGATTTTAATGCAACATGAACTTTCTCGACAGATATTAGAAAAATCCTCATACATCAAATTTCATGAAAATCCGTGCTGTGGGAGCCGACTTGTTCCATGTGGACAGACGGACAGACATAACAAAGCTAATAGTCGCTTTTCACAATTTTTCGAACGCACCTAAAAACTGATGCACCTTTATCAGAACGTCGGAAGCATTCCACCGCACAGAAAAATTCTGAATGTAAATGCACAGACATGCCCATACCCTGAGCGGAGGTCAAACCCAGAACACCAGTTTTCGGGTAATTCCACAGCCTACGATCCTTAGACCGTGCAATACTCAAACCAACGACAGTCATTGTTGTATTGATTATACTGTTGTTAAAAAGCCAAAAGGGAATCATTGCAGTCAGCCTGTCCAAGGATGTACCTTATCTTGATAATGTGGCCTAAACTGAGATAAAACAAATAATGATGGTCGCCTGCAGGCCAAAATTTGCTGTCGGGGAACTCGGATCTCCCGAACACGAGAAAGGTCTGCTAGTACTTAAACAGAGCCACTGAATGAGACATCCAGTCGTTCAAATGTAGGAAATATTAGAATTAACTATTCAACACTAAAATTATTCTTCAGTTGATCCATATATAGCAGATCCCGGTAGCCCCGCGGCCTAAAGCGTGGGTGTGCGGCAGCTTGCTTGCTGGAATTATGGCTTCTTATCCCGCCGAGGTCATCAATATCCTACTAAGTGTGATGTGTCTGAATGTGATCTCGAAACCTCAGCGACGAGGTGACCTAGGCCAACTAGGGCTGTCCAGCCACAAAAAAAAATATATAAAAAGATTCATTTCGTACTGTATAGTGAACAGTCTCCGTCTACATTATAAAAACTAATTAGTTAATATTGCATACGTACACAATCTTTGTTTGTTCTCAGAATAGTGAGGAATACGGAAATACATACTGAAAAAATGCTATACTTTGTGCTACAAAAGTAACTACTAGAATTTCAATAGTTACTAAGGTTTTTACAATAAAGTTCTGAGGATAAAACTTGTACCTAGGTGACAGAAATAGAAGAAAATTGGAGAAAATTACAACGCGAATAGCTTAGAAGTTTGTAAGCTTATATTTTACCAAGCATTATTTGGGTTATCGAATCACGCAGAATGAGAGTGATGTAGCGAATATAATGCATGAGAAATATGAAAACTGCAAACAAAATCACCGTCGTGAAAATTGAATTCAAGACGCCACGAGGAATAACTATTAGATAAAGGTAAAACAATCCCTGTAGAGGCCCGGACAGGCCCTCAGGCTGCCAGATTCCAAGACAATCACCATATGAAGATGGTAAGATTGTCAGCCATAAGCACCGGCCGCCTTTACCCCCAAGAAATATTTCTCGTACTCATTCTGTTAGAGAATGAGTCGACCCCAGGTTCATAGTGCGGCCGGAAGGATTATGTCAAAGAAAAATTCCAGTGATACCAACGGAAATCGAAACCGCGACCATCCGGCTTGTAGCGCAGTAACTCTACAAACTACGCCACCGCGTGCCCCTCATAAATTGGCTGTTTGTGTGAATAAATTTACCGGGTGACTTATTCAAATAGAGTTTGAAGGTGTCAACCTGATTAATCCAGCTCACAATAGTGACCAGTAGATGAGTCTTGTGAATCTGATGTTTGTTGGACCGTGCATCATTGTGATAACTGAAGAATAAAAAAACCATCTAGATGCCACTTATTATTTTATTTTACTTCTTATAGGCTCAACATGTTTCGGGCACTGCTATGCCCATCATCAGGAGCTCGCGTCTATGATGTTGATTACCACATTGTTCGTTTCGTTCTTGGTTTGCTGTATGTTGGAGGTTAGGTGCGGTTTGGCTAGAGTAGTGTCTGGGCTGCAGGCTAAAGCACGACTTGTGAACTCGGTAGTTGATCTAATGACTCCACTACCGCCACTAGTTGCTAGTTTAGCTGAGGAGTATTAACTTCTCGAATATGATCGCTGTAAAAAAGATGGTTTGTTATTTGCCTAGGAAATTATAATTAACTTCGAATGACAGGGTTCTTCTTTAGGAGCTAAAAGATGATCAGATAGTGTACAATTCCCTGCGTTTTATGGAAATCTTAATGCTCATCACAACGTTCACAACAGTGCACCACTAGTCCCTATCCTGGACCAAATAAATCCAGTCCACACCCTCATCCTAGTCCTTTGAGATCCATTTTAATATTATATTCCCATCAGTATCTTTGTTATACACGTGGTCCCTTTCCTTCAGGTTTTCCTACCAATATGCTGCATGCAAGCCTGTTTTTATTCGCTCTCTCAAATACCTAAAAACACAGAGTTATCATGATGTTTCTTCATTCAAAAAAGGGATTTTCACACGCGTTTTCCTGGGAACAATTACACAGGGTATATTGCGTTTTTTTTTCCCAACCGCAACAAATAAACTCGTACGTTGGCCAGTGTTTTATAATAGTGTAAAACTGTCCGATAAAGGCTTAAAGGCTGGGAAAGTCGATGTCCAATTTAAATAACTAGAGAAGCGACACCTCCACGTTATGGAAGTGACATTTATTCATTACAAACGCAAAATTACTATCAAGATGTGAATCACGTTCATGCAATCAGCCGATACGCCCTCCCTACCTGTCTGATCAATAGGACATGCAAAGGGAAAGGGGTTCTGAGCTAATAATGAAACATTCTGTTGCAGTGTGGGTAAACAAGACTTGAATGCCATGGGCTTCCGGTAAACCGATTATATTAAACATTATTACTGACGGATGGAGCTACGATCTACGGTCTATGCAAGTCCTGGGGGCATGTGGAAAGTTCCCTAATTGTATTTATTGCTAATAGTGAGTTTGCTTGGACCAGACAAACAAAACTTATGTTTCGGGTTTGAATGACGGACCAATTCCTAGATATGCCCTAGCTCTCCCATCTTCGTCAGACGGTCTGATACGCCTATGCATTAACAGGTGGTTCTTATAGTTCATTATATCTACCACACGTAGTTTTGTTATTAGGTACATTTGTAGTGTTGACAGTGATGAACATGTTCAAAGGATGAATAACGAAATAATGCCAAAAATTTACTGACCGTCAGAATGGAAGGAACGAGGAAAAGATGGACTGATAGTTTGAAAGAAGAACTGAAGATAATGGGAATAATAACTTGGTAAGCAGTGGCCAGAGACCAGAAGGAAGAAGGGATTGTACTGGAAGCCAAGATCCATAATGGACTACAGTCTTTGAGGAGGAGGAGGAGGACGAGAAGAAGTAGTAGTAGTAATAGGAGTAGTAGTATTAGTAGTAGTAGTAGTAGTAGTACAGTATACTACGTAGTAATGTACTTTTCAGTCTGTGTCCACCTTATCCAGTCACTACTCGATTTTAATATTAACCAACATGTATCTACATCCCTGAAAAAACACTTATCTTAAATGTATGAAGCAAAGTTCTTAAAAAGATAACAGTAGTTAAATTGAAGTTAAATTAAATTTTCTCGGTAAAACAGCCGCGTCAGCATGTGAAGGTTTTGCGACGTTTCGGCAGTTAGTTGCCGAAACGTCTAAAAACCTTCATTTCTTGACGCGGCTGTCTGCCCGACAAACTTTCATTGAAATCTGTCGCCGCGAAAGCTTATAGACTTATAACAGTAGCTCAGCTAGTCAAGTAATTCTCTGCCTCGTATGGAATGCGAAGTTTCATTACAATGCTTACAATATTTTTACCGATGCTCCCTCAGCTGGGCCACTATAAGCGACAACCTCAAGATCATTTTCTTTGTGTTGTATTTTAACATTATTCCCAACATACTATGGGCACGCCACGAGTAGGCGCGGAATATATGTATTCGAGACGGAAGGATAATCACGCGCATGCGCACACACTCTTACTGAACTCGATTTCTATCTTACAATTATCATTTTTAGGTGCGTTCGCAAAATTGCGAAAAGCGACTATTAGCTTAGCGACAATGGTTGCACGAACGCTCCTCAATGTTACGTTAGACGTATATTGCCTGCCTTGTTTCATTGGAGTTTCTTCTTGTTAGAAATGCCTCAATGACTTTTTGTCGTTGATTTCATTCTTGCGGTTTTTTGGAAGTTCCACTTACAGCCTGTGAGATCCCATGGACACACGGTGTAATTTTGTAGAACAGGGTCGTATTGATTAGGTTAAGTAGATCCACTGGCGTGCCTTTGAATACTCTTACGAAAAGTTCAGTGAATTTCTTGACTGGCTGTTACTTTCTCAACAAAGACCCTGTAACATACAGTTACTTGTGTATCTTCTCTCTTAAAAAGTTATCCCAGCTGTTACAATTTACATAAGCACTACATAGACAAACATATGCTTACAGCGAATACCACTACAGGCAATGCGTGTGTAAATCTGTGATACTGCCATCCACAGATAAACATCTGTGTTCCACTTTACTGTGTAGCTGACTATAAAAAACACGCGATCCTGTTTCATAATTATTTTTTATAAAAAAAAGTCTGAAATTCAAAGTCAGAGAACCGTAGTGGATTTGTCTGCATAAAAATATCATATTTCATTCCACTCACCACTATTACCTTATGATTATTCATGATCTCTTCTTTACCTCGCATTATTTTTAATTGTCTACTGATTACAGAATGAAGTCTGACTTACTACTTAAAAAAACTGAAAGACGAAGATTGTGCCATCTTTTTAAAAAATCAACAAATCCTGCATAGAGATTAGCGCGCCTTCGAGTCTTCCTCCTAATTAGAACAATGCACTGGACAGCGTTTACGGCCAGTAGTAATTCGAGAGTCGAATGCTTGTTATAGCAAATTAAGTTCATACGGCGTACATTCAAACGGCATTTCCTTTATTCCATTCCCTCTCTTCATTTGAATTGCTGATTAGACTCTACGCTCTGTGAAAAACAAACTAGAAACGATAATACGCACCCGGACGAGCTGTATGTATATACAGTACATAGTTGCCGGTCATTGTCACTGTATCTAGTAGGAATTAAGGATGCTTAAAACAGCGTTGTACCCCAATCATCGATATTCATTTACCTGATTATTTAGTTATACTTAACGTCATTATCACTAGCTCCAGCTACCTTGATGTGGAAAGTAGAATGAATAGTAAATAATGGACACGAAATAATGTGAATGGAAGGGGCCCAAATATAATCTGAGATAGTCCCCCCCCCCCCGGTTTCCCGGAAGGAAATAAGGTAAATGAAGAAAAACCTCAACGGAGGGCAGCGGATTTTCAGACCAAAATTTAAAGCTGGAATTTCCGAACACCAAACCAAAGCGTCGCGACATTCAGCCATCACAGTATTAGTGGACGCTCCATATGAATTAGACAAAATGAGTGGCACAGTGATTGTTTATTATTAACCTGTTTAGTGACGCTGCAGCAAGTTCTAAGATGACTACATTCGGAGTAATAAAATGAATATACCGAAATAGATCGCTCAGTAGAGAAGGGTCTGGACGAGTAGGCTTTGATAAGCCGATGTACGTAGCCAAGTTTCTCGTCACTACCACGTTTAGACAGGCCCCATGTTCTGCGAATCGTCCTATCTGAGGAATACAGGAGACAAATCCTATGTAACGTGAAAATGAGCATTCATCTTCACTTCGCACCTGAATTAAGAATTCGTGGATTCCACCCCCACGATCATATACATCATCATTTTCTGATATTCAACTACAATGAATTTCAGTCTTTGAAGACTAAAAAGAGCGTACATTTTACATAAACACGCATCCGGTACCTCTTACAAGACACAGCATGCCAGCATTAGAAAGTCCACTGAGCTGGTAATGGCCAGAGAAGTACGTAGGTTTAACCCTTTTATAGGCCACGAAGGCCCTTAGGGTGATTAGTGGTATAGCTCTACTCTTTCTAGGACCTCGGCACTAGATGCGGGTGATGGGATCAGCCCCACGCCCTAGCCGCCTCTACCCCTGGGAAAGACCCGGTACCCATTGTACAGGAAGCTGGGTGTGCCTTAGGGCCGGTCTGGACAGGCGGAAAATCTTGTCCCTACCGGAATTCGATCCCGGACCGTCCAGCCCGCAGTCAGTCGCTATACCGATTGAGTTAACCAGGGAAGTAATCGTTGTTAGTTGTAACAATAGTAAGAAACACACAAATATACTGAGTGGACAAAACGCAGACTTTAAAATATTATTAAATCTCGCAGTACATAGAACAATCACTAAGTTTCGAACAATTAATAAAGAGATCAGTAGATTTGTACTCAAGTAAAATAATTTTTTTCTAACAAAAATAATGAATATCAGCTGTCTCATGTGTAGTCGAGCAGCACACGCATACTTCTCTAAATATGAATCAGTTCGAGCTCAAATTTCTCAAAACTTGGATTTCGCCTCAATTTAACAGCACAGGCTTTCGCGAAAATGTCTTTCTTACATTTCACAGGGCTGGAACTGCAGCAGACAAAAAGCAAAGACGTCCATGTCTGTTACATGCAGCACAAAAAAAAAACTCCGCGGAAATTACACCCAGTAAACCGGAAAGACGGCAAGAATTGCATTTCAGTGTAAGTTAATTTAATGAGATGTTAGGAAACTGTTTCACTCTAGTTACGTGCCGCACTGCCGACGAAAATCATTCTGTGCATAAATAATGTAGTACGTGTTCTACAGAACACTGGTAAATAACAAAGGTTCCCTTGTGAATAAACCAGCCAACGTCATTACTTTTACAATTCTGATTAATTTCTTTATAAAGTAATCGTTCTAATTTATAAATTATCGTATTAGTTACAGTACTTCAACCACACTTCAACATTCACAGCCATCTCCCGCTTAATGTCAGTAAACCATTCCTGAAAATCAGACTTTGCGCCAAAACGCTAACCGACACCCTATTTCTCATTATTTTAAATGGGAAAAGCAATACGCTACAAACGTCAACCGAAAACCTCCAACTATTTTCATAAAATGTAAATAAAACGCCTATACATAAGCAACTAACTGTAGTGTTACTACGTAGAATCTCACTACATCGCTTCCTGATGACCGAACAATTACTTTGTATGCAGTAGCATGTACAGTTTGCATGAATATTATATTATTAAAAAGGGATGTATTGAGTTTTAGGGCCATTGATACAAATTTTTTCTATACAAACATAAGCCAAAAAACATTCTACCGAAAGATAAGCACGATTATTGACGTTCGGATATTAAAATCTAAGAGGCGTTCTACCGGGAAAATTTTTATCGGGGAGACGTTCTGCAGGTTATGCCTGTATTTATATGCAATAATTTTTCGTCTCCAAACACGTGTGCATTATATATAAATATCAAGGACTTGTGGTTGTGTCTGTCTGTCTTTCCGTACTTCCACCTTGCCTTACCGTTTTAATTCCACGTAAGAGTACGAATACAGAATCAAAAACCGTATAAAAGTTCATCTTTTACCATGTAGAAACACCGACAAGGTATCGAATGTGTAGATTTAGCCTCATTATGCCACAAGAAGCTCAAATTATGTTTTAACTTATAACATGAGACCCCTAAAATCTAAAGTAGCATCCGCCATTCTTGGTCGAAAATGAGTTACGCGAGGCACTGGATTTTGAGCACAAATCTCTACATGGCCGTATATTTGATTACTACGACAGCGGAAAAATTATTACAGTTTCTGGTGGATCAAAATCCGGTGTTACAATAAGTCATCTACTGCACCAAACACGTCAGTCTCCGTACCAACCAGTCAAGGAGTTTCAATACTGTCCTGTGAGTCATGTCAGCATTGTTTCAAAAAATAACCAACACGATGACACTTGTGGACTATCCTTTATTTTCAGGGGTAGTCGTCATTCATTCTCTACATGTTTCGAGCTTTCGGGAAGCTCATCATCAGGAGTTCATTT
>Ga0136643_10008032_pt1 | contig 15353 bp, 12 predicted proteins | sample TergutLab28metaG_FD_96883 | JGI IMG/M metagenome (GOLD analysis project Ga0136643, IMG submission 96883) | Labiotermes labralis P1 segment gut microbial communities from Petit-Saut dam, French Guiana - Lab288 P1 (version 3) (version 3) | ecosystem: Host-associated > Arthropoda: Insects >... | reverse complement strand
TGGAGTTTGATTTTCTTGGCGGCCACTTTTGAACGCCTACAATTGTCTGCCTTATTTAGACTCCTCTCTACGACTGGGCACAGTTGCAGAACTCTAATGCCATGAAGATATGAACTTCTTCTATCGTGTAGGCAAAACAGATCTAAAGGCACATTGTGATTGTTGTATAAAATTCCAGCTATTCGAGGGTGCCTAAGACATTTTTTGTAGATCGATGGCTGTATGTTGCATGTTACTACCCCACAACACCTACAGAGTATCCCAGCACTACAAGAGGCATGTTTGTGGGCCCTCCTGTAGCTGTAAACATAGCTGTTTTGGATATCGCTGATTTCTGAGCATTAGTTTTGTCTGAATTATATGGGTACAGTACGTCAATGAAAACCTTTCTGGTCAACAATCTGTGTTCGTTTCATAGGCCAGTGTTGATATTTCAACCCGCAATGGACTCCTGTGTGAGAAATAAACAAAGAGGCCGGTGTCTGGAAACGTGTTAGTCAGCTGGGACAAATGCACAGTTGCTAAGTGTTGACATATAAATCAGGGTTGTTGGAGGGGTTCCATTCTGGCTCCACAAAGAAACCCTGACCTTCAAGGGTCCTGCAGCCTAGGACTCCACAATATATTGGAGTGAACAAAATTTCTCCAAACTTCAACACACTGTTTGAGACCCCTTTAAGGGTCATTCGTCAAGTTTAAAAGGTCTCAATGTGCGACTTCTTTATGGGTTGTTCAGTCACAAGAGGTTAAGCACCCTGGTTTCAGCCACCCTCAAAGTTATGCATATCCCTCAAAGTGACAGATCAAGTGGCACCTATAAAAAAACCTATGACATAATACTTACCATCTCAAGCGCCTTCTTCGTCATGTTCCTCCTGTTTGGCTCAGGATTTTCCTCCACCTTTACCTTCACATTATCTGTCACCTGATTTCTGCTAACCAGAGGCAGAGATATTTCACTGTTAACTTGCTCATCAAGACCATTACTATATGATTGTGTCAAGCACGCATCAGAGCTGTTTGTCTCAAGTACGTAGTTGGTTACAATGCTCTGTGTGTGACTTGCTTCAGTGTTGTTTTGGATGTCAGTAATATTCATTTTGTAATTTGTAATGTCTGTATCATACATTTCTGTGTTGTTTTGAGTATCCACACTGATGTTCCCTGTTTCTGTGCTTTCTGTGATCTGCATGCTGTTAAGAATATTCAAGTCACAAAGGTTGCTGTTCATATCTTGAAGACACTCATTGTTATTAGGGCTCCTCATGGTCATTATATATTCCATGTCACTGCCTTTCAGATCCAGTCGCTTATCTTTCAGTTTCATACGTTCAATTTGCCACTTCGCAAGTTGACTGCGCTTCTCTGGCACCTCAGAGAGAGCAGTGTAGTAACGCACCAAATCAACCCTGGAAAAACAGACACACAAACATCAATAACTGCTTTCGGAAGGTTTGTGAAATAAGTGTCAAAAGTGTACAGCTTGTAAAGGGAAGAGCAACTACCGTGACAAACTTATGTCTGAGAACAGCACCAGATACATTCTCCAAACTCTGAACTTATGTTAAAGAACAGTAGTTTGACTTTTAATCTATAATGGACAGGATACTTGCTTCACTGTACACATTTTGGTGCATACTGATAGGATACACTGAAGACATTCTGGTGCACCCTGATTTTGTTTAGTACAGGTATGATCCATCTTTACTGAAATAACTGCAGATGTGCTGGTACATCTTGACTGGGTTCACCAGATATTTTGGTGCATAGTGACAGGATTCACTGCAGGAGTCTAGGTGCATCCTGACTGCATTCACTACACGTGGTGGACCCTGAGTGGGTTCAATGCAATGTTCTACTGCAAATGACTGGGTTCACTACAACTGTTCTGGTACATTCTGACTGCAATCACAGTGTATAGTCTGATGCATTGCAACTGGGTTAACTGCAGAGGTTCCAGTGCATTGTAACTGGGTTCACTGCAGATGTTCTGATGCATGCTGATTCTCCAGTCCATGACCAGTTAACAACTACAGTAAAATCTCTATCCATCATTTCTGAAGGACCCATGGGGGATACCAAAACAAAGGATGCATGAAGTATTTAATGTGTAAGAAAAAGAAGAAAACAATAAAAAATGAATATTGTAAGTTCCCCATTTTGACCACAACAATTATAAACAAACAAAAAGTTCCTTTAATATCTGTGTGCTTATTACTATTTAGCCATTATTTATGAACTAAAGAAAAGAATGCCTTACATGGATACCACATAGGTCCAACCACCCATAAGGCCATAATCCAATATTGGCAAACCAACTGTATGCAGAATTTACATGAAATTTGGTATAACAGTTCCACACAAGGTGTTTGAGCAAGCATGAGTTTTGTGAAAATCAGCACAATGAAAGTTATATTCTACTTAAGGGCACAAATAAAGTCTAACACTTCATCTGATTTGGATGAAATTTGGCACAGGAGATGTCCACAAAAACTGGGTGACTGCAAGCTTCATAAAAATTGGCACGGTGCTTTAAGCGCATGAATGCATTTACAAACATATTTTCCACACTTATTGCCTCATTTGGGTAAAATTCATTATAAGGGATCTGAACATAGTGTGTTACCTATGTTTCAGGTTCTAGCCGTAAACAGGTCTTTACAGGGTTTAATTAATTTTTTCAGCTGTGTAAGATAATTACAATATCTGGCAGTCAGAAACTGGGGAAGAGAAATTAGTTTAAGAAGGATGGAGGCAGCATACTGCTTCAAAGGAGATGGAGGTATGTCTGTCACTCATTTTACAACTGTCAAGTTTGTAGAAGTTTTGAGACCTGGCGTTTGTCAAATTTGATACTGGACAGTTTTTGCAGTTGTAATTCATCAACTGGGAGATTACAAAGCACTCTGACCCAAAATATTTGTTTATTGGGAGTTTTTGGTATTTTGTAACTGTTCTGGGACAGAAAACATACTGGACAATGAACATGTTGGTTAAGGCAATATCTAATTTAATTTTGAATACTTAATTATTACAATACAATAATTCTTGAACTGTGTTAAATGATGCACTTCAGTTATAATGTTACTAGCAGCACTTCCTAATGCAAAATATTACCAAATTAATCACAATTAATTCCCCTACGGAATTCGTATAAAATGTGTTTTTCATAACACGTAGCTTCTTGGAATCACTAATCACAATGTTAACACTTGAAATGTTATAGTCTGAATGTGTAAGCAGCACAGCAGCATGTCCTGTTTTGTATGAACTACACCAAAACTGTAAGTCAATAACACTTCAGTTAAACTGAATGATGGACCATTGTGGTCACAATTAACATGCAGTATGGTGTGTTTATGGCAAGTGACTTGTGACTGCCTTTGCAGAATGCAAGCCTTATGCATGTGTATGCACATGGAGCCACTTGGTGACTGACTCACTCACCCGTACTTCCAGCTCACTACCTGCATACTTACAAAAACCCAAGCCATTTAAATTGCTAGAAGCTTATAGCATCATGCCACCAGTTTTATGACAGTGAGTCAGCAAGCGTGATGCATGAAGCTGCACAAAGCCCACTGAATCATAAGCCTGGCGTGGTGTTATTTTTCGCATGTAGGCATTGATGCAATTCTGTGCAACGAATATGAGACAATCTGACTGCAACAAAATATATAACAAAGCTGTTACATAAAAATTTGTCCTCAGCATGAACAAGTGGTTTACTGAAATAAATCAGAGCATTCTAGCATGTGGTTTGGTTTAGCCAATAAGGTTTAAACCTAAAAAAAATTGAAATTGGGCCTGCTTGGGACTTCAACATTAAAATTTCGGCCAATAAGAATATTTTAAAATTAAGAGGGAAGATCTTTTTCTTAGGGGCAGACCACATGAGTTCAAACGCATGACATTCTTTTTGGTATATCTGAGTCCAGTGGACATGTTGTTTCAATGTTCCACAAATTTTCGGTCACTTACAGAAAAATTCATAACCTGAAAGTGATGTGTGCATAAAATATTGTGAAGTGCTTAATTAAAATCAAAGGATGCACTTCAGGATTGAGAATTTCATTTTAACAACAGAAATAAGCCATCATGTGTGAAATTAAAAAAACTTCACTCACTCTGCACAATAGAGATGAAACTGCTTCCCAGTGCCATAGTCAATGATATCATAATAGTGAAGTGTGATAATTTCACCAACACTGCTCATTAACTGGCAATAAATCACTGAAGCATTTGTTTCATTAGTGTATTGGTGAAGTGACTGTGGGAGCTGAGACACCTCCACATAATATTCCCAATGAAGATAAGATTTCATCTTGCTGAGTCTAGAATAGTCACCTTACCTTGACACCCTTTCTGTTCAGATTGTGTAAACTAACACTGTCAAGCCAGTGTTAAAATTCATAAATTGCAAGACATAACAAATTGCTGGTGCCCAGATTTATATTAAATGTACCTGACTTATCTAACCCTAATCCAGTAATTCATAAACAATTATCCTACCAGGAGATAAGTGATCTAGAATCTAGGGAGGCAGTACCACTTCGTCCCCTCAAACCTGGAAACAAATGGTGCAAGCCCTGAACAAACAGGCCTGCGTGGATGGGGGTCATCTTCAAAGGATAGGTGTCCACTTTTGAAATGTGAATACCACTCAAATGTCTCCGACTGACTTAGGCAGGACCCTCCTACAGCTGCTTGCAGCATTTTGTACATTTTAGCACCAGTTTTTCCCAGATGGAAACAGAAATCAATGCACACACGCTGCTGCACTTTCCCCTTTATCATGAGAAGCGACGTACACTGCAAGTAGATGTTCAGTGAAAGGCTTCGACAGACCGAATGCCGACCTCCGGTTTTGCACATACACTTGCGCAGAGTTGACACATGTCCCACTCTGTTGCCAGTCCGCTACATATTATAGTTTCCCAGGAAAAAACCAGTCCCAGAATTAAATGATCAGCCCACGTATGTTGCGGAAATTATCACACCGCTGGTGGTGGAGACCAAGAGATACTATCATGAACACCAAGACATACTTGACAAGGGACCTTTGCCCCTACCTGATGTAACTGAGGCTGAAATACTTGTGATTTTTTGCAGCAGCAATACAAATGGGACACTGCTTACAGGACAAACTGACAGACTACTAGGCAATGACTAACCAATTCCACACACATTTCTACAGTAGCACTATGAAACAGGACAGATACCTTTACATCCTTTGCTTTCTATGCTTCACAGACAACAAGAATGAGCCTGACATAATGGACAAAAATTCTGACAGGTTATGGAAAATGTGAAATCTGTTTGAAATTCTAAACAAGATATTTTTAAAATTTTACAGCCCTTCTGAACATCTGGCCATAGACGAAATTATTGTTTTGTACAAAGAAAGGGCCATTTTCTGACAATACACACCCAAGAAACACAACTGTTTTGGGATCAAAACTTACAAATTATGTGACGAGAATGGATACAGTATGACAGTTTATTTCGGCAGAGACAGAGAACGAACTGTGTGACACTTGACTGTATCTCACATAACAGTATCTGAACTGACATGGAAAATACAAGATCATGGCCAAAAAACTGTATATGGACAATTACTTCTCCTTCCCAGACTTATTCAATGACTTGGCCATAAAGCAAATTTACTGTTTTGGCACTGCTAGGCCCAACAAGATGGGCATGCCACAGGACTTAGGGCCCCAGAAAATGACACTCCAAAGTGACAACCTTCGAGTATGGACTAGGGGTGACTTCATAGCAATACTATGGCGGGACAAACATGATGTATGAATTTTGACAAACATTTATGATGCACCAGCAGAGTGTAATTTCTGTGATAATAATGGGAAGGCCATAAACTTGCAAATTGTGGTGGATTACACTCACAACATGGGTGATGTACATAAGGGAGATAGAACTGCTAATTCTTACTCCATCAACTGGTGAACATGGAAGTGCACAAAGAAACCGTTCTACCATCTGTTTGACCTGGCCATTCTAAACAGTTACATTCTCTTTTCCTCATGTGGGGGTAAGAAAATTTCACATAAGGATTTTTCGCTAACCCTAGTGAGGAATTTGTTGGCACAGGCTGGACAAGAACGGAATGGGCCAAGGTCAAAAGGAAGACCACCTGCTGAAGCTATTCAAGTTGTTAGACTTGAAGATGTGGCAGAAAACATTGGACTATTCGGTCCGCCGCACACAAAAGATGTCATGTATATTCAGCCAGGGGTGGGAACAAAAAAGTTTCAGTCAAGATGCAGAGGTGTGATGTAGCACTACGTTTGGATAGAAAATTCTTTCTAGACTACCACACCTAGGCAAATACCTGAAAATTTTCAGGCTGTTTAACTGAACATATGTAAAATTGGGGCCTCAGATGGAAATGTAAGGAAAAGAAATTTAAAATTTAAAACATTCATAAATTTGTCTTATTTAGGCCCTAGAATTATAATGCATTTTTAAAAGGCCTGCTGAAATATCTCCGTTTCAGTTACTCTTGCCTTGATGGAGTAAGGATATCATACAGAGATTCTTACTTCATCCACGTAAAAGATATACTGGAAACGATGGTGCATGTTGGTAGACTGGAACAGTACTCAACCTACATTTGTCTGTCTCAGTGCGTGACAGTGACGAAGCCTAAATGTTGCATGTGATCTGCGAGTGGTATGAAGAGAAAAGTTTTTAGTGTAGTTGGCAGAAGATGCGCATGCGTGCGCGTGTGTGTGTGTGTTTAGTAAGATGTTTCTGACACAACCATGCCAAGTCACAACTCCACAAATTCTGAAGCTGGAATTTCCTATGCAAACTTGGGGCCCGAAACAGAAATATAAGTAAAATAAATTGACAATTATTAAATTTATTTTAATTAGCTTCCTTCACATAGGCACTAAACATTTCCACTGGATTTTTTTAAGAACCGAAATACCTGTCATTTATTCCCTAAACAATGCAGATTACTTAATTATTTCATCATCTTTGGCTCATATGATATAAACATTTATTTTGAAACATGCGTGAATGATTTAATGGGCTGTTGCAGAAAATCTCCTAACCCTGGGCAAGAAGACTGGATTAATGTCCATACGATAAAGGTTAAATGATTTTACACAGAAAATAAACACATCCAACTTAATTTCAAGTATACTACTGACGAGAGTGAGGTTCAGAAGAATAACCAGAACAATATCAGCCCGGCAGGGATGTGGGGTGGGGGGGGGGGGCACGTGTGGTTTGCATTACTTTTGGGATAACCTAATGAATATGCACAAGAATGCTGTATAGTTACATGCTTTCAGCAGGTAGATAAGAAAATGTTCATGCCATACTGTGCTACAGGCATACCAAGTGAAAGCAAGGGGGACAGAAGTATGTCTGCCTTATCACAGTTTCATTTGAGGTGCCAAAAAAGTTATGAAACAAAAGCAGCAGTTCACTGACATTCATCCATGTGATTTTTTGCTAACACAAGTGTCCATCAGCATAAAATCACAGATCATGGGGTAAGAGATAAAAAATATAGTCAAGCAGAAGTCATGAGGAAGACATTTGGATTAAAAACTGTGAACCACTATAAAATTAGCAACGGTGGAAGCTCAAACCAGATGTGCACGTGGCGGTGGTTCAGGGGCCAACACCACTACAGTGAAACCACCGAAATTCAACGGTGCAACATCCTGGGCTGTGTTTCACGGACAGTTTGAGGCTGCAGCAGTCCAAAATAATTGGACGCCAAATTAGAAATCTGTGCATCTTTTAAGTGTGTTACAGGGTAAAGTGTCTGACATTCTTCACACCATGCCAACTGAGGCAACATATGAGGACTTTGAGACCGTTTTGGTGACTACCAGCGAGCAGTGGCCTACTAGTTGCAGCTTAAGGCCAGGGTGCAGACGAGCGGCGAGACATTGCAGGAGTTCGCAGCAACTGTAGAGGAGCTGGCACACTGAGCCCTTGTTGGGCTTCCTGCTGCCCTTATTCAGAGGCTGCCCACTCTTTCATCGACATTGCATGGGACTGGGAGATGAAGCAGCACCTCTTGATGGGAGGAGACTGGACCCTAAATCAGGCATTGAAATTGGAAGCAGGCAAAGCGGCAGCACGGCCACCAGCAAGATTGCGGGAGTTGACCAGGATGCGTGCTAGGGCCAATCAGCCATCAGTATGCAGACATGAGGGATGACCTGTATCATGGCAGTGTGGGTCTGCCAGTCACCTGCCAGAGACTGCAGGAGGGGGCTGTGTGAAAAGAGGAACCAGGACTAAGGAAAACGAGTAAATTCCAGCGAGAAGAGGGGCCCAACGGCAACACCACTTTCAACCCCTCAATTCACACTTACAGTTCTAGATCAGGGGACCCATGACAGTCTAATGACCGAGGGCTGTTTCCAAGGAAACCATGTAGAGTGACCATTGACATCGGCTTCTTAGTAACCATTGACCGAACTGGCCTGACATAGTCACAGGACAGCCTGAGAGGAAGTCTGCCTTTAGAGAGAACATCCTGGTACTGAAGGAGACCCTTGTTAAGCCAACTCTGGGATGGCAGGCCCTGAGGATCTGGGTGTTTGTCACTGAGGTTACAGACAAGTTCATCCTGCGGTTAGGTGTCCTGCAGGCTTATGTCATGTCTGTGGACCTAGGATGCCATCTGCTAAAACTAGGCCAGGAGGAGGTGACACTATGGATACCTGGTGCCCAACCAAAATCTGCCAGGCTCTCACTGGTCGGTGACAAAGTGATTCCAGCTCGATGTGAGAGGGTGGTAATGGCAAGGTTAGAGGCACCTTTGGGGACAAATGTCCTCATTGGACCCAGCCAGAAGAGTTCCTGCAAGGAAGAGCCAGTGGTGTGGGCCACAGTCATAAATGACCAAAAGCCTGAGCCATGACATAAGCAGGGGATCTGCCAACAATGGGCAGACAGCCAAAGTGTGCGGAGAGTAGCTGCTGCCACTGCTAATGACTGGGATTGACAAGACCTGAGGAGGGAACAATTGGCAGACAACGATCTTGAGTCACTAATGCAGGAGCTCGAAGCTGGACAACGCCCCGAGTGGAAGGATATCAGTGACCGGGGCCCAATCTACAACAGCTATTGGGCCCCGTGGAAATCCCTTGCAGTGAGAGACAGCATGCTGGAACGTCACTGGGAGTTGGCCGTCGGAAAAAAGAAGATGGCTCAGATAGTCATCCCCCGCAACAAGGTGAAGGAAGCACTGGCAGAGATGCACGAAGGCACATCCAGGGGACATTTGGAACTAACAAAACCATGAACAAGGTCTGGCAATGTTACTATTGGTTGCACTTAAGGGGCAAGGTAGAGAGGTGGTGTTGACAGTGTTGACACCTGTGCCGCCAACCGAGGTCCGAAGATCAGAATTCGGGGCCTGATGCACCTATACAACGTCGGAGCTCCCCCAGACAAGGAACAGTTGATGACAGATTACAGTCGACCTTGTGGAACAAATGCACAATATCCACCACTCTGCCCGCCAGCACCTGAAAGTGACCAACAACTGAACAAAGGACCAATACGACCAGCTGGCCAAAGTGGTTGGTTTTCAAGAAGGCAATACAGTGTGGCTATACTACCCTACCCAGAAGAGAGGAAAATCACCCAAGCTGCAGATGTGCTGGGAAGGTCCCCACTTCGTCATCACCCAGATCAACGTCATAAACCGGATTCAGTGGTATCCCAGGGCAAAGATGATGGTTGTCCACCTGGAGACACTGGTGCCATACCTGGGGGCTACTCGGGATGGGGAGGGAGCAGTGTAACACAGCGCCATAGCCCCTAGAATAGCAATGTCCTGCAAGACCCGCAATGTCATGGCAAGAATCGTCCTGGGTGACAAAAGAGGCAGAACATTCTAACGTACCTACATGTGTAACTGTGGCAGAATGAATGTTCAAGATGGACTATCCAGTGCCACGTAGAAGTTTCCAAGTGTGCAATAAGCCTTATATAGGAAAGCGGACGGCATGACAGGGGAGAGTCTTGTGGCGACAAGCAAGCAATAGCGGTGAAGCAGCAACTGAGTGTTGGGCAGTCTTGTGGTGAAAAGTGAGGCAGCGTATGCGTAAAGCATTGAGTGGATCACGAGCATTTATTGGAGCTGTATGGTGCATCTGTGAGTGAGGTACTGGGTTCAAGCAGCGTCAGGGCTATGATCCTGAAGAACTGAATGATAAGAACAGGCTTAACTGCTGACAGTAATTCTTCAAAATTCTGCTCTAGGTTCTGTATTCATTACTGCTTTAATTACTGTATCTGTAGTGTCAATAAACATTGTTATTTGTTAAACCAAAGGTCATTCTTTTACAATACAGGGGCTTGATTGCTAGATGACTCGCATAAAGTAAAAATATGTAATGAGCCAACATACAGAGGAGCAGACAGTATGGCCTCTAAACAACACACTTACAGTGTAGACATACACAGAAAATTAGGACGTCTGTCAAATGGAAGTTTGTCAAGTAGGAACTGGAAAAGTTCATGGCATATTTTAAGATATAACTCCAAAACTGTTTGGAGGGTTTAAAGAAAATATACAAAAGGAAAGCTATAAAGCCAAGATTTGAATGCAGCAACTCCAGAGTATAAAGGACTGCTAACTGCTACATGGCTACATTTAGTTCCACTAAGACAGAAATGCTTACAAAATGGACTCACTTTTCTAGCTCTATCTGTCTTGCCATTTCTGCTTCTACTTCTGCTGCCTGTTGTGCAAGCCGTTCATCTTCTTCCATCTGCTGCTTTTTTTCAGCCATCTTACATGCCTCTGCTATCTGGATTTGCTCTTTTAGCACAGCAAGCACAGACTGTTTCCTAGCAAGTACCTGGGAGGTCTTCATGTCATGTTCCACTGCAATAAAGTGCCTGACTTTAGGGTCCAATAAATGCTACAATCAGCAGCCTGTCCCCTGGTATTATAGAATACAAAATATCAGTATACTAGGACCAGATTAACTTGTACTTGCCATGCCAAAACACAAGGTATCATCACAGGTAACTGGCAGAGAGCTGTATGGTACCAATGTACATACAAAATTTGGACACTCCTGCCAATGTCTGGTTACTCAAAAAGTGTAGCTGTGGCACAGTAACCTGACAGTGTCATGTTTGCAGTCTACGCTGACCATTTGCCAACATACATGTAATTCAGTCAGTGTCACTTCCCAATAGAAATGCCTTCACAATTGGGATAACAACAAAATCCTGGAAGTGCTCTATTTCCACAGTGTTCAAAACCATTCAACAATACGAACATTTTAAGAATTATGAGATTGCAATCATGCACATGGAGCTGGTAAAGTCATAATGTTCCTGGACAAACAATTTTCTCTATAGACACATTCACATCACAAACACATATATAAATTTCTCCAATGACTTTATGTACTACAATAAATGGAATCTTTATTGCCAAATGATTCCTTCTAGATTTCTGTGTAGTATTAATGTGAAAAAAAAAATATATATAGTGTATAAATACATACTTCCCACAAACATATTACAGAACAGAAATACAAATGGAGGTTAATATTTTCAGCCAAAACATAATAACAACTGAGGAACGAACACACATCCACACTAATAACCAAATTTAGGAAGTATGCTTCCCAAAGGCTACAGTACCCACCCGACAAAGAATCTCAACACACCACTTAGTCTTGATTGTGTGATTAGTTATGGTCTCATTAATGGTTCCTGCTAACTACTGTCCATTGTACAGGAATAATGATTTGAAAAGAACGTGGTATTGCTTGTAGTCTACACAGAAGTACTAGTCTGACATTTTCTTGGAGGGACATAGGAACAACCTCAGTTAGGAAAGGTGGCATTAGTGCCAAGATGCCTTTGTGTTTTAAATTTTATAAGACTGTCGACAACTTACACTATATAGTTATACATACTCATACATTATGTTATTTGATTAGTGGAAGGGCCTTTCCAATGGAAACCAGAAAAATTATATGAACTGATTTCTAGTAAAATATATACAGCACAATGCCACTAACCATCAGTGCAGTACACATTATCTTCTACACACTGTCTCCAACATTCCACTATGGTATAAATTCTTTGGGAGAAGAAGTCTTGTGGTTGCTGCGCCAGCCAGTCATGTGTCTCCTTTACCTCATCTGACCCGAAATTTCTTCCATGTAGAGCATCTTTTAGGGGTCAAACAGGTCAAAATTGCTGGATGCCAAATCTGGTGAATATGGTGGATGCAATAATACGTCCAATTTTATATCCTGAATCTGTCTCACAGTATAATGGGGTGTATGAGGTTGGGCATGATCATGCTGCAGGCACACACCATAGGACAACAAACCATGGCATTTTCTTTGAAATGGTGGCTTAAGCTGACTCTGAAGCATGTCACTGTACCTTTCACTGCTTAATTTTTTGTATTTGCTCCAGGCAATATTCAAGAAAAATTCCTTTATGATCCCAGATGTAAACTGTGAGTGAACACTTTCTAGTGGAAGCATGTGAGTGTATTTTCCTTGGCCAAAGTGCATTCTGAACTAGCATGTCTGCTTTTTGGTGTGAAAAAGGGCATGCCGGATTCATCTCTGGTAATTATGTCCTACAATGTCTCTCCTTCCTCCTTGTACCTTGTGAGAAGCAATGAACACACATCTTTTCACAGTTACTAGATTTCTGGTGTTAAACGCCTAAGAATCCACCATGCACAAACTCTTCTACAGTGCAGCTTTTCTGGATGGATGGTGTGAGCACAGCCAACACTAATGTTCATTTCTATTGCAGTTTCACTAATTGTAACGCAGTGTCTTTCTCATAAGATATGATCAACTGATGCAGTCATTTCAGTTGTTATGACACAATGTGCCTTTCCAGGCCATGAGAATCTTCAACAATTTGTATCTGGTTCTTGAATTTCTGGACCCACTTGTAGAGTTGTGTTTCACTCATACATCACGCGCTGTATTTGGCCAACATTCTTGTATAGATTTCTGTTGGTGTGACACCTCCTCCAAATCTGAATCACTGATCACATATCCTGTTTGGTGCATTAATGCAAGAAAGCCACCATCTTCAGAAACTGATAATTTCAGCTTCTAATGCAAGAAGGCGTTGTGTACTCACATGTTGTTATCAAAGGACCTCAAATTGTAACATAAAGTTAGGGTTGTTTCATATTACAAATTTTACACTTGTACATTTTCCAGTTTTCATTTCAGTGACCTTTGTAAGATGTAATGGGAAGGATGACCAATAAATGATGAAATTGAATGGATATAGAAGGAAGTGAACATTGCATAATTAAGGAAGTGTTTCTGCACCTTGCACGGACTAAGGAAGATCACAAAAATATATGCCACAACAGCCAGCAAAACAGTCAAGGTTTGAACTAAGATGACTCACAAACACAAATCAGAACCAACACAGGCTGATGCAAATTACTCAGTAATATTCTTTAATACTCTCCAAAAACTGTGTCCAGGACCCAAAATATATTACAAACACAAAGATCAGAAATAAGTTCTTAAGTTTCCCATTTTATAATTACAGAAGAGAATACTATTCTGTATACAGGCAGAGATCATTCACTTCTTAAATTATGTCAAATATCATAAATAAGATTACAGTCTTCTGAGATGCGATGTTGTCCAGTTTGCTAAATAAGTACCAACTTTTAAGACAATTGGATGCCTTCAATTTCAGTACCCATTTAACAAACTACAAGAAATTACAAACCTGAAACAGTGAATCCTGATATTCACTGCTGCAAAGGTAAAGACAAAGTTGTCCTTATATATGACATGCAGGCATATGGGGGAGTGGAAGTAGGGCTCCACACTCTTAACCTCAGCAGCAGAAGTAAGTGGTCAGGTTCATGCCCTGGCCACTTTACCTCAGAGGATAAAGCTCGCTGGTAGCCACTGCATAGGAGTTTGAGTAGTCTCCAGAGCCAGGATGGATGCTTTGGAGAACTGGAAAATATCTTGTTCCTGCCAGGAAACCATGATTCCTCAGTCATCCAGCCTGGACCCTAGTCACTAGACTACGCGCTGCTGGCTCCTATTCTTTGTTGTGATAACCTTCAACCTCACATATCAGACATAAAATTTAAACACAAGATGTAAATCTCAATAATATTTGTCCTTTATAATTTAGTGCATGCTTACCTTGTGAATGGTAGTACAGACATTTAATAAATGTGATTTAAGGGTGATGAATGTAGCTCTTTCAGGAAAAGAACATATAATGGGATGAAATTTGATATTTATTGTATGGTGACCATAAACTTAGAACACATATACTTAATACTCACACAGTTCAAAACATACTTCTGAAAAGGGGGTTTTAATATGTATGTTTGTTTAGGCATTAGGGCTCTTCTGAATAAAAATGAAGTTCTGAAGCTATAAATCTGAAACACAACTGGTAGGGTTTCATGGATGCACGACTGGCATATGACAAGGTGTATATAAATCCAAAACAACTCAAAGACAGAAGAAACATACACATACACACAAACCCAAGCTGTGATTCAAACCCGCTCTGTGTTTGTGTGGTCAAAGACAGTATATGAAGAGTATATTCTTCAAGAAAATTTAAATAAAATTCATTTAATGACGTTCAATGTTTCTGGTGGACATAAGAAAAATGGGCTTTGCACCATGTTTGTATGTCTTCACATGTACTACAGTACTCACATTTTAGCCTCTGCAGTGAAGCCCGGTGAGCAACCTGAACAGCCTCCAGCAATGCATGCTGCTCTTCCTCCTTTACCCTCCGAAAAAAGTCACTCATGTCAAGTGGCTGGCCACAGGCAGCAACAGCTCTGCGTTTGTAACTGAGGCACTCTGCTTCCAACTGCTCAAGTTCAGCACTGTGCAGACAGCAGCGCATTGTTGGGTAGCCACTTTGTAGTATCACACACAGTTCATCCTATAACATTGCAGCATCCTAAACAAAATTGTCAGATAAATATGTAACAGTCTTGCAGTCATTTATTTACACACTGTATGAGTCCACATAACACTAGTCATAAGATTTTCAGCATTAAATTTTGTCAGTGATATTTTTAGGTTATCTAAAAATGAAGATATCTATCCCTCAGTGAGACCAATGTGAGTCATAGGATCGAGAAGAATTAATTTATGTATTAAACTATTTATTTACATTAGCAATGGTCTGAGACAAGGAGATGCTCTATCACCACTGCTTTTCAACTTTGCTTTAGAGTACGCTATTAGGAGGGTTCAGGTAAATCAGGATGGCTTGAAACTAAATGGTACACATCAGCTTCTGGCTTATGCCGATGATGATAATATACTGGGAGGAGG
>Ga0136643_10008031_pt1 | contig 15354 bp, 10 predicted proteins | sample TergutLab28metaG_FD_96883 | JGI IMG/M metagenome (GOLD analysis project Ga0136643, IMG submission 96883) | Labiotermes labralis P1 segment gut microbial communities from Petit-Saut dam, French Guiana - Lab288 P1 (version 3) (version 3) | ecosystem: Host-associated > Arthropoda: Insects >... | reverse complement strand
GTATTTATTTGGTTTATTGAGCTTGCTCCATTACAAGTTAGTAATACTACATGCTTCAATACTTGTGTGTGTGTGTGTGTGTGTGTATATGTATGTGTGTGTGTATGTGTGTCTGTGCGTGCGGGCGTGTATGTGTGTGTGTGTTTTTTTTTTTTTTTATTTGAAGTCACCTGGATTTGACCTCCAAGAACATATCAAGTAATGGCATAAAGATACATGTAAATTCTGTGTGAAATATTTTTTTATTTGTACGTTGACAGTCGCAAACATAGAAGTGTGAGAAAATGAAGTTGTACTAGGCAAATTTAACATAATTGAAATCTGTGCTAATGACAGTTTTGTGCAGAGATATTTTTTACTTAATGAACTTACCTTGTTTGTAGCAGATCCATCAAATGTTGAGAAGCCATCTGTATCCAACATGACAGAGGGACGAGACAAGCATCTGCCCAGCTTCTGGATACCATCCAAAACTCCTGAGGCCAAGGATAAGACCCTGAAAAAACCTGTAAGTTAACATTTTGAGGTCATTTTTTGAATGAAAATGAATTAGTTTAGTCAGAACTATGTGTTGAAAATCAAGTTACGTTATGTCTTAGTACAGCCAATTAAATATGTCTTTGAGTTTTGGCTGTAAATGAAACATGATTTTGTCCAGCTCTCTAAACTTAACCTTTCAGTGTCTGTGTTTGCCTGTTTGCTGATTGGTACAGTTAGAGAGAAGATAATATCAGGGCAGAAAGACAGTTGTTGCCAGGTCGAAGAAATTGACGTGAATTTGATGTTAATCATTCTCACTGCTGCATAGTTAATAGCTTTGTATGTTTAAATCCAAAGTTCATGATAAGGAGCCCATGAAATGCTCATACTTAACTAACAATTCTACGTCTGAGAGAGGTCAGGGTTTAACACAAACTATTTGCCTTAGATTTTCATCATATTTGAACTCTTTAATATATGCACTTTTAATAAATTATACAGTTCTGTTAGGTACAACCATTTTTTATTAATTTGGTAAAGTTTGCGACATGTTTCAGTCATTTTAACCATCTTCAGGCATTAATATACATTATCTAAAACCAAAGTGGACATGCGTTAAAAAATATTCAGTAATTTGTGAAATCTCACAAATTTTACAAATGTCATTATAATGTAGCATTGTGTGTTAATATGTCTTGTGTATCTTACTGTTGTGTTATTAAATGAATACCACATTGTTTCTAATACTGTTAAAATTGTGTACATTGTTCTGTATTGATTTGCCTGGTTTGTTTATATATGAAAATGCATTTTCTTGATTTCAAATTGTATCTGCAATGGGCAACGTTAACTTAATGTTTGGGAGTTAAGTATAAGTATTATTCAATCTTTTTGTTTTGATTTGTTTGTTACTCACTCACTCAATTAATTACTTACTTACTTATCTGCTTGCTTGCTTGCTTTTGCACTTACTTACTCATGTTCTTTCTTACATGTAGTGGTATAACACTCAGTTACATGAACACATTTTGGCCTTTAGTAAGTCATCATCAAAGAAAATGTTCATTGTTGTAAGTTTATAATTAATAATTTGACATTTACATCTAAGTATTCTCTTCTTTTAAGATGTGGGACAACACTGCAACAGCCTAAATTGCAGCAAACCATAACATGTTGTTCTTTGTCTTGTAGGACAAGACAGTGTATTGCCCAATAAGTGGGAAACCTCTGAAAGCCAAGGATCTGATTGATATAAAGTTTACACCCGTGAAAGATCCTGATGACAAGAAGGCTTTGATTGTGAAACAGAATCGCTACATGTGTCCTATTACCCATGACATCCTCAGCAACTCAGTCCCCTGTGCAGTTATTAAAACTACGTAAGTACCACTCTGTGCTGAGTTCAATTAATTTCTTCTGTCTTTGCAGTCCTGTTGCTTTATGAGGGTGCTGAATTTTGACTGTGCTGGAAACTTGATGACGAACTTGTCCAACATGGGACAGTCAGTTGGCTTTTATCTGTATATAAGAGAGGTCAGGTGTGTAGAGAACAGGATGATGGTTTTAAAGAGCATAAAACCATTGGTTCTTAATTGCCATACATGTTTAACTGAACTAAAAAATATTGTACAGCTGAACAAGAGAAGTAAACACAATCTGTGCTGAAGACGAGACCACCCTACTGTGTTGAAAAGTAGGGCACTAATCGCCAAGTGATGCAGTACCAACTCCCAGAGGAACTGTCACTTGGGTAAGGTTTATTTGTAATGTGTTATAGGGTGTTGCTTTGTTGGTTCACTTACATTCCAGACCTCTACAGCCTGATTTTATGGGAGGAGCATCTAGCTTTTGTCCTGAACATTTCACAGATATGCATGAGGCTATAACATGGATATCACTGTATAGAGATACACATGGTTTAAATACTGATTTATATGTTTTAATCTTATTTTACTGTATTTGCCCAAATATAAGAAGAATTGTTTCATAACTCATCTGAAAATGGTCACCTTATAATCGTGCACAAGTTTAACCCTTTGGCTTTGGAACTAAATGTCCAGTTTGCTACCTGCAGCAGATCAGAATTTACTTAGTGGCTACATAAAAGTAGCCATATCTAAAGAACGTTTGGCATTTTGAGCATCACACTGTGCATTGCAAATGTGTGATATTTGGTCACAAGGGCTAGATAAACATCTTCTATATAAGTATTTCTCTGAAAATTGAAGATTGTGGAGAGGGTTTGTTGTATTGGCAGGGCCATCATATTTGTACTTGGAGCATGTATTAGATACAGTTAAATGCAAACTGCCTGAAAAGTAAACTCAAAACTTATGCTATAAAAGATAATTAAAGTTCATTGTGATACCATGAGTAGCTAAGGGAATGTCAGACAATGAACCACCTGCAACAGTTATTGGAGGGTATTAGTGTAAATATTTGCATGGGCCTATGTAATCTTTGGCTTGAACATGTCTGGTGTTGTCAGTAAAGCAGGGTAAAAGATAAAGCAATCCCATTACAGGCCTGGAGTGGCCCAGAGGGTTCCAGGAAGTTAAGGTTCCTAGATTACATGACAACACCACAGGATGGTGGTAAGGTTGTCAGCCTTACGCACTGGCAGCCTTTACCTCCAGGAAATACTCCTGGTACTCATTTCTGTTAGAGGCTGAGTTGACCCCAAGGCCATAATGCGATCGGAAAGATCATGTCAATGAAAAATTCCAATGACACCATCTGGGATTGAACCGTCGACCTTCCGATTTGTAGCACAGCACCAGTAATGGAGGGACATAGATATTATTCTCCAGAAGAAGAAGTTCATAGGCGTGAGACATAGTGATTTAGCAGGTATTCCACAGAATGTTTGTACTTACCAAACATTTGTGGTTTGCTTGGTGGTTACTGCATGTTGCTATTTATTCTGCAACTTCCATTGTTCTCTCAACGGGTTCAATGTAATGACATACAGAATGCTTTGTCAAGCCCAGATGCCACAAATAATTTAGGCACCAGATTCTTGCATTCATATAAATGAAGAAATATGTTAAGATGCACAGTTTCTATGTTTAGTCTCATTTATATTTTCTCATTTAGTACATGAGGATAGGTAGGGATGGTTGCATCAGTGAAGTGCTGGCTATTTCCTGGGTTTCATTCTCAGTAGGTGAATTGATTTTTAGGCACACTCACAAAATTATGAAACGCAACTATTGGGTTCTTCGTGTGTGTGTGTGTGTGTGTGAGTCTGTGTGTCTGCCCTTATGGAACAACTTGGCTCTTACTGGGCAGATTTTCATGAAATATGATATTTGAGTATTTTTCGAAACTGTCGAGAAAATTCAAGTTTGTTTAAAATCTGACAAGACTAGTGGGTAATTTACATGAAGATCTAGGTACATTTATGATAATATCTCGCTGAATTTTTCTTACAGTGAGAAATGTTTTAGACAAAAGTGTTAGAGAATATTGAAACAAACGTTTTATGTTGAATAAATTTTTCCCAAAAATTGTTCCTTTTTGAGTTGATGTGGAAAAATATGGTCGAGACAGATAGGCCACAGTTGACAATATAATATGACGCATGTGCTTTACATGCTGGATGATGGGCCCCAGACCCCACACTCAGAATGTGTAATACTTCTTCCTTTTTGGCGACAACATTGGTTATGCGAATGTGCCTCAGTGTCATGTTCATATGTACATTACACCTCTTGTTCTTTTTGCCACCATGTCAGAATGTGGTATTCATGAAGAATAAATCAGCTACAGTTTCAGCACTTTTCTTCGGAATCTGTCATATCTTTCTCTGTGGATTTTTACTTTTGATAGTAAAACATGTTCATAATATTTTGATGTTCTTTGGTTGTAAAGGCTTCTCCATGTGTATGACACATGAAACTATCATTAACCATTCCATGGTAATATAAACTTATCAGTACAATAATAAGCAGCCTTTTAGGTAGGTTTTCACCCTTTTTATGGGCCACGAAGGCCCTTAGGGTGAGTAGAGGTATAGCTCTACTCTTTCTAGGACCTCGGCTCTCTAGATGGGAGTGTGGGGGTCAGCCTCACGCCCCGGCCGCCTCTACCCCCGGGAAGGACCCGGTATCCATTGTACAGGAGGCTGGGTGGGCCCCAGGGCTTGCGGGAAATCTCGTCCCCACCGGGATTCGATCCTGGACTGTCCAACCCGTAGTCAGTCGCTATACCAACTGAACTACCCAGGGGCCTTTTATAGTCTTTTAGATCTTACTGGATTGATGAGTGAGAAAATGAGACTGTGGAAGATGCAAGGTATTGTATTTAGTGATCAGAAAATTATGATATAAATAATGAACACATTGTGGCATGCGGTATAAAATGTGAATGAAATGTGACTTACTGTGACTACTTAAGGCATGTGTAACTGCATTACAGTACAGTGTTAAGAGGACATAAATAGTAACTTTGATTTTGGAAGAGTGATCCCTGAGAAGTGCAAGCTAGAAAAAAAAAATGGTTTATTCCTAATGCTGAAGCCTTGTGGGTAGATCCAAAAACACAGCAGCTGCTGCTGACTGCTTCTACTGGCTAGCTGCTGTTAACTGCTAAATTCATAATGAAAATTAGTGTAATGGTCATTTGTTCAAGGTTATGGTTTTAATAATTCAAGAAAACGGAACTCCTTACACACCTGTTTCAGGGGAGATGTAGTTACGATGGAATGTGTGGAGAAGATCATCAAGAAGGATTGGTGCCATCCACTTACAGGAGAGAAAATGAAGGAACAAGACATAATTCCTCTGCAGAGGGTAATAACACTTTTTTTCATTTGGGTCATCCAGCAGTGTAAAATTCATCAAAATCAGTCTCCTCGTCTCTTAATAAACAAGTTGTGTTGACTAAAATACCCTTTTGATGAGTATGAGCATGTAATAAGGAACTCTGGATGTATTTGCAAAAGAATGATGAGAAGCAGCTGTTGGGTTTGTTATTTCTGTCTGTCTACAAACGGGCTTCCTCTGGGTGGATTTACATGAATTTTGTGTTGGAGACTTTTAACTAGAATTTGTTGATCAAATTCTAGTTTGGTTAGAATGGGATAAGAATAACAAGCATTTTACTTGGAGATACACATACATGTATGTTAACATCTGGTCATTTATGACATAGATATATTTGACATGCCAGGTAGTTAGGTCAGAAATATGAAGAGGCAGAGTTCTGTATGAGATTTAAAGTTTTGCTTTGTTGGAGATGTGTTCCTTGCTCTTGTGGGCTGTTATGCAGTGTATTATACACAGTCCTGCCATAAGTTCTCTCCCAAGTATATTGTGACTTAGAAGGAAAATGAAACAGAACATCCACTATTTGAGCCAAATAATTTATTAGCAATAGTTTTAAGTTTTTATTTATAATAATGTCACTCAAAATGGCTGCCCTCTGCCATGGTGCAAGCCCTGAGACGCTCTGGCCACTCTGCTATCACAGCACGCACCGTCTTCAGGAGGATCTCTGCCGCTGCTTTCACGAGGGATCTCTTCAGACTGTCCATGTTGTTGTGATTCTTTCGGCAAGCCATTTCCTCCAAAACAGCCCACAGTTTATAGTCCAGGGGGTTTGGGGTCTGGATTCCCTGAGAGCCAATCCTTGGCACTGATAAATGCTGGAATGTGCCTCTCCAGCCACTCCTTAGTCATCTTGGCCTTGTGGACAGGAGCTGAGTCCTGCTGGAAGACCCATTTCTGACCATTGAAGAGAGTTGTGTTAAGAGGTTTCACAACTCCTTGTAGCACATCCTCTTGATACTCTCAGGCATCAGTTCTCGCTCCTTTCCTGCAAAAATGAAGAGGTTTCACCCCCTGATGGCACACCTCCCACCAAACCATGTCTTAGGAAGTGTGATGACCCCTCTGCATCCTTGGAACTTTCTCCTTTGCCTCACGGGATGTTTGAGCATAAATCTTGTCATTCTGGCGGTTGTACTGCTCCTCATTGGTGAAGATTTTCTTGTCCTTGAAGAGGATGTTTTCATGCCCATTCTCGGCGTGCCACTGGAGGAGACGCTCTGTTCTTGTGTGTTGGATCTCCTTCAGAGCGGGAGTAAGGAGGTGTCCATTCAACCGCCGGTAGGCTGTCACGTGTAGATCGTCCCTGATGAGGCATGACATCGATCGGGGTGATATATTTAGCTCTTGGGACAAGGAATTCTGTTTCTGGAGTGGATTTCGGCGAATCTGCTCCCACACTGTTTTGATAGCGGCCTTAGTTGTCACACACCTTGGGTGTCCTGACTGAGCACTGTCTTCGACACCCCCTGAGTTCCTTATAATGTTTAATTGCCCAGTAGACGATTTTTCGCGAAATTTTCAATGGTTTCAAGAGTTTGAAAATTTGGGAATCTCATTTTCTCCTTTTGTGAAGGGCAGTCACAGCCACTTGGTTTTCCTTGAAACCTAACTCCATGTTAACACTGCGAGAGACGTGAGCAAACTGCCTCGGCACGAGTACCTGAAGGGTCAATAGTCCAAATATAACCAACCTTTGAACCCTTCCACCTCATTGTCTCCAGCTGCGGACTGCACAGAATATGGGACAGAACTTATGGCATGACTATGTATATTGGTAACTGTTTACTGATGTCACAGGACAGCCTGTTGATCCCATCTTCAAGGGAGTGATAGGCTGTCACAAAACACTGGTCAGCAACTAGCAACATATGCTGTGTTAACAACCCTGCAGGGCAAGATCTGGACTGAGTACTGATACTGTTCAGTATTGTTGTATGAGGGGAGGGCAGGACTGATGAAAAACACTGACATTAGCACCGATTGGATAGATAATCTGGTATTTGTAGGCATGTTTCAGAAGTAAATTTTGAAGAAAACCTACTTGTTTTACCATGTTCATCCATCTGTCTGTAAGTAACAGCATCCAATGATAGGACCAATTTGTATCGTATGATGAAAAACAAAATGTTATCATACCATTCTGATTTTTATGTAGTTCAATTCACTTTTAGTAGTCCAAAGTATCTTAAACTTACACCTTTTGAGTACTCTTACAGGGTTTGATTAACTTGATTATGTAGCCATCTATATCTGTAGATATATATGCATCAGGTTCACTTTCATGTGTTGCAAGGACCAGTTTACTGAGATTCTAAATGTATTTTTGCATATATTCTGTAAGTCTTCGACAGATGTTGCAACATTGTACAGCATCTAGACCTGGGATAGTATAGTTGGTGTAGTGACTGGGCTGTGGGCTGCATGACTGAGGAGTTGTGATTCAGTTCTCAGCGAGAGAAAGAGATTTTTCTCTTCTGAAAGACTTCCAGAGCTTTGGGACTGACCCAGGCTTCTGTTGAATGAATAATCTGGGCTCTTTCTCCCTGGACTTCAGCAGGGTGAAAGGGCCCCATGTACCCATTTAGAGTGGCCAGGGCATGAAATTGACCACCACTGTATCGAGTGCTGAAGTTACCTATACCACTCTCCGCATATGTTTTCATGACTTTACTTTGTATGCAGTATATGACACTTCTGTTATACACTTACTTACCTCAACTTCATGATTTCATGACACGGATAATAAAGAATACTTTTGTACCTCGTAAAAGTCAACAAGGTACGTCTGCCTAGAACACATGCTGTGTCTTTGCACAAAGCTGCCTGATTTTGAGAAATTATTATAACAATAGCTACATGAAGGGTGTGCTATCAGAAGTATTGTCCTAGGTACTGTTTTTCAGTGACTCTTTCCAGCAACTAATGAAAAACTTGAACAGAACCTGGTGGATGACTTGGTGTCTATCAAAGTCACTTATGTGTGGGATCCATGTAAGAAGAGCCCATGTCTATTTGGATTAGGTTTTTGACTTCACATTTGACTGGGAGATGATACTGTATGTGCAGACTGTAGATATGCATAATGCATAAATGAAAAATGCCTATTTAATGGTACCCCTGATGTGCATGTTCCCTTTCTTGTTCTGTATGATGTGCACATTTCAATTTTGTGTACAGTGGTGTTCTCTGTTATTCATAAAATAGTTCCCTCATGGTCATGAACTGTATTCTGATGTGTGGATGGGTTGAAATGTTTTTCAGGGAGGAACAGGGTATTCTACAACCAACATGAACCTGGAAGGGAAACATGAACGCCCTGTTCTCCAGGCTTGAAACAGTAATATGGGTATTGGCAGATTTGTCACATAATGAAATGTTTTGTATTATTACTCAAATTTTTGTTATTGTAATTTTGTTACTGAGTAAATTAGTGTGTGTACCAGTACCAATATGCCAGTGTAACAGAAATTGGTATATGCAGAAAATTGTGGAATTCACTTTACAACTAAAATGTATTTCAGATAATTTATTTTTAACTGCAGCAGTTGCAGCATTTCCGTTACTTTAATTTTTTTTATTTCCTATATTAGTATGTTAGTGTTTGCTCATGATATACAGGGTATAACAGCTGATTATTTCCACAGGAAATTTAGCAGTTCAGTTTATAAGTAAAATGTTATGTAAGTGCTTTACTTTGAGTTCTATGATTAGAATCAGGCAGTACAATGAATACAAGAAGTTACATTTATTGTAGGTAAGCAGTGTATATAATGTGATGGTATTAATAAAATTATTCGTTCTCAAGGGTTGTATCAGTGTAGACAACTCAGGAGTCTTGTGAATGTGGATGGCATCTGATAATTGATGTTATTAAAGCGACTTGGTGAAATATAAAATAGTTTGTTTGAATTCATTTAATTGAACACCCTGATGATATAGCATTTTTGATAAGGGACTTCAGAAAAGTAGTTCCAAGGCCAGAAGTTTCACCATCTGTAACCTTTGTGTGTACTTTCTGTGATTTTATTTTGGGTTATCTTGAACTTATTGACACCACCAAGTTATTATAATGGTGTAAGAAAGATCCAAAGATGTGTAAAGAAGGTACTACTGCAAGAGGAAATGCGTAACATTGATTCTTCAGGAACTTGAAATAAGTAGGCAGCTTGGAAGTGGCAAAAGCCAAAGAGAGATTATGGCTTCATATGACATTTGATCATCAGCAGTCTACAATATAAAGAAATAGATAGACCAGTTACAGTGTTTTATGGCATCAGGTGAAAGTGTGAAGGACCTTTTAGAGTGACTGGCATTCATAGCACCTAAATTAGCACAATGGATAAGGTGGTTTTACAGCAGTTTGTTCTGAAGGAAGACCTGTCACTGGGCCTGTGATAATTGAAACAGCTAAGTCTTATGATGAAATGAAAATAACTGACAAGTAGATGTGTTTGGAGGGCAGTAACAAGAACTTATCTATAAGAGCTTAGGTCAGTATAGGTACTGCCTGATAGTCTGAAGTATTTGACAATCTGGCATTTGTCCAGGACTAGGTAGCAAGATTAAAGGAATTTTATTGGATGTCTATTTTTATGATGAAATAGAATCAATAATTCCAATCATAATAATATGAGTACAAGACTTAAGTTTGATTCATTCATTTTAATAATGCCAGTTGTCAGATGACATCCATATGCCGGAGAATGAACCAGCTGGTCCCAAACATGTTTGGTCAGTACATATCAGTAACAACTAATGAATGGTGTTGTATTTGACAGAAGGTTATGACAAATCAGGACAGCAGTTCGATAATAATAATAATAATAATCTGGGGTTATGCCAAGCAACACTCATCCATTTTTTATACTAATATATATATATATATATATATATATATATATATATATATATATAATGTCTTAGGGCATGTTACAGTAGGTGTTGGAAGTGACCTCCTGCACCTCACCCTGGTGAGCACATTATTAACTACTGTTTGAAGGCCTTGTTTAGAGATTGCAAATATTGTGCAGAAACTGAAATGGCAGCTGCATGACATGGACATTGCCACTCTTACAGCTGTGAGTGTGGTACATTGTATAAGCTACGTCACACACTCTAGTTTAATCTGCTGGGTTCAACAGATATTGGAAGCACAATGTAACATACATTTCTTTAGAACATGAGTATGCAGTGCAGTTTAATATGGAGGATTTTCAGAAATTGTATAAAAAATATGGTAGGAAGTTTAGATTATGGTTTCCTTCAGTTTCTACAAAACAGAGTTGAAGGCAGTTAATTATGTGGCATGCAACATTTATATGTTCATAAAGGAAAAGCATGGATTGACATGAAACTGAGTATGTTTTAAATTGTGTTTGTTCTGTATCATGTAGGAAAGGGAGTGTCTCAGTAACTGTCACTGTAGTGTCGCCTATGAAGTTTGAGGTTTTCATGGTGGTCATACAGTGAAACTGAATTCATGTATGCAGATGAAAGTGGTATAGTTATACCAGACTACAGGGCGTTGTATCCCAAAGACCGCAATACTACGACCTTCCCGTGTTTACCTATTAAAACGGAGCTGTGGTTTAGCCTGAATCTGTTCATAATGCTGACTGAGCTACCCAACCTGGTTGTTTTTGTAATTCATATAGTTTAGTTGGCAGTACTTCATTTATCATTTAGTTGCCCGGGTTTGCAGGATTTGCATATCGCTGCCATCAAACGAATGGTGCAGTGGATAGTAGGAATTATTTGATAGTGCCTAATCGTCGCTTACAAAGATATGGCGCTCGAGTTTTTTCGTGAGTCTTAGATAAACTCAGTTGGCGCGACATACGGATTGTTAGTGCTGTCATCCTGTGTCAGAGCTGTGGAACTAATTGAGACTTCGTGACGTCACTGTCGGCAGCATAGTCGTTCACAGTACGGGGGGTGGGGGGGTGGGGGAGGGAGGACAGCAGACACTATGTTTTTATTTATTCGAAACACAGCTTGTTACAAATACAGTGGATTTATTTGTGTTAAGTAATCTGTTCATATATATTTTTGTGTGATGGGAAGTGTTTGTAATGACGTGTCAGTGAAAGAAAAGAACTTTCATTTGTTTGTGTTGCGGTCTGGGTAAGTACTTGTATAGCCACGGTTATACGGTCTGAATCGGTGTGGTGTGTCGGGTCTGTTCTTGCGTCTGTGTAATGGTACAATGTCATCATCTATTCATATTGGCCTGTATGTTGTTTAACGCATGTTACTGTCTGCACAACTGAGAAATGCAGTTTAAAAAATATCCTCTTGCTGCGTCTCTTCTTGGCTTGGAACTGAGTGCTTGTCTGTTATGTAATACTAAACATCGCGCGCGAAATGTAGTCTTACCGACAGTGAAAGAGAGCAGGATGCTGCCAAGTTTTCTTAATCGAACTATACAGTTCGCATAAAAGTGTGACTGCATTGGCGGGTATCACGGATGCTGTTCCTTGGGCGTTTCTTTGTAGTTACGTTTTGATTGCTTACATTGTGAAACATACATCAGTGATGTTGACGAGCATCTGTTGGAAACAGGTGGAAGTTGTGTCTGTGTTGCTACTGAAAATCCATTGTCGTAAAAGTTGTCACTAGGTTATTTTTGCGTGAAATGGACTTATTGTGGTTTTCCAATTTACGACACCGTTTGTCTAACCATAAACGGAGTACCGGCAATATCAGACCGCAGTGTGTCAATCCAGAATACCACAATATTTATTTTCAACTTAATGACAACTCAAAATTTAAATTGTATGATTTTCTTGTATTCACTGTCACAGTGGTGTTTGTTTACCCCTCTTTGAAGGACTGATAGAACAGTAGTGCGTACGCCTCGGCTGTTTGTCCACTTTGTATTCTACAAATAATACTGTATACAAGTATGAAATGCCCTCAGGGCGTAGCAGTTACGGCACTTTAGAATGGTAATTTCAAGGAAGTCAGCGGAAATTCGACAAATTTGGATGTGCTGTTACACGTTTTACACACACACACGCACGCATTGCCAGATGTATCCGTATCGCAACAGCTCTTTTGCAAATAATCAGTGTCTCGTAAACTTCGAGATACCGTAAAAATTGATATTTGCACTCGATAATGTTCTGTGTTACGTTTAGATCGTTAGCTGTTTCTTTGGCCTCAGCTCGTCCCTCAAAGAGAACACCGTCTGCCTGAATTACAGAATCAGTAACGACTAGATCTTTTTGTATTTATAATACTTAACACCAACTTGTTGCACATTGTTTTTGTTTATTAGTTCTTGCTTCGGCCTCAGTTCTTGGCCATCTTCAGGGAGCTCTTTTTTGCGATGTGTGCAGCTTATGTGTAACTTAGAAGGTACAAATTTTACGTATATGATTAAAATTAAAATATTAAAATCCTTGAAAGTAGTTTATACAATATAAAATTATATTAAGTAGACACTGATGACATTTTTTATGGCCAAACTTCGGTGTTTTAACTTTTCTTCAAATGAAATAATCCCGGAATACAGTTAAAGATTCCTCGTGTTCCGGCTAGGAATAAATATGCAGGGACTAAAGTTTTTTCAGGAGGATATTTTACGTGGTCGAAATGCCAGCCTTTCACATAGCTACCAAATAGCGTTTTCTCCAAAATATTCTGTAATTACTTTACTATTTATGTACTGAAGTAGTTAGCAGTTGGCAGAAACCGCTGCTGTAAAGGACGTCAAGGAATAGGGATTGCACTGGAGAAATGACTGGGAAAGGATGGGCTTCCGAAGAGGGCATTTGAGACAGCCGGACCAATGTCGAATCTCCGAACGGACCCAGGTGGCCCCACTTTTGATAAAGTAGGAGATATAAAAATGTGTAATATATAAGAGGAGACATTTTGCTATTATAACGCACTTGATATGCGTGCCAATAATGTGTTCTGAAAGCTACTGTACGTGAAGAATTGCTATAACAAACGATCTGTATCATGTTCCTCACTCCACGTGTATCCTACATACTTTCAGTTGAAAAACACAGAGACTTTATTAGTGCAACTGCTTCGTTAATCTGCTCCTATGTATAGGTTATGCTTTGAGTCTCCTAGCGAGGCTTTTTGTTGTAGCTGTAATTGCTTGTATTTTTAATGGGATAGAACCCAATTCGAATGTCGGCCGGATTACCGACTATCATACTGCAATTTACCTGAAGGACCTTAAAAGGGGCAACAGCCGTTTCCTTCATACTTTTCTGTATTTCTACAGGCAAACGATTTGAAGTTAGTTTGTCACGACCGCCACCTACATAATTCTTAGCAGTGTCTGTCCAGGCAACTGCCGAAATAGGTACCTTAAAATACGCCGAGACCGTCTTTTTCAAAATCCTAACTCGTGTCTCTACAAGTGGACTCCAGGGTACTTGTAGTCGCATTGAAAGGGGCCACGACTGCCTCGTTCTACTGTATTACCAATATCTCTAGAAACGGGTGTCAGAATAATGCATTTTAAATATATCATGACTACCTCCTATTCCTTGCAGTTCATCGTTCGTGATAATTTTCCGTATTATCATATGCAGTGTTACGTGCACAAATGGAGTATTGTTTTCATATACCCTAAAATGAGTCATGTGGCACTGATCTTACCCGCAGTTCCATAAAATTATCAAATCTATGTATTGAAAATAAAAGCATAGCGCAGCCTAATTCAACCCAATCGAGTGACGAAAGGCAGAACACTTTTAGAGCTCTTGGGTTCGAACCAAGAGATGTGTATGCCAATCACGTAACATTTCGTTTCACAGTTACGACCCTTCCAAAGCTGTTACGTAGTTCTGGACATGCGTAAGAAAACAGACCTACATAGATCACACCTTGCTGTTGATCTTCCTTTCGGCGTGTTTCGGGTTCGGGATTAGCCCAAACCAGTGCGGTTATTTCCTTATTATCGTCTCCTTTATACAGGTGTAGGACCACAAAATAAGTGTAGACTTTATTCAAGGTGAAGCACCGGATTCTGAAAATCTTGATCCCGTGAATTTATGCATTTTTTCCATCCTCGATTAGGTTAAAAAATGTTCTGGTAGTGGGAAGTACCAAGGCGCCTCGTAGTTTGGACCCAGCATTAAGCCGCTGGTGCAATTTGCTGGTTAGCATCTTCATTAACATTGGGGAGTAGAGCAGGTTGGTATAGCAGTAACTCTCAGACTTGCATTCGAGAGGTGCTGGCATCAAATATCGCCAGGGTCACCGGCTATCGTGAGAGATTTCTCGTGATTTTTCCCACTCCCTCCAGGAAAATGCGGGGATGTTAGACTCATTAGGTTATAAACTTTTACATCCACATTCCTCATTCTTTATAATCATCCCACTGGCACTGTATAATCTGATTGAATGGCAGAATCATAAAATAACTCGCCGTAGTCAGGGATAAAACTGACGATCCCAGGTGAATTTTGGTTTCTCCCGTCACCAGACTGGCTGTGACCTTATACAAATGCATAACTAATATGGAATGATCGAACCTTGAGAAAACAGCGTGAGCTGTCTTCCTGCTAGTTTTAAATGGATCTAGAGAAGATTCATGTTTACATTTTTGAGGGACGTCATACAGTTTCTTCACACGGTGGCCGAGAAAGGGTTATATAGGAGTTCAGATGATGGTGATGATGGTAGGTGCGAATGTTCGCTGTTGGAATAAATGCGCACAAGGAAAAATATATTAGACGGAAGGAAATCTGAACCGGTGGCAATTATATGCACCGCAAATCCGACGTGGACTGCCCAGGGTTGAACCCGGGCTTACATTGTAAGAAGCTGGCGTCTAAGAGCCTGAATCATTGCATGATCTTTCTCGATTTAGCCACGGGTACAAATATTGTAGACACTCTCGTGAAACTTAGTATGAACATCTAGCCATTGGAGACACATTTGTTTTACCCACTTTAGAAATCCATGTCTTTGATGAAACCAGCATAAAGGAGTGAAGTAAAAAAGGTAAAGGTAAAGTGATCCCGTTACAGGCCCGGTGTGGCCCAGAGGGTGGGTAGAGGTATAGCTCTACTCT
>Ga0136643_10008026_pt1 | contig 15356 bp, 9 predicted proteins | sample TergutLab28metaG_FD_96883 | JGI IMG/M metagenome (GOLD analysis project Ga0136643, IMG submission 96883) | Labiotermes labralis P1 segment gut microbial communities from Petit-Saut dam, French Guiana - Lab288 P1 (version 3) (version 3) | ecosystem: Host-associated > Arthropoda: Insects >... | reverse complement strand
TCTTCACCTGTGTGGTAACTGTGGTGCTGACAACACTTGCGCTAGATGGCAACAGTGGGGTGGATGACACTTGAGCTGTATGGTAACAGTGGTGCAGATGACACTTGAGCTAGATGGTAACAGTGGTTCAGACAACACTTGGGCTAGATGGTAACAGTGGTGCAGACGACACTTGGGCTATAGGGTTACAGTGATGTAGATGACACTTGAGCTATATGGTAACAGTGGTGCAGACGACACTTGGGCTATATGGTAACAGTGATGTGGATGACACTTGAGCAATATGGTAACAGTGGTGCAGACGACACTTGGGCTATATGGTAACAGTGGTGCAGATGACACTTGAGCTCTATGGTAACAGTGGTGCAGATGACACCTGAGCACAGTGAGACTTCTAGCATTTGCAGTGATGGTGTCACCAAGGTCATTGAGGCAATGTGACTTTGTTGGAGAAAGATCATGACTGGAGCTGAAGCTCTGCAGTTGGCAGAGACGTTCTTAAGAACATCAGCTGCTACCAAGCATTCTTCAGATAACAAATGAACAGTGCTGGCAGTTAGCTCCAGACTTATTCTTTAAAACAGCAGCCTGTAACTCCTAAGGGGGAGGATGTACAGTGTTCAGCTGCATTGTGCTGCCAGCAAGTGGTAATCAGGGGATCAACTGTAAATTGTGTTGCAAGCTAGAGGTAATAACAGATCAACCATAAATTGTGTTGCCATCAAGAAGTAATAGCAGATCAACCATAAACTGTGGTGTCATCAAGAGGTAATAGCAGATCAACCGTAAATTGTGTTGCCATCAAGAGGTAATAGGGGATCAACAGTAAATTGTGTTGTGTGTGTAAAATCATTATCATTCACATCGTAGCTCATTTTTTCATTGCTGAATAAATTCCATTGATATCCTGGTTTATTTGCTACACAAGTGACTTTCTGTACCAGCAGCCAAATCAAGCCATCATGTGTGCATTACTTGTAAATAATAAATAACATATTCAAAACATTGTCTCTGTACAGCATCCTTTAGTGACCCTGTTGAAAGCTTGGTTTGCTGAAATGTCTGTTTTTCCAGGAATACATTCCTAATATTCAGTGAGCTGTTACTTTATAGTATTACATGTGGAGATTATGAGTTATATGGTGTAATGAAATTCAGAAGTTTGTCATCCAGTCAATATAGGGCCTGACTGTACTCAGTTACCACCAAGGCAAAAGATTTTTCTCTTCACTGTTGTGTCCAGTTCAATTCTAAGGTCCATCGTCTGTCCTGTCCAATTCAATTCTACGGTCCACCCTCTATCCTGTCCAATGGGAAACACAGGCATGTTCACCAGTCACATGGCTAGGGCTTCAAGTTAACCTTTTACCTCCATCTAATAAGAAGAGTAAGAATGTGCGTTTTTAACTTCACTCTTCCACGTGTTCATGGCAGAGTGGCTTCATGAGTTTCCACACAAAGTCACATTAAATTATACTGCAACATGTTTTTGTGATGTGTCATTTGTAAATGCATTTTAATGTTAATTGACTTTCAAGGCATCTAACATTGTTTCACTTGGTCTTAAGTATATTGTGGTTGGCAGAGGAAGAAAATGGTGCATCTAAGCACATTGGTTTTGATGTACGCAATTTAACCTCGTGTGAATTGTTTGCGGAATGCAACTTATGCATAAATCAGGGAGTGCCCATATACCTACAGGCAGTTTGCAAGTTACATAATATGTGACTTACATGAACTCAGTTTTAGGTAATAAATTCTTATTAATTATTAATATCATTAATTCTGAAATTATTAAATGTATTTCAATTTGTGTCTCATATAAAAAAAACTGAAAAAATGCTTTAAATGTGTTCACTGACATTATAGAAATGTATACACAACTAATGAGGTGTGATAAGTAAATGACAGTGGGATTAATTCTGACATCCATAAATTTTCGGGGATGTAAATTTTCAGGAATGGAACCCTTATGTGAGAAAATGTCTCTCAACTGTTGTGGTAGATAAAACGCCTGGGTGGTAGATGAAGATTGTCCTTGAATGGTTGTCATGACTGTAAATTATCTTATAATTGTATCAAATTCAGTTCACATGCATTAACAATTAATTAGTAATTTTTCATTGGTTATAATATGCATGTACTATGGTACATTGTATTATTGCATATGTGTCACCAAAATGGAGCAGAAAGTTGAATTTCTTTTTAAAAAAATTACAGAGTTTGAATATTTGAGAACAATGGTAACAAAACAACATTACTTCACAAATTCAGGTCATATTCAGCAGTGGGACGGTTGCTACTGCTCAGTTCAGACCTCTTCCTTCCCCACTTCATTTTAAAAAGCATAGAGATTTTTAGAATACAGACTTGTGATTTTACCTGTTGTTTTTCCTGGTATTAACACTGATGTCTTGCCTTAGGGGAAGAACAAAAACTGGGTATTTTTAAGAATGGGATGCGAAGGACAGTAAATGGACGTAACAGGACAGAGACAGGTATGATGAAAACCTTCATTATTTGTACTGTTCAACAGACAGTGTTGGGATGGGTTGGGCAAAGCGTATTGATAAAATGGGAAAAAGTAAATGCATGCAAGATTTTCTTCGTAAAACAAATAAGGGATGAGACACCTTGGCAGATTAAGCTTGCATGGGTGGATAGTATTAAAATTGAACTGAAGACCAAAAGGGGATTAATCTAGCTCACAGTGCCACTTTCTCAACGACAAAACTCATGGATTGGCCTTGGATCGAACCTGGGTTTCGGCGGTGAAAGTTCGACTCCTAATCACGTGATCCATTTCACAATCTTATTGAAGACTAAAATTCATCTAAGCAGTCTTTTAAAATTTTTCCCCCCCTCACAGAAAACACCGTATCTCAATTATGTACACGAATTCGTTAAATATCGCTCGGGAAAGTAATTGTTTATTGCGAGAATCATATAAAACACGTAAATATGCCGTGGGCAGCATGCAGGTTTTAATTACATAAGATTAGGGTTAGAATATGACCAGTGTTCACGTTAGAAGCAATGTGAAACTATTTGATATGTTGTTACTAACGCCTACTATTTATTTTCGATGTGTGTATGGGCACCGCTATGGGCTGGTTCACAAGGTAAGTGTGCTGTAGGACGTCGTCTCTGCTCCCCCCCACCCCAAAATAACATTTACAGCAGCACACGAAAGCCAGAATTTGTTCGTCGACTCCCATATTACCTACTGTCCTTTCGTAGCGTAAATACCGATGTATGTGTGTCATGGATATTCTGTTGGCCGAAACGCCAGGGATTCGAGGTTTATCGGCTGACATATCGAGCTTTCTTCTAAAAGATATTTCGTGAATCATCTGTTTTTGCATGAAGGAGTTTCCACAGCTTCGATGTTGAATATTCAAATATCCTAGTTTTTAACGGTCGGTAACAGGGTTATTTATTTCCGATTTGTCGAAGGAACGAATCGACTTCGTGTTCAATGGCCAAGGCGACATCGTAAACACTTATGCTCTTTCATCTGTGGTATCAGCCCTCAAGACCGGATTCTTCATTTGTTTTTGTCTGCACACGGTACGAAAACTTTTTCGATTTAGTGACCAGGGAGTCGACCTTTATTATCGGTAGTGTAAATGTGCGGAGGCTTGTTGTAATTACACAGATTTTGTTTGCAACCAAACGCGTAAGGTAAATGTGGTTTCCTGTCATAGAGAAACAACTATCACCTAGGAGAGCGAAAAAGCAACAGGTTGATATGTTGCCTGTAAAATCTGCTCGGGGAACGAGGTGAACATCGAACTCCCAAGTGCGTGTGTGATGCGTGCAGTCGGCCTGTATGTGTCTCCTGTTTGGAGGACTGCCACACGACATCATTTTGAACAGTTCCAGGGCAGAGGGTCTCGAGTACGCATTTGGCAATTTGTACAAACACCGTGAGTACATTTTATGTTACTACATGGAGCAGAGTCCTTGAGAGCCTGACCGGTTTTCAACTAGGCAAGAAATTCCCTGCGTTTTATGCTACCCGAAGGTTCTTTTCCTCTTTTACAAGAGGGCCCCACCTCCCCCTGTCCAACATTTCACGTTAGAAATCAATATTTAGTTTTAAATTGCACGTGTCAGATAGTGTAGAAATATGAAAGGCACCGTATAATTCTCTGTTATTTTATAGATTTTCAAGGAATGTGTGAAATTGTTGCGTTAAATATTTGCGTTTTTTATGTTAAGTGTGCAGTACCTGTTAATGTACGAAAACCTTGACTGCATTGGGTTTGTAGTAATATTGTCATTCTGTTCCCATTGTTGCCTTGCATCAGATACTATGGACAGTGTTACTGGTATTTAGTTAAAGTGGTTTTGCCTGTTTTATATGGATGTGATACTCGGTCTGTCATGTTAAGGGAGGAACATGGTTTGGGGGTGTGTAAGGAACGGTGCTGGAGAAGATATGAGGACCTAAGAGGAAAGACATAAGAGGAAATTGGAAAAAATTTCATTACTAGGAGCTTCATGATTTGTACTCCTCACCAAATGTTATTGGGGTTCTCAAATCAAGGAGGACTGGATTGGCAGTGTATGTGGCACGTTATTATAATGAATCTTGCAGAAGGATTTGAGAGCATGGATTGCATTTGTCTGGTTTAGGACAGAGACAGTGGACTGGCTGTTGTGAGGATAGTGATGAACCTTTGCGTTCCATGAAATATGAAGAATTTCTCGATTAGCTGAAAAGCTGTTAGCTTCTGAAGGAGGACCCCCCCAAGCTCCTGCAAATGTCTTGGCCTCTGGGTAAATAACTGCACTGTTACTTGTATGTAAGACTTTGTACAATGCTTCTGAATATGGTCATTTCAGTTCCACCACATTATTAGCCATTCTGCAATTTTACTTAATACAGGGTGTCTCATAATTGAATATACAAGGTAACAAGTTTATTGTGCATGAACTGAAACTAAGGGAATAGTGTTCTGCATTGCATAACAGTAACATGCCAACTTTTTTTTTTTTCCAACAAAACACAGTAAGCCCTATGGCCACTATACAGCTGCATTCAGTGGCAAAGATATTGGCCAGCTTTACACATTCATTTAAAGCAAGATATGTTGAGTTTTGAAGAAACTTACTCAGAGTTGTTTCCACACAACACACAGTACAGCAGCTCTGACAAGAAAATTGAATTACAGGTGACATTAATTATTTGTTAAAACTTTTTTTTTTTTTTTTGTATATGAAGAATATAACAAGAAGATGGCCTAACAGAGAGATTTCACAGTGTGTTTGGGCTGTGTTGCAAAATAGCCCACAGAAATAAAGAAAGTGAATATCAGAGAAATGGGAGACGTTCGACATTCAGTAGTGTGCCATACATTACGTAAGAGACTGGTACTCAGAATACAACCAGGTATAAGCAGCTTTGCGGCAACTTTTGTGCTGGAGGCAACATTTCATATTTCTGGTAAAGTCAGTCATCATAATCTCATCAACTGAGGTTTTAAAAAAAACGGGTAATTTCTTCATCAGATATGTGACAGCCCAGAGGTGAATGTGTTTTAAGTTATGTAACAACGCAGGCTTATGGACCAAGTCATTTGCACCTTGACATGTTGGTGGACTTCCTTGTTCCTCAGCTGAAAGTCAGCACTTTAATTACCCAGCAAGATAAGGCCGCATGAGGATACGGCACATATTCTCAAAGAAACATTTTGATAGGGATAGGAGTGGACATGGCAAATACATTCCATGGCTTTTCAGGTCTTTGTCTTGAGGGCTTTGTCAATACCGAAATTTGAGTCGAACCTAGGCTATGTCACGAAATCTGTGAAAGTAAGATTTATCAAGGAGTGCCATTTTGTTTAGATGTGTGTTGCATTATTGGACTGAACCATATGGAACACTTGTACAGAGACATAAAGAGTGAAATGTTACTGTTTGGTGAAAATAAACATGGGGGTACAGCCGCTGTGGCTTGAAGCTGACCTCTCATCTCTAAGAATGAGTGGGGTTGTACTTCCAGTCACACTGGGCCTTCATAGCATTCACAGGTACAACTTTTATCTTTACCTCTACCTTGCTATTTCTGGTCATTGGTTACATTAATGTATGAAACTGTGTGCTCAATTAAGATACATCCTGTACCTATTTTACCAAATGTAACCAGTTCCTGAATTATGTCTTAAATGTAACATACAGTTTCATTCTGACAAATGTGTATTACAAATGCGAATTATTGTAGCCTTCAAATTGCAACCAGATAAATAGTGCATGGTTAATTGGTCTATGTAACCTGCTTTATTTTATTATGCACATAAACTTCACTAGTGAAAGATGATTGCACACAGTTGAAGTAAATAAATCTCTGGAACAGCCATAAATTGCTAACGTGGTCCTTTTTCTGAATTGTTGGCACAGCGCACTGAAGTTTGTTGTTTTGTTTATTGTGTGAAGCATGCCATTAATATTATCTATTTGCATTCATATACTTACTTCTCCGTACGACTGTCACAATACAGTGATGAATACAATCTCCCAAAATATAATCCCAAGTAAGAACTGTAATGATTAAAGCAGAAAAATTATTTTAAAAATTCCTGTTTTCAATTACAGTTGAACCCAGTTGTAACGAGATTAGTTTATGCAACACTTTGCATATAGCATCAAATGTTTTGTGTTGCCAATTAATTCCTTACTATTAAGTATACCATTATACTCCTCAGTTATAACAATGCTTGTTTATAATGACTTCAGCCTATTCCATGATGTTACAAGCGAGTTCAACCATAATTTGCATTTCCTAAGTGTTATCCTTAAGATATGGGATACTGAGGGACTGTCAGCCTCTCCCCCCACCAGTCAAAATGACATCAGTTTCATTAAACTGGTGGAACTTGTGTGTGTGTGGAACACTCTTAAATTGTGTGAAAATTCAGTACCATCTAAAGTACGTAGTGCACTTGCTGGTCATACCTAATAGTCATATCGGAGGTACTGCTGCAGGATAACAAATCTAGCGATGATGTCACTTACAGTAAATTGTTTGAAAATGCTATACCTATACATAGAACTTCAGACACAAAACTAAACTTGTGATTTGTGGATGATTGGTTGTATGTTGTTTTGTTTGTTCATGTATCGATAAAACTTTCTGTGGGTGAATTACTACCTGGTTGTGCTGTACTCATGAACCACTTGAAGATTTATGGTCTATTTTTAGAAACTTTGCCATAACTTAGGCGGTTAGTCACTGGCCTGTCATTGTGGAGGCCAGGGTGTGTCCTCTTGGAAATAATAACATTTGTATAGAATGTAAGACTGACCTTCCTGTTTGTAAAATGACAGGAACATGGAGAGCGAAATGAAGGCATGATCAAAAAAGAAAGTTAACTATGAAACTGAAGGTTTTCACAGCAGTTTATTGATGATTCAAGCCTTCAAGGATTTTATACTTTGTCACTGGGTGCCTCCTTCTTCAAGCAAGAAAGCACTACGATCATTTGAAATTCTGGCGTCTATTTACCCAGCATCACACTGTCAGTGCCTAGAAGACCTAAATCTTCAGAAAGCCATGTGTTTGGCAAGTAATTAGAAGAACTTGGTGGCTAAGCATTGTAAAGGAAGAACAATGGATACTAACTGTGACAGTGACAGTTAAGTCAATGATTGGCCTCTTTATGATGACAGTAATGATAATGTTAAGGTATGAAGAGACAGTATACAGAATGATAGGGACAGAAGTCGTATGTACACAGATGGCTTCAGGCCTGAACATGTGCAGCAAAACAAGCGTGTCAGATTGTGAACACCTTAAAACTGTCTCTCACCAGAGGACTTCTTTACACAGTTATTGAGAAAACAAATACAGTGAATGTTGTCTGTTTTCTGGGTAATTCCCCGGCGTCTGAATTTTATATGCCAACTTTTCGGAACACTCTGTCTGTTCCTTCTCCATAGATGGGTAGGTACCTACACACCTATGGAGGTGGAATAGACAGAGTGGCATATGAAATTCAGACGCCGGGGAATTACCCAAAGAAAGCATACAACATAGAGAACACAGCAAAAGTTTGAAATAAAAAATACAGTGAACTTTCTGGGAGCAGGCAAATGAAAAAGACAGTAAGGCCATGCTGGTGGTGTAGCTTCTGTCTTCAGCATGGGAACAGGAGGAACGCCATTCATGGTGTGAACAATGGAGACTGAGTACTGCAAAGCGGGCAGCTACATCGATTGCTGCATAGTAACAATGTCGATTCACTTACAGCAACCAGTCTGGGGATAAAATGACTCCTGTGTTGTACAAGGTGATTCAGAAGGAAAGTTCAAAATTTTTGGAAGTGATAGTATCAGTCATTGTGAGAAAAAATGTTCATACGAACGTGTGTCTATTTCTGAATGGTACTGAGATAGAGATGTTTCAGTTTACTAATACAAGAGCAATGTGAATTGAACAAAGAAAAAGAAATTACTTGCTGTTAATTTTATTTTTATTTTAATCTATTGTTTAAATGAGAGATTTGTTGCACAGAAACAACAAACTTGTTAGTTCACAATAAATGTTTCGAAAATTCCACTATCAATCTCAGTGGGCTTTGCAACTCGCATGCAAAGATCACGTGTCTTTCATCTGAGTTGAACTTCACATTTCTTAATGGAGGCCACAGCATTCAAAATGCGACTGAGCATTTTGTCTTGTGTATGCAACTTTCTTTTGTAAACTTTGCCCTTCACCCAAGTGCACAAACAAAAATATAATAAAGTTAAGCTTGGAGATTGAAACAGTTGTGCATCAGCTACCATACATAATTATACACGTGTTCATATAAACTTCTCTTTTCTCACAGTGGCCCATACTGTCACCTCTCAAAATATTGATCTTTCTCCCTAAATCACCTCATGTAGCCTGTGCATTGAATTTTCTGGGGATTAAACACAAAATGTGCCTCCTAAAATACACTTATTTGCAGTTCACAAGTTTCATTTACAAACATCAGTTTTTAAAAGCAATTGGATTATTAGTGTAATTCTGTGTGGTGTTTTGGATGTAGTGCAACTGTTTAAAAAAATCTGATAATTTTATCTGATGGAAACTTATGTTCAAAGGTGCCTTTTGTGGTTTAAAATTCTGTCATGCAGCACTGTAGTAATAAACAAGTTTTAAAAACAATATAAATTGCAGTACTTTACTGATACATTGTCAGGATACAATAGAGAGTTCTTGGTGTCTCTCACTGAGCACATTATATTTTTTGTGATATGAAATCTCTCACAGCCCACAAACACAGATAAATGAATACCGAAAATATTTACTGTCTTTCTGAATCACTCATTTAATATCAAAAGTATTTTTAAGTTTTGAAACCCATAAATACATACAAAATTGTTATTTTTTTAAAGTTTAGATGCTCACTGAATTTACTTGCATGTTGTCTTCCCATCCAGCAGTTTCTTCCAAAGGTCAAACTGTTCATCAAACTTCACCATGTGTACACTTATGCCCTTCTGAATGTTACAGGCATTCAGAGTTATACGTCTGTTGTAGAATTCATTTACATGTGTCCTTTTAATTTTAATATCCTGGGCCACTATTCCTGTCGTGAAAACATCTTCTAGTTTGAGGTATGTCGTACTGAGTGCAACAATGTATAAGTCATGAACCACATCGCCTGTCATCAGATATGCTGGACCTGTAGTGAAGTCAGGTAAAATGCCTGGTTGGTACTGACTGGGTGAAACATAGTACTTTGAATTTTTGTTTCGAATAGGCTTCCACTTTACTGCAAGACGCCCAAAAATGGTCCTCTTATCATTGGCATGTTTCTCTATGAATTTTAACAGTTTAGGTATGTTTATGAACATGTCATCATCCGTCTTAAGGATGAATTTAACATTGTTACAGTAATTATCAACCCATTCCAGTAAGGACACTGTTTTCAGGGTTAGGTTGTCGTAGGAATCTAGGAAATGGCCACTTATCAGGTCACCGTAGAGCTTGTTTTCATCTGTCATGTCCTTTGCAAGTTCTGGATCATTTGTTAAGCCAAGAAGGAAAGCTATTTTAACGTCACTACGTTGGCCATAGTGACCCCACGTCTGTCTGATGGCCATGCGAGCATCTTTGTGACTGGGGGCAGATGTAATGGCTACTAGTACTTTCAAGTTTCTACCCAGGTCTGGACACAGCTCAACATTTGCAATATCAAAACCAGACTCATAAAAATAACGAGTCAAGAATCCTTGCTCCGTTGAATCTGAAGTGGTGGAGGTGATGTTGGAAGCTGCACTGCCTGCAACCTGCTCCTTGGGTGTGATTTTCTGGACGTGGTGAGTAGTCATGTTGTTCGAGGGAGCCTCAGAAGCCACTGATACTGCAGCTGCACCAGGCACGTGTGCTGTTGTGTTTGCACTCGAGACACCTTGTGGTAGTGCTACAGAGACTGTCACATTTCCTGTGGCAGGAACACTCTCAGAATTTGCCATTAAGCGTGACGGCCTGAACAATTGCACTGGACCTGTAAGGAAACTGCAGTTATAGTCAACTCTATTTTCATCATCATTTAAAAACTGAGTAATACTATGTTTAAGAAAAAAAAAAGGTATCTTTCTCTACTTTGAATGCTCTCTGTATCAACAATCAGTGAGTAGCAGAATGCAAAGCCAGGACTCAGTACATTTTGCAAAGGAAATGCTTCTAGTGGTAAACAAGTTACGAAACGTAGGCCTAACCAGGCATATCACTTTTGGCGACTGCACCCTGTCATTGTCCATATATGAACAACAGTCTCCTGTGCTCAGCTGACCTAAGGGTCTATTGAATTCGATTTCTTGATAGGTCAACAAGTGCTTCTTTGGCCTCAGCTAATAGTTTTGAAATGCTTCATCCCCATTGCATTGGTTCAATAACAAAGAATTTTTGTGTATTACACATACAGTCAAACACAAATATACTCATCTAATAGCTCCCAGTGAAAACACGTCTGTCATTTATTGCAATATGAATGTTAAACATGGTGGTGTATAAAGTAACTACCGGGCTATTAAGTGTTGGAATAGGCCACAGTAATTGTTACTGGCTACATCATAAGTTCTTTAAAAGTATGACACAAATACTGCACTCAAATTCACACACTGTATATCCATACACGTGCAGAAATGATTTGTAACTTGTGCTATGAAATTTTGAATCACATGTCCCAGTGACCTTATCCGCGACTGTGTGATTTCGTTGTCAGGTCATTCGCGAGTCAGTTGCCTTTTTTGAGCCGCGTTCGCAAAATTCCGGAAGGCGACCATTAGCTTCTCCATGTCCATTCATCCGTCCGTCCATCTACCCGTCCGCATGTAATATCTTGACTCCTACCGGGCGAATTTCAATGAAATTTTATATTTGAGGATTTTTTTTTTTGAAAATCTGTCGAGAAAACTGAAGTTTCATTAAAATCTAACAAGAAAAGCGGGTACTTCTACACGAAGATCAGTATACATTTATAGTAATTTCTCACTGAATTCTCAGAATGAGCAATGTTTCAGACAAAAGTGTGTACACAGAAAATACACATTTATATACATTTTTTTTTTCAAAAATGATGCCGTGTGTGACGTAATGTGGAAAAATATGGTACAGCACGACAGGCCACAGATGGCAATGTAATACGACAAAAGTGTATTGCATTTTTTATACCTAAAGTAAGAATACAGGCGCGCACACACAACATGCAATAATTATTGCTTTTCCACTGCAACAATGGTGGGACGAACGCGCTACGTTATACGTGCAGTATATTGTTTGTCTTGTTTAAAGTCAAGATGAACCACCTGGCATCCTACATGCATTTATTCATGCAACAAGAATCAGCAGATCTGAGGGAGTAAATACCGTAAATATCTTTATTGTGGGATTTCACTTTCTATACAGTAGAACTCCGCTTATCCGGATTAAATGGGACGGAGAGCCACCCGAACATGCAGAAAATACGGATAATTGGATTTTTCTTTGAAAATAGGCCAGATTGACAGTTGGAAGTTCTGCTGTTACTATTTACAGTATGTACCTGCGTATAAACCAGCCGGTGTCAGTGGATTTTTCATTGACATAAAATCCTCCCGATCGCACTGTGGCCCTGGGGTCGACTCAGCCTCTAACATAAATGAGTATCAGGAGTATTTCCTGGGGGTAAAGGCGGCCGGTGCGTTTGGCTGACAACCTACCACCATCCTGTGCCGTTGTCACGAAATCTGGGAATTTTAACTTCCTGGAACCCTCTGGGCCTGTCCAGGCCTGTAATGGGACTGCTTTACCTGCGTATAAACCTTGAGACCACGCTTGATTTGAAGTTACGGAAGTCATAACACAGCACTGTACTTGATCCGATAACCGGTAATTTCAAGGCAAGTTAGTTTTGTAGAATTCTCGACGAATTTACCCGAAGAGCCAAGCTGATCCGGTTAACCAGCGTCCGGATAAGTGGAGTTTTACCGTAATAAAGGTGTATAGAAAGAGAAATTTACTGACTGAACTAACGTTACGGAGCAGAGCCCTTCGCGACAGTGATCGGATTGCTAGTTCAGTAATTCCCTGCAATTTATGGAATGATAAACTTGAATACCTTGTACACAAGATCCCGCCGCATGTCATCTGAGACAGATTAATCCAGTTTTGCTACACCATTGTATTTCGTTAAGACCTTACTATTCTTCTTTCTGTGCCACGGTCTTCCCAGTTTGTCTCTCCGTCAGGCTTCCCGACTTTGTGTACACTTTGAGGATACGGTGAAACACAAATAATTGTGAAAAGACACGTCCGGTGTTTACACAATTATGCTGTATATTTCAGCCAATATGATCAGCATCAGGCAAATTCTTCACAAGAAAGAAGGTAAATACTGAAGTTGGAGCCCCCACCCTTTGAGGTATCTTTCTACTAGTATGAAGACTGCGTTTGAAATGTGCTGGCACACGCGCAGAAACCAGATTTCGTCTTTCGGCGAAACGGACGAGTCCATTTAAATCGGCGGGGACGTCAGTTCAGTCGACTACTGGCAGCCGAGATGTGCGCATCAGCGGTAGTAATGCTGAATACATCATGTTGCGAGGTAGTGTGAAGAGTAATGGCTACCCACTCCATTCGCCAGTTTCCCCTTCACTTCCCCTCCCGTGCTTCACCATGTGCCATCATATTTCAACTGGACTCTACACCGTTGTATATACAGTAACCTAGTACTGTGTATTAAAACACTACTAACCACCAATGTGGTAATCAACATTATAGTCGCAAGCTCCTGATAATGGTGCATAGTAGTGCCCGAAACATGTTGAGCCTATAAGAAGTACAATAAAATAATAAGTGGCATCTAGTTGGCTTTTATTCTTCAGTTATCGCAATGATGCACGGTCCAACAAACATGAAAGTGTATTTGTGTGTTTTATATGGGTCTCTGAACAAACGGCGATTATTTCCTTACACAACATTAACTGACTGGTTTTTATAACCGAGACGGAGTGTGTTTACTGCGCGGTACGGACTGTTTCTTTAAATAATAGAGAATACATTTCGCCCTTAAAGAAGTTATAAACCGAACGTACAAAACTGAATCTGGAGCAAGCCTACTTCGTTTTCTGGGGGGGCACTGGTTCAATGTCAACCCGCAGAGGAGATGTCTCGGTGTGCTTGGCACTGCGTCCCTCAGATTGCCAGTAACTATTGTAAGTAATTATAGCCGCGACACGCTGTCATTGCTCGCCCTTAATGCAGATGTTAACATTCTGATAAGGAATTGTAATTTAACTTCCTACGATAACAAGTACACGCCAATTGGTAAAGCAACATAGTGACACAATGCACATATGTCTTCCAGTATGTTCTGGTTTTGCGTATTGCAGACCTGTAACGCGTATGAGGGCGAGGAGAGGTGCGTACAGATTTTTGGTTGGGAAACCTGAAGGAAAGAGAACATTTGAAAGATCCGGGCGTATATGGAATGATAATATTAAGATGGATCTCTAGGAAGTTGGAAGGGGGGCATGGACTGTTTTGATATGGCTCAGGATAGAGACAGGTGGCGGGCTTTCGTAAACGCGGTAATGAACTTTCGGTTTCCATGAAATGCGGGGAATATCATGACTAGCTGAGAAATGGTTAGCTTCCCAAGGACTTTGCTCCATGGAGTAAGTAAGTAAGTAAGTCTGTAAGACCTGTTGGTCAGGATAGGAACAAGTGACAGGCTGTTGTGGACTGTAGTTGCAAAAATTCTGCGGCGAAATATTGATCTGATGAGGAACTTTCAGATTCCGAAGAAGGACTGTTGTAAGAGTTGAAACATGTTTGGCGAACATTCAGATCTCATATGCAAACAGGAAAATTAAAATACGTCTATTTCGGCCCCATCGCGTCATGTGCAATAATGCCCTTGGTAAATTCAACATCCATAAGCAAGGTAAAGGTAGGCAAAGTGCACCCTTGTACACGCACTGAAGCTCTGTACAGGCTGTATGGCCCATAGGGGGAGTAGAGGTATAGCGGGGTCAGCGTCACGCCCCGGCCGCACTTTACCCCCGGCGAAGACCTGGTACCCATTGTACAGGAGGCTGGGTGGGCCCCAGGACCGGTCTGGACAGGTGCGGAAAATCTCGCCCCACTGGGATTCGATTCCCGGACCGTCCAGCCCGTTGCCAGTCGCAATACCGACTGAGCTACCGGCCCACACCCACCAGCAAAGTATTTTATAAATCCTGAAGAAAATGATCGGAATATTGGCAGATGCTAAAAGGACTGTCTTTTGCAGGAAATGTAATATTCTTCTACTTGCCAGGAATATTATGTCACAGTTTTATCATTTGGTGTGGACAACACGCAACAAGCTAAGCAATGTACATATAAAGTAGCATTGTGGTGCCTTCGCTTAAGCATTGTGCAGTCGCAACACAACAATGCGTTCTGTGTGTGCTGTCGTTACGTTACATGTCACTGTCAAATATACAAAAATATTGAGTGTTGCACGACAATGCTTTTATAGTAAATTTGTATCGCCGGCAACAATGCTAGTTATACGTGCCAGGTTTTGAAAGAAGTTAAGTTTTTGCAGTTAATTTGCAGTCTTTTCGCACGCTACATACAAAAGCTGCATTGAAACAAAAGAATGTTTATCTCAGTAATTAACCAACTTGATGCACAAAATTTTTGTTTTACAATAAGTTTATTTTATGCCTCTACATGTTTCGAGCACATGTGCTCATCATCAGAAGGTCAAAATTGCATTACACAGCCTCTGGTATCGTCACACTGAAACAAGTGAGTGGTCTAAAATTACTAAAATACAGTTCTATAAATATGAGCAAATAGTAGTAAAATATTTATAGAACTGTATTTT
>Ga0136643_10008024_pt1 | contig 15360 bp, 8 predicted proteins | sample TergutLab28metaG_FD_96883 | JGI IMG/M metagenome (GOLD analysis project Ga0136643, IMG submission 96883) | Labiotermes labralis P1 segment gut microbial communities from Petit-Saut dam, French Guiana - Lab288 P1 (version 3) (version 3) | ecosystem: Host-associated > Arthropoda: Insects >... | reverse complement strand
GGGGTGTATAGGGTCTTGGTGGGGAAACCGGAGGGAAGGAGACCACTGGGGAGGCCTAGGCGTAGATGGGTGGATAATATTAGGATGGATCTCCAGGAGGTGGGATGTGGGTATATGGACTGGTGGATTGGGCTGGTCCAGGATAGAGACAGGTGGCGGACGCTTGTGAGTGCGGTAATGAACCTTCGGGTTCCATAAAATGCGGGGAATTTCTTGACTAGCTGCAAACCAGTTAGCTGTTCAAGAAGGACTCTGCACCATGGAGTAAGTAAGTAAGTAATATCATATTTTATTTCGTTTTATCATTTTATATTTTTTCCCCTCCGGTTTTCGGGCAATGTTGTGTGGTCAAGGATTAACCTTAATCTGAAAAAAAGGAACATGTAAGATGCAATGCCAATAACACCGGAACAAGTGTTATAGAACCCGAAAAGTTCTATGTGGATTTTGCCCTAAGGGTTCCATTTTAAATGATTCATAGGTAAAAAAATATTCGCGCAATTTCTTTTTGGATACCGGGAAGGAAAGAGACTGGATTTGAAGAAATCGGGTCACTTTAAAAATAGATAGTAACAAAACACGCACACATTATTTTTATACAGAATTTTAAATAACTATGTCACTCAAATGATAATCTTTCAATCACTGACAAAATATTTTCTACATTATATTTGTGGCGAATCATAGGAGTAGCAGTATTAAGTTTTATAAAAAAAGTTATTTAAAATTCGATGTAGATATTCTTTTTCATGAAAACTACAGTGTGGTGCAATACTGTAAGTCTAGATCTGGAATCAGCTTATCAGATTTAATTTAAAAATATATTTTACTCTGACGTAACATGCTTCTGTTGAACAGCACGCCATGTACTCCACTTTTATGAGAGAATCTTGAGACAGTATAAATACCTGGTGAATTCTACATGCCTTTCTCATGTCTTATCTGTTCATTTGATCATATAATGATATATCTCAGCAATAAATGATTAGAGACACACCAAAATTAATCTTTGGTACATTTAAGAACTCCGCTCATGTCTCACAGAGTATAGACTCCGTTACGTAGGCTAAATGAACCGGCTGAAGTTTGTTGAATAAATCACTGTTCACTGCAGGGACCATAATGGACACATAAATACAATCTATGACAAAATGCAGCTTCCGCTTTATTGACGAAGTTTACAAAAAACTTTTCGAGTAGGCGTGAGTTTCGTGCAAAGCGCTTCAGCGACATTCAGCGTACTTCCACTACTTATCGACCGAAGTGCATGAAAATCTGTATCAAGGATCTCAGCCTCATAGTTTTGAGGAATTAGAAGATTCTTGAAAATCTAACTAGAGAAAGCCATAATTTACTTATGGGCCTAAGTCACTTTCTACTCGTAATTTTTACATTTCGAATCTGTTTCAGGGGGTTAGGTGACATTCGAAGTAGTAAATGGGCATTTAATAATTCCAAGTAATTATGGACTTCATAAAAGACGGCAAGTGGAAGCCATACTTTATTTACTTTGGGGTAAAAGTAAAGCAGCCCCGTTACAGGCCCGGAGGGGCCCAGAGGGTTCCAGGAAGTTAAGGTTCCCAGATTTTGTGACAACGGCACAGGATGGTGGTAGGTTGTCAGCCTTACGCACCGGCCGCCTTTACCCAAACAAATGCTCCTGGTACTCATTTCTGTTAGAGGCTGAGTCGACCCCAGGGCCATATTTACTTTAGGGAATGTATGATATTTTGCCAATAATTTCTAAATTTTCATCCGACTTGGATACTTTTTATTATTGACGTTCTACATATAATAGTCTTGGGAATAATTCTGAATTTCATTAAAAATCGGCTAGTTTAAAATATTAAACTGTAGTATTTTTTTTCTCCCGGCTGGACTGCTCTATTGGGCCTAGGTCTCCTCTGTGAGGTTGCTCGGTCACACTCAGGACGCACCACTTTCGGTAGGACTCCTCTGGACGAGTGAGTGGCCTATCCCAGAGACGTCTACTTGAAAATACACAACACTACCAAGAGACAGACATCCATGCCCTCAGCGGGATCCGAAAACTTAATCCCTAATTTAATATCTACTCGTAATTTCCACATTTATTGTCCCACATAAATAAAACTGCGTACAAGCGTTATTGACGAATGAAGCTGATCCTTGTTGAGTTTCATAAAGATCGGAGCAAGGAAGGTCGTACTTTTGTTATGGGAGTAAATTAAGTGACATTTAGCTTTGTACCATGAAATTGTACGACATTTTGCGAGAAAGAAATGCCTTGATCTGTGTAATACGTCACGGAATACGTCATCTGCAAGTATGTGGAGACTAATGTTAGGTATGGTAACCACTACACTTCAAATGGTTAAGAAATGAAGCACATTAATTGTACAAAGGTATTAATTATACCACGCATCTACGCGTTAGCAGAATAACTAAACAACTAAATTGAGCAAAATCTTTGAACAGTTAAATAGCGCTGAACTACTTGTGTAATAGGACTGTAATAATAGATGATGCTGTGTATTTGAGGTAACTCAAAAATAGGCCCTTGTCTACGTGAAATCAACTTTAGCGATCCTACGCAGTTTTCCTAAACGGAACACAGATCGACAACAATATTGAAAACACATTAATCTTTGCAGTTTGTGTTTTTATAACGCACTGATGGGTTCCGAATATTTATGACACGTCATCACACATTTATTTAGATGGCACTCATCTTCATTTCGAATGGGGATCCCGTATTACACCCCCGCCCCCTACTGTGTTCCGGGCCTGTTTTCCATATTGATGATGTGTCAGAATAAAATCACATGCACAGTTCGAAAACCTCTGTGGATACTGCAGTCCGCGTTTCACCCTCCGGTGAAAAGTACCGACTATACATACATATGTAAATATATGTGTATAAAACTGCAGTTCATTTTCCTGTGTGAACTTTCCTTCGAATTAAATGAATCTTGTAACCCAAAAGGTTATACATCGTCGATTAAGGCTGGACAAGGTGGTTGTAGAAGGAAGATAAGACTGAAGAAAAGAAAAAACTACGACAGAAAGCGAGAGAGAAGGGTGAGGGGGCGGGGTCTAAGAAGAAAAGGTACAAAGACAGATACTGAAGTAGACAAAGCAAAATGAAAGCAGAGAATTATAAAGAAAAAGAAAAAAGGAAAAATGAAAAAAAGAATTTAAGGAAACAGTAAATACACGCAGAAACAAACAAACAACCTTAGTCTAGCAGAGAAATTAATCATTTTTGTATGATAAGATGGTACCTTTTCCGTTATAGGTACAGTTCTGGTTAGTCTAAGGATTAACGAATGTTTCTCGCTTCTGTATTTTGCTAGCACTTATCTGACTGTAGTGGCGTGATGCAGACAGCTTGTTCAATTATCTATGTTGATGTCGCCACCAGCAGTTTGGATTCAAAGCTACAGTTTTTTTCCCTTGAAGGTAGATGAGTACTGTTGTTTAGTTATTTGCTCTGTTATAAGACTGTCTAGGATTTATCTAACAACTGAAGTTATTACTGTTAGGTTAGAGCGAGACGTTTGTGCTCGCGTTTGCAGACATCACCTAATGGTTGGTCTGTGTGACAGGTACTTCCAACTCTTGAGGTAGTGTAGTATTTCTTGGTTATTTCGTCTGTCCTACCTTGGGTACAGTTTCGATTGGTACAGAAGGTACACTTTCGATTGGTACAGTAGGTACAATTTTGATTGGTACAATAGGTACAATTTTGATTGGTACAGTAGGTACAATTTCGATTGGTACAGAAGGTACAATTTTGATTGGCACAGTAGGTACAATTTTGATTGGTACAGTAGGTACAATTTCGATTGGTAGAGTAGGTACAATTTCGACTGGTACAGTAGGTACAATTTTGATTAGTACAGTAGGTAAAATTTAGATTGGTACAGTAAGTACAATTTCGATTGGTACAGTAGGTAAAATTTCTTTCGGTACAGTAGGTACAATTTTGATCAGTACGGTAGGTACAATTTCGATCGGATGAAAAATGGTTTACAAAATTAATTTCGACCCTAATAACTAGAGTCCAGTTACAAAATAATTTAATACGGCCTGGCGGTTGCACAGCGAGGAGATCTTCAGACCGGATTCTTCCGAGACAAAACCCAACATTGTGAAGTTTCTACGGGTAGTATTGTAGGGAAGATGAACACGATGTCCGTTGAAATTAATAAACAAAACTTACATTTGCAGTATTTTATTATTATTTCATTGTTGGCAATATTGAACTATATTTAGACATATGATTGCATGAATATACTTCACGAGCCTTTAGTCCTACATTTTAATGAAAATGTTTCTACGAAACACACTGTAGCATGATTTTTTTTGTGGTTTTTGTTTGCCACTTACTTCTGATCAAAATCTGAAAGAAACCCAAAATAAACCCCCCCCCCAACAACCACAATAGAACAAATTGTGGTCACAGTAATCTCATAGGTACAAGAAAAGAGGAGACGTTCATTGTTAAAAAAAATTCGCCAGCAAAAGGTGACGAGTGTGATTGTTGCTTTTTCAACTCTTACAATACCAAAACTAGGAAAAAAAAAAGTGACTGGGTGTGTTGCCAGAAATGTAATGTCTGTTAGAACGAAATATTCATTGGTGCGAAAGAAAAGATGTAATTTATTTGTGGTAGATATAACTGATCAGAACTTTACAGTAGTATTCCACTTATCCAGATTAATTGGGACGGCGAGGCATCCGGATATGCAGAAAATCCGGATAATTTAATTTTTATTTGAAAATAGGCTAAATTGGTAGTTTGAAGTTCGGCTGCTACTATTTCTATTCTGTACCCCTGTCTAAATCTTCTTACCACGCCAGATTTGAAGTTCTAAGAGCCATTAACACTGTACTGTACTTGATCTGATAACCGGTAATTTCAAGGGAAGTTAGTTTCATAGAATTCTCGACAAATTTAAACGAAGGGCCGAGCCGATCCGGATAATTAGCGATCCGGATAAGTGGAGTGCTACTGTATCACCCAGTGGTCAGAATTGTACCTGCGGAGGTACATTTTTGATCAACTGAAAAATGTTTTCTAACTTTATAATTACAACATTAAACAATATCACATGGCAAAAATCTGACATTCACCAAGCTACACAGAACATGTTCCAGCACTGATACTGAAGCTTGTTAATGTATTTTACACATTAAAGCATGCTTCGTCCAAAATGATCGAAATTGTGCCACCTTACCATACTAGCCCCTAATTTGAATGAAGATACTCGGGAGAGCAACGAAAATAGCAAGCTCCGTCTTGCTAGGACGGAAACCGATGACTTTCAGAATGAGACTCAGAGACGTTCCTACAGAAGCGACCCAATCATTTAGTTCATCGTTGCATCACATTTTGGTCGTCAAACTTCTTTCACCAGCCTGTTGACACTCTATTTCACACAGTTTTTATAGAGTCAGTTGTTTCAAGTGGTAAATTGGCTGACTTGTATTCTGAAAGTAAACGGTTCGAAACTCGGTTGGGACAAATATTGTACTGACTGCTTTTTCGTGGTTTTCCTGAATCCCTCCAGAAAATTGGAAGGATGGTATCTCAAATCAGGCCGCAACCACTTCCTTCCACATCTTTAAAAATTATTACTCTCAGTCTTCCTACCGTTGGACGGTGTATTAGTCTGGGTTACTAAAAGCGTTGTCAAACACATCACGAAGAAATGAATAACATAAATACATACAAGTTCCAGACAATTTGTTGTGTGCTAGAGTTCTGTGCTTTTTAACCCTGTAATCAACAATTACACCTTTCATACCAACCATGCATGCCAGCTGTCGCAGCGTTAAGAAATCTTGCATTTTACCACACAGAGACCCATATGATTATCACAATAAATACCGGTTATTTCCTTCATCATCATTAACCGACTGGTCTTTACAGTTGATACGAACTGTGTTCTCTGTGAGGTGCGCACCAAGTTTGTATCAGTAACTTAGATGATTGGCAGTCTTCAAAGTTTTGTATAGGTCTAAGTATGCTTCTTCTATGTGCACATTTATTTTCTGATACGGCGATTTATCTTTCTGTGTGCCGTATCGGACATGCCTGTTTGGAATAGAGTCAGTTCTGCTACTATGTGATATTTGCGTTCATATGAGACCTCGGGTTATGGGAATTTGCGTAATGAAATAGAATCAGATCATTTGTCCCGTCGTCCAGCATTGTGTCGTCACACTGTTTGCAGAAATGGTGTAATAATTAATAGGCGAACGTTCGCGTTACGCAAGTAGCGGTCGCCTCTTCATCAAACGCGTTGCAGCCAATTCGCGATAACAAAAACACTCATAATAAGAGTACTTGTTCTATTTCATTAGAAGTTCTCATTTGAGATACATCTGCCACAGACACTCGTCGACTAAATTCCAGATGATACGGCTCTAGTCGAATTTGTGCAATTCGGAACTGAGTTTGCGTGTGGACAAATATATATGTACGTACACGTGTACACGGGAGACCAATGGCAATCCAAACTCCACAACACACCAGATCCTTGTCAACCGCAGCACTAACGCGCCCGCGGTCTGTGTTGTCGCCCAGCAGTATTCTTACGCCACCTTCGTCTCATTGCCCTGTCTTTCTCGTCAGGAAAATTTTGGAGCTCGTTTAAATATGTTATTATTACATTTTTTACATTGTTAAATTGTGTAACTTTCAAGTGCGTAAATCGGGGGTTGAGTGTTTTGTAACTCTAAACGCTGTCTGGCAAATTTAATTTTGGTCCTTATCTGCTCAGTATCTTGCACTATTTTAAGTATGTCTCGTATATGACTTTAACGCTTTCCTAAAAAATTGGTTACTATTACGGTAAAATTATTAGTGCCTTACACAAAATACGTTACGTAACCAATGCGTGTAAATTTTATATTCCAAAATTTTCAATGATGTAAATATTAAACGAAATACAAGGAAAAATACACCATCATATTATGCAATGTTTTATTTGTACTGCAGAAAAAATGCAACAGTAAATCTGTATTCGAAATGAATGAATATTAACAACAAGGAAATATGCAAAACAAACAAAACCCACGCTTGGAAAACACATGTACTTAGAATTCAAATACAGTATTCAGCTCTTTGTAGTTAATTAGTGGAATATGAACTAAAGTAAACTAACACTGGACCAAAAGGACAGTAGAAGTCTGAATATTTGAAGAGGAGTTAGACAAGGATGCTGCTTGTCCCCGATGTGAAACTTTTACAGTGAACAACTTACAAAGGAAGCTGTTGAAGGGACTGGAGGCTTCAAAATAGGACATGTAAAACGCAATGTGAAATATGTAGATAACCATGTGCTACTGGTTAAGGAAGAAACGGTGTTACAGGGCATGACTGATAGAGTAATTGAAATTGGAGGATGTTATGGGATGGAAATGAATGTGGAAGAAAGTAAGGCAACGAGAGTCTCAAGGTAACCATCCTCAATACAAATAATGATAGACTATAAACAACTGAAGAATGTGGAATATTTCAATTATTTGTGTAACATGATAACATAAAGTGCAAGATGCAGGCGTGGAATTAAATCGAGGATTGCCATGGCATTCAACAAGAATAAGACTCTTTTTACGAGCAAAAATAGACTTAAATTTAAGGCAGAAAATAGAAAAGTGCTATATGTGGAACTTAGATTTGTATGGTGCTAAAACTTGCACACTTCGGAAAGTAGGTCAGAAGTACCTGGAAAGTTTTGAAATGTGGTGTTGGAGAGGGATGGAGAAGATCGGGTGAAGCATTTGAGTGATGCCGGTCAAAAAGGAAGGGAATATCCTGTATAAAATACGAAAAAAGTTAAGCTAGCTGGATTGATCACGTCTTGTGTAGAAACTGCCTTCTAATTACTATTGGAGGAGAGATAGAAGGAAGAATAAAAATGACGGGAAGACGAGGAAGAAGACGTAAGAAGATCCTGAAAGGAGAGGATGCTGGAAATTGAAAGAGGAAGCACTAGATTTCGCCTTGCGGAGAAGTGGCTTTGGAAGAGGCGGTGGGCGTGTAGAAAGACAGACAACAAAATGACTGCATATAAAGCTCTGTGACATCTTTCCCCCATTACAACACAGTGGTTACTCAATGTACCACATACTTTAAAATGAATAAATTCGACATTTTGTTCAAATAATATATTTAGGCCTATACGTCTCATACAATTCTCGGAACATGCAGCAAATATTTACCGAAACATCATTAACCTATTGAACTTGGTTTCGGGAAGGCAATGTGTTTATTACGAAGTAGGAGCTGAAGGTTTTTGTCCCGTTTACAATTATTTCGCGCTTCGAATGCTGTGATAAAATTATATTCACTCCGACTGCACAGGGTTGTTACCTGCGGGTTCAACAAACTACTTACTGCCGGATAAAAGAAATATAAAATTTTTTTCTAAGCTAAAAGTATGAGCTGTTTTACGCCTAACTGGTGGTTGAGTGCATTAGTAAGGAACAGACTCGAACCCAGTCGTCATGTGCAATGTGCATACAAAGTGGTTATTTCCATGATGAATTGATCTACTGAAACCAACTAAAGATAAACCTGTTTTCCGCACGTGTTCAAAAACACGAAGTTAATTATGACGTAAAAATCTACATTTTTTCTGTATGTGCACTTTTTAATATCGTTGTGTTATTTTCATCGGACCAGTTCACTTTTTCTTCACGCCTTCATTTCATTCTTTATTTTTCTCTGTCTCTGTAATTTCTCATTTTCTTTTCTGGCTTTCGGCGTTTCTTTCCTCGTTTCTTTTTATTTATTTTCCCTCTACTTTCTTTGCTCCTTTGATTTTTATATGTGTTTATGTGTGTGTAATGTGTGTCTCTTTTGTCTCTCTATTTTCGTCTTTTTTACTTTCCTTCCTTTCGCTTTGTTTCTTTGTTTCTCTTCCTTTCTTTCTCTCCGTTTTGTTTATTTCTGGACTTCTATACTTCTTCTGCTTGTTGCTGTGTCACTTCTCACACCCTCCATTGCATCTCTCTCTGTACGTCAGGTGCATGTCAGCTAGCGCTGCTATCTCTATACTCTGAATGAACGGGTATACTCATATTAGGCAATAGGCGTACTGTCCCCATGTAGCATGTGGCACATCCAGCAGAATCGGCCTCTATTACTAGTTGAGTTTCAAATAAATTTATTTGGATGTGCCGGGTAAAATCGAGATTTGCCACTGCACATCCACCATGTTGCTAATGGCTACAGTTTATCTTTGCTATTTATTATTGTTTGAAAGATCCTTGACTTTTATGCATGTTGTTTATAGCCTTTCGATCCTAGATACAGTTCCATTCTTGGTTTTCCCCCGACTTCAGTTATGATTTATTGGCCTGGTTTTCTATTTACATTTCATCTTCTATGAGAGCGTTCCTAAATTTCTCTGTTCAGGGCCAGTATTACGGATTTTATTGGGTACTGATACAGTGGGGAGGTAAAGAACAAGAATAATTCTAGGCCTTTCCATCCAACTTGAAGTACCCTAAGGTGCGAAATGTGTGGACAAACGTACGGACAAACATGATATGCACGATACGAATTCAGTTCTTACACTAATAACATGACGATTTTCTGTTGCTGAGACGTGTAACAGATACATGTTACTTATCTGTGTGTTCTTTAAGAAGTGGGTGCCTTAGTGTAAATGTACTTTGTACTGCAGTTCTTTCACAAATGCTATACAATCATATTTGGGAGAGTTTCTAATTCTTTTTCTACTTATTTGACAAGACCCTTTATGATCTCCTGATTACTAGCATCTACATGTTTTTTTTTATCGGCTTCGATCATCACAACCACTCATCACCAGTCCGCTTTCCTGAAAGCAATTCTAGTGGTTCAGACTTGCATTCAGTTAAATATTTATGGACGTTTGTCCGAGGGATGTTTTCAATGTATCTTCAGTAACCAAGAACGAAGCATTTCCAGTTTCAAGGTAATTACATCCACGAGTTTACCATCGTGGTCAGCAGCTTGTGTTTCTGTAGTCTAGGATGACATTTCCCTTGTCTCTGTCAAAGTGGACGAAATTGACGGGTGAGGTACCGTATCAATCCAGCTGCGTTCTCTCGTTTCTCTTTCATTATCGCTATTCGTATTAATTACCTAAACGATCAGTGATATGAAATTTCCGTTTCACTTTGCGCTGCAGCTTCTGTTCGCAACGTTAATTAACAGCAACTTGTCTTCGAGGTAGCGGACGCATAAGACTATACAAGCCGTCATCATGTAAATGTCAGCTTTACTGTTGTACGGATATTAAAGACAATTTTAGTATCGAAAACTTCAATATAAATTCGCAGGAAGAAATTTTATAAAAACTTGTTCAGCCTTTCTTGAGATAATGCGGACAGGCAGACAGATAAACAGACGTGATGAAATTACACATTTCTAAAACATTTCTTTGCAAACTCACCACAGACCTACTATTTGGTAATGAATGCCGGAGACACAATGCCTACCACTGCAATTTATCCAAAGCCATTTTAATCCATTTTCCATTTATAACCACTCATTTTTTAGATCTACCTTAATGTCATCCTAATGTTTCCTCCTCGATCTTTCAAGGGACTTTTCAAGAGAACCGCACTTTAAATTTCTGCACGGATTCTTCTCCGCCATCCCTTATCCATTTCTTTCGAAGTTCCTTTATTTCACCGTCGCAGTAATATCACAAAGTTGCTCCTTTCACTGACTTTAATACCCCCAGTTGCTTACTTACTGCATCCACCTTAGATTTAAGTATCTTTCCCTGCACTTGCTTCTACACGGTTGTGTTTAAATTTGTTTTATTCCAATAAGCGGCATGTGCTACGCCTCAACAAACCTGGCCAAAAAGTGGCTGTTTTATTTTTACGATTCTGTACCGTTTTGTGAGCTACGTTGGGCAGAGTGAAATTTAAGGTTTCTGTGGTCACCACTATGAAGATCTCTGTCCCCGGGTGTAGAGTATACGGCCTTAGATCTTGTAAAACAAGACTCTGTGTAGTTTGAATAAGGACAGTTTTTAACATCAGGCATGTACAATGATCACTTCACATATGTAAGATCAAACAATATAGTGTGAACAAAAAACGACGAAATAAATAAATTGGCTAATCAAATTTTTGGTCAATTTCTGTCATTAGCGTTCCCACGAATAAGTTAAAATTGGTAAGCATATTGTGTTCTTATACACAATGAACAACATGGTACACATGATCAACAGTATGATACTAAATATTCTAGAATTTTGTTTCTTTACTACTTGTGTGTTTTGACATTCGTATTTAGTGGCGTCAAAAATGTTAAAGTGTTTACTTCAACAAACTGCTGTAAATGTTTGAAACTCTTCGTTTTATTGTGCGTATGTATTTTTTTTAATAGAACTGACTGAACGGACAAATGCAAGAAACATCTGATACGCAATTACCTGCATGACAAGGTCCAGAAACCTTGAATGATTTGTACTGTTAAAAGATCTCTTGCCATGGGATCAACTGTTCCTCGTTTTAAAATCAGAACAGTATCTTGAAGCCCAGAACACAGTTTGTGACATGCTGTCCATCTGTCAGTTTGACGTCTGCACGTGCATGTTTCAGCGTATTTTCTTGGCGTTCTGTATTTACAAGCGTGCAAATCTTCCACTGCTGGCCTATACATTTGTATTCAAGTATCATCATAAAAATTCTGGGACAGACATTCTTTTAAATTCGCTCTCTCACCCTTAAGGCACAATACAAAGTATTTCTTTATCAAATGTCTGAGCATGATAGCTTGATCGCAGAATACGCCTGCATATGCTGACACATCCAGTGACATGTAAGGTATTCCGGGACAGGATAAGACGGACACTTAGTAAGAGATGAGCGGAAATGCTGCAGGTATAGGGGATATGAACAGTTTTAGTGTTATGAATTGAAAAGAACAAATCATTAGGAGACGTAGACATAGTCCGGAGGAAGAGTTCTGTGCCACATCTCAGGAACCAGTATCCTACGTACATAGTGCCGAGACGTGTGGGAAAAGGGCAGGAAATGTGTGCTGTAGGTAATGTGTGGTACAAGAAATGTAAAGCTGCTTAGAGAGGCTGCGTGGGCCGGGGTAGCGTAGTCGGTATTGCGAATCGTTGCTTGCTGAACGGTACGGGGAACAAATCCCGGTGGGAGAGAGATTTTCCCTAATTGTCCAGATCTTCTGGGTCTTCATGGCCTCTTCTAGGGTGAACTTTTCCTTTAAGAGAGGCTGTACCTACTGTCACAGCTTTGTTATTAGAAATATTGAATTTTACAAGTTCTTAGCATCGGTAAAAATAAACTCCTAATTCAAGGATCGTATCACTTTATTTGTCAATCGTTTCGTTAGCTCTGTCTCTGAACCTATCTGATTCAGCTTGGTTAAATCTCTGACTGGAAGTTTACAAGAAACATAAATCCATGTAACATAATTTTGGCTCGTATCACTCTGTACTGTGTATTAACTTTACAATCCGTCTTCACTGGTCGAGTCAAAAAGTCTCATTATACCAAAATATTGATAGTTACATTATACAGAAACAAAACGATTTGTTATGAGCGCAGGTTTAATGGCTCTGAAATTTTGACACTTCGAAAAACAGAACAGAAGTACCTAGAAAGTTTTGAAATGTGGTGTTGGAGAAGGATAGAGAAGATGAGCTGGAATGATCGCGTGAGAAATGAATTGTTACTAAGAGGCAAAGAGGAAAGAAACATCGTACATGCAATAAAAGAAAGGGAGAGTAACTGGACTGGTCACATCTTTCGTAGAAATTGCCTTCCAAAATATCTTATTGAAGGAAGGATAGTAGTGACGTTAAAATGAGGAAGAAGACGGAAGCAGCTACTGGATAACCCTAAGAAAACAGACAGACCACGTAATGAGTGATAGAGACACATCTCTTGGCGGTCTAGAATTACTTTGTGTAGCATTTTCCTATACGCATGAGGTCAGTATTTAATTAAATTCAAAATATAAAGTAGCTTAATCGAATTTCGTATGTCTTCTTACGTGTGGAGTTCAAATGACTCTTCGCACTAAAACGTTGGTACCTCATAAGAGTTCACAGATCTGTTGTAGATATGCAACTTTCATGTGAAGAGTGTTTGCATGTGTGGGTGGGTTTGGCGAGGATTTAATGGAATACAAATAACCATAATGTTCACTGTAGAGGGACTTACCACTAGAGTGACTACGCACGCGTCAGTTACCACAGTGCATTTATTTGTGTCATTGACAAACAAAACACCAGACAGAAGTATAAAATCACAGGGCATGTGGAAAGCATGTGTATTGCAATTTTTTAGTACACTTTTCCAGTCTCGTTATAGACACACCAGTACGATTACCTCCTCATCGCGTAATCTGTCTTCGAATTACGTTTCCAACATCAGTATTTTCAGTGAAATATCCTGCGCAGTATGCAGAACCCACGATAAGAATTTCCGCAGACTGGTCCCTACCACACATTCTTCAAGCTATGCTTTACCATCTAGCTTGTTACCAGCCCTGTTTCCTTTTAGTCACTTGTCAATTCTTTCTACACGAATGTTAATAGTAAGAGTCACACGATAAATTTCACTTGGGAAAGAATGGTATAGGCCAGAGGAGGCTGTAGGGGAATACAGCGTTAAGCAGAGAGGGGAAAGCATCCAGGACCGCAGTCCCCACCGTTTGCGAAACTCCCTTCCGTGGCCTCCATATAAGAATATCAGCCTGACATATCACAGTGAGAGAAAACGAAAACAACAGAAAAGTTAGGAATGATGTATGAGGTGTAAGTATCTGATTTACGACGCATAAGATATCTTTAATAAATTTGGAAAACACTCTTTCTTTCACTGTATCACAACTTGGCCATATCCTAAATGCCGGTACATGTATTCACTTTTCGATATCATCTCATAGCATTCAATACAAGATAAACTCTCGGGACGATGTAACGTAAAGAGTAGAAGTCTTGGTATCGGTCGTTTTAAAATTTAAGAGTCCCTTCTTTCAGGATATCCGCCATTTTTTCAGGAAAAGAATTAATTCAAGTAAAAACCTGCACGCAGACGATACAGGCAAAGCAGTCAGACAATCTATTGTATTTAGGCTGCGTTTGACATGAAGAGATGGAAACTTGGAGATTACACACACGCCTTCGCTTTTGTTCCTACCAACCGACCAACCAGAATCGTCTCGAACCGGAACTTAATGGTTAGAATCTTGCATGTTTAACAACGTCATTTCCTCCCACTTTTGTGATGTGCACGCCTTCTTTATGGAGTTAGTGCAGCAAAACTTGCTATTCCTTCCCACCAGGCTCACTGTTCAGACATGCATTGTATTTGTCGACCAATGACAGACGTTCTACTAGGTTAATTGTACTCCATTGAGTCATGCTATGCTTTCCAATTACAGGTCGGAGTTCGGTGCTTGTTAGAATTCTTTATCGTGATTAAAACAAAGATGTTTCAAACGGAACGCTAATGGAATATTTCTTTGTAAATCCGCTGTCACATATCTGTTAGGTTAGGCGGGCCCATTTTATTTGCTCAACTTTGACATCCAGCACCTGTCTAAATGATGAAGTAACTGGAAACTCCTTTCTGAAGAGCTTCTAACTGAAACACGTAGATGGCAGCAAAAATTAATGAAATTGTGATCGGAACCCATATTTAGCAACAATACTAGTGTAAAACTTGGTCCCTTATATTGAGAAAGGAACGCAGGCTGAGGGTGTTTGAGAATAAGGCGTTGAGGAGAATATATGGGCCTAAGAGAGACGAGGTAACAAGGGAGTAGAGAAAACTACACAATGAGTAGCTTAATGATCTGTGCTCTTCACCCAATATTTTTCGGGTGATAAAATCGAGAAGTATGAGATGGGTGGTGCATGTAGCGCGTATGCGGGAGAGGAGAGGCGAAGTCAGGGTTTTGGTAGGAAAAGTTGGTGGAAAGAGACCACTTGGGAGACCCAGGCGTAAATGGAAGGATAATATTAACATGTATCTTCAGGAAGTGGGATGTGGGAGTATGGACGGGATCGAGCTGGTTCAGAATAGGTACAGGTGGAGGGCACTTGTGAGTGCGGTAATGAACATTCAGGTTCCGTAAAATGCGGGGCGTTTCTAGACTAGCTAAAATCCGGTTAGCTTCGCAAGAAGGATACTGCTCCATGGAGTAAGTAAGTAAGGAAGGAAGTAAGTAAGTAAGTACTAGAGTAATGCCAGACAACTTACTTACTTACTCCATGGTGCAGAGTCCTTCTTGAGCAGCTAACTGGTTTGCAGCTAGTCAAGAAATTCCCCGCATTTCACGGAACCCGAAGGTTCATTACTGCACTCACAAGCGTCCGC
>Ga0136643_10008023_pt1 | contig 15360 bp, 9 predicted proteins | sample TergutLab28metaG_FD_96883 | JGI IMG/M metagenome (GOLD analysis project Ga0136643, IMG submission 96883) | Labiotermes labralis P1 segment gut microbial communities from Petit-Saut dam, French Guiana - Lab288 P1 (version 3) (version 3) | ecosystem: Host-associated > Arthropoda: Insects >... | reverse complement strand
TTTTTCTCTTCAAAATGCAGTTTGTTTCATAATTCTAACGTATTTGGTTCCTGTATTATTCACATTTTATATACAGGGTGTGCTAAAATTAAAAAAAATAATTCCGGCGCCAAAAGGTTAAATAGCTGACAGCGGCATATAGCTAAACAGCACACAGAATGCGTTGTTGAGTACATACTGCAGCAATGTTACGTTATGCGAACTGCGCCTATCTTGCTCTTTGTAGGTAAGTGGGTAAATAATAGACGCCAGCGAAAGGAATTTTGCTTTCGCTGTCGGTAAAAAGTATACCAAATCCGTGTTTGGCAGTGTTTCAGGGTCTGTAACAACCAAGGAAAGTTTGTTACAATTCAATAAAAGTATATGATGAAATTAATTCTCTGTCTGCGTGTACCAAATGAGTTACGCTATATTAAACAATGCAGTGGTGTCGACATACTAACTTAAATTAATATCATGAATGTTGCTAGCATTAATTTTGCCTTAGATCTATTTTATTAAGATGTTCTTAAAAGATGCAAAAAGTGCCATTTTCTTCGACATTGTTACAAAGACTGAAGCCGTACAAATCTGCTACGGCCTTGAGCTGATAAAAGTTTCTACATCGCGTGTTTACGTTAAATAACAAGTTTTTTAAAATTTTTTTTTCTCTGTCAGTCAAGTAAATTTCCTGTGCATTCTTTAATTTCTGACAACTATCTAATGATTATTTTATTTTCGAAACAAATATGGGCTATAATGATGTAAATTTGAATGTTCTATAATTACTTTCATGACTAGATTATGGTACTAATTTCAGCTTTCATCGTAGCGCGACAAGTGTTGTTGCGCTACGTCATAACTATGTTATGTAAAAACCAAATTTCACAATAAAACTGTATTCTTTTTTTTTAAACGCCTTTTTTTTCTGCACAATACACGAATGTAAATTTTAATCAACCACAGTCAATACTTTTACGAACTGTGTAACTGATATATTTCATGTCTATCTACAGACCGTACTAATAAATTTAGACCACGATTCGCCGTCTAGCCACGAATTCAATGACAACAGAAGTAGCCTAGTTTATCCATATATAACGTACGTACTAACATAACTAATAGTCAAATCTTTTGGTATATGACTATGTACCAATTGGCCTATATTTACAGAAGTTTTGACGGGCAGCATAACACAACCTGGCGGGCCGCGGTATTTATACTCTTCCCCTAGAATTATCCTAATTTTTAATTCAACGAGGGATGATTTTTGCTTGAAAAGCGCTTGTAATAAGGTGTGAGTGCAAGAGGTGAGTGTGACCAAGAGGTGAGTGTGACCAAGAGGGAAAAAGAGAGAACATATTAATGCCTTTTAGTACTGTTCCTTGTAACCCACACTCCAGTAGTTTGTTTTAAGTTTTCATGCATAGAGTTGAAAGACTGTAAGCAGATGTGTGAAGGAAAGGGCGTTACACTAAATTAGGGTAATAGTTGACAGGCGTTGTGAAGGGAATACTGTCATCTTGTGACAGATTTATGAGAAGTCCGATTTCAAAAGTGATGGTCAAGAAGATGCAATTAATAGCCAATTGGAAACGTTGTGACCATATAAGGACGTAAGGCATAACGTCATTAACAGCCAATCAAAGATTAAGTTTAGAGGTCACAAGATTGAGATTCCACCCCGACCAACGTCCAATAAACTCTGTATAAATGCTTTTGTATTGATGTAAAATTAAGATTAACTTCAGTAAGCTCAGGGGCAGAGGCCGCTGGAGCGAGTCTTCATGTTGGTACTACTTTAATAATACCAACTCTTGCCTGGACTATAATTTCAGCTGTAGTCCAACTAGACTTAACTATAACTACTAATGTAACAGTTGCTTCCAATAAATCAGCAACATTAGTCATCGGAAAACAAAGTCTGAGTACTTTGACCCCACGCCGTTGCCCAACTGGTGGCCAACCAGTCCTAGCCCAGCCGCGTTACACCACACGCTGCTTTAGGTAATAAAGAGTAATATTTATATGACAGTAACGCCTAGATTTAAGAATCTTTAGTTGGGATAATGCAGTCCTCGTAAAATGCCGACAGTGTGACTTCCACATTCAAACTGATGCTCTGTGTGTAAATCAGAAAGACAAGCTAACGTATAGCGATAATTGTACTCCAGCACACCCACACGTGACGAGCACATGTGCTGAGACACCTGACGCTCTGATAGACCTACATATGCGTTGTCATTGTAACCTCCAGTGACTGTTCTCGTAACAAACCAAAGTGAGACTAAAACGAGAAGACTGTAATGACTGTTTCGTGATACGTACTAATTTCTAGCAAGATTCTTTACTGCAGTCCCACTAGTTACTGGTCATTTTTACCCCAGGTGTACATAACTTGGCGGTGAAATACAGTCGTCGTTTAACTGTGGTAAAAGGTAAAGTTCACCCTATAACAGGCCATTAATGCCCAGAGGAGGAGCAGAGTTAGCAGAAGTATAGCTCTACTCTTTCTTTAACCTCGGCGCTACATGGGGGTGGGTGGTCAACGCCAGGCCCCGACCTCTTTACTCCCCAGGGCCGGTTTGGACGGGTAAGGAAAATCTCGTGCCCACCAGGATTCGATCTACGAACCGTAGCGTAGTCCCAGTATCGACTACGCTATCCCGGCCCAACGTTTGACGTTGGCCCAAACAAATTTTAGTGGTCAATTTAACGTTGCCCCGACTTGGATCAACGTCGCTTTCGCTGACATCTGGCGGGATCTTCCAACAAACAGACTCTCGGCAATTTTTATGAACTCCTACGGGAAAATACTGCGTTAGGTGTTGTTTTAATCTCCGTTGTGATTCTCAGGAACGTAACCCTAACGATAAGAGAGGACGTACTGTACCTACTCTTCATACAGCACATCTGGTGTCACTGTAATATCTCCCGAGTGTACTCCCAACTCTCCAACCCATGCAGACTGCCAAGCTGCTTCCCAGCCAGTCGCTTGTGCAAAGCAAGGTGGTGTGGGTCAGCAGTCAGTGATGACGTAAGTGTATCTCTGCGGTACAGCGCATTTACGTGCCGGAAAGTTACTGCTGATCGTTTGTGTATGTGCAGCGTGCATGTGTGTGAGTGACGATCTTGAAGGAGTGTGAGTGAGCTAAAAAATGGACGCCACGTTGATGTGGATGCAACGCTGAGTGTAGAGGTTATGTCGCTGATGTAACACAGTGCGTAGTGTTGACAACAAGCAGTACTCTTTGCTGTACTTACACCACATGTCAAGCACAGCTGCTCAAGGACAAATGAGATATTAAGGCTTCCCAGTAGTGATTCTCTGACCATTCTGTTTGTAGCTGATCCATCTAATTCTAATTATTTTTGATAACGGGCCTAGTGTATAGTTTGAATTATATATGACATAACGACGATTCGGGATTTTCTCTAAATCCGTTTCTTGTTGGTTTTCATTGTCCTGAAGCACTTTATTTCTTCTCTTAATGCCAGATTTCGGGATCTAATTCGGAAATCGTACAATGCCAACATTTATGCTAACCACTAGGCCTAGTACAGCGTTTGAACAGAAAATACGATGTTAAATCTACCCCAAAGATAAAGGAAACTTTATCAGTTCCGAGTGTTATGTATTTCAAAGCGTACCATAAGATTTAAAAGGGTGAAATCCATTTTGTAAGAGCGTATTTTCCAAAACAGTTCTTAATACTTAATTAGGCGTCGATATTCATTTGTTGTCAATTCGAATCTCGTAGTCTTTCAATCTTAAACTGTGTGTCTTGTCTATGCCATAAACTCTGTAATGTCACTGATTTATGTGCAGTGCAGGTTATCTGTCTCATGAAGACTGAACGACTATTCTTTTCTTACACTATATCTTACCGTCTTTCGTCAAATATATAATCTGGAAGCAGATTGCGATGTAGGTCTGTTAAATCCTATTAACTTTCTTTGTATTTTAAAACTTCAGATATCGAGATAACTGATTAAAAATTAAAATGTATTTTCTACAAAAAAAATTAATATCAATACCTCGTTACATGCAGCACAGAAATGTATTGTTAACATTCACCGTAATATTACGTGGAGCTACCTCGTTCTTTCAAACTATGTGAAATACACATCGTACCAAATAATTTTCGAAATTAAAGTTGCAGATAATATTGGGCCCTATATTTTTCATGTTATGTACAAATAGGTTCTAAGATAAGGCGTCTTTTAGGAAGTAGATATTTCTGTTTCGGTTTCATGTACAGCAAATTCGTATATGACAGGTACGAACTAAAACTAAATTTCGTCAATAAATTTTAGTGTTAATCTTCAATAAATAATTTAGTGGGAATACGCCCAGTACTTCCGTAGATAAAACAGCCACTGCCTGCCAATGTATGTTAATTTTCTTACCCTCGTACTAGGCGTACTTTAACATTGAATCAAATATAAATTACATTGGTGTGAATCTCTGTAGATTTCCATATTTCTAGACTTGACCTTCGTGCCATGCAGGTTGCTGTCCGCGTGCCCCCAGGCTCCGGTTGATGGTAACAGATACGAAACAATATCTTTTTTTTCTGACTTCAACCATCCTTGAATAATAAAAGACGAAATTTCGGGGAAAAAGCAGACTTTCGGAATACAACAAACCATCATCTGAACCCTGTGCAGTGGAATAACGGAGAAGACACACTGGTGGCTCTGTTCAGAGTGCAGTCAAATATTTGTTGTTAATGTGTGTTAAGTTACTGGCAGGTGCGGTGTGTGTGCTGAAATGAAATCCTGAGTGCAAGAACGGCTCAAATAGCGCACAGCAGAAGGGGACATGTCAGTGGTGAGCCTAAATTCTTAGCTATAACCGTATTGAGTTTAGCAGGGTATTCATCTATTCATGACGTTATAAATGCGTGTTTGAGGATCCGTGTGGCTTTTGGGAAACACAATTAGGTGTTCAAAGTGTTTTGGAAATGGTTGTTAGCACGTATGGATTGTTAGTTCCACTGGCAAGATTCCGTTGCGACCTTGCCGATTGAGTGTCATTACCATGTCTGCAGTAGAATGAGCTCACTTCTTTGCATTTCAACGACTTTTCATTCTGAAACTGTAACATGCCGGAAATACGGTACTACAGTGGTGTGACCTTGTTAACACATTGGTTATCTATGACAATGGCAACGCTGCTAAACGTCACATGACCTTGAAAAGCGTAGGCACCCAACAGGGGCCTCAACATCAATCAAGTTATGAATAACTACCAGCTCTCTTCATTCTTGTTTTGTCATGCTATACTTGGAAGCGTCTGTCAGTGACAACAGCCCTAATTCTTGAGAAGCCAGCATCTTCTCAGCTAGTCATATTCCCCGCAGTTTGTATCAGCCGCACGGTGCTCAAAAATCCCCGCCACCTCTCTATATCAAGAGCTACATTAATCCTGTCAACGCCCTCCCATCCTGTTGCCTTAAGATCTCTTTTAATATTATCCTGTCATCTACGTATAGATCTGTCGAAAACCTGTATGCATTTTCTCCCCCATACATGCTGCATTCCCCGATCATCTCAAACTCTTTTATTTGGTCAGTGAAAGTAGTCCTACCGAATGCGATGTAATTTAATCCATGGAATGCTGTCCATTGTGTGAAGCTAATAGTCTCGCACCCGATAACAATTTCTCCGTCTGTTACCAAAACAGATGTTTCATCATCGTGTTTGCAAAGCCCGTCACGGGTCCCAGCCCTCTGCCACACGAATGTAGACGGCATGCGAGACTGATTTATAATACCCTGTTATCTATGTCCGGATCTCCTGAGCTAGCTCTCTCCTGCAGGTATTACATATTCTCTGTTCTCCCGTCCCCCCCAAGTAATCCTCCTGGAGATGGTGACTGCTATACAGGACTGTCGACAAAGAATAGGCTACTTAATTTGTTCTGAAGTGTTTATCACGTAGTTTGCTGTGAAATGTTCAGTAACTCACAAAGTTTTGGTTCCTCGCCGGCTGTATGTGACAGTAAAAGTTACTGCAGTGCCAGCTCTCACGGCAGTCGAATCTGAGGAGCAGAATAGCCACATGATTTTTTTTTGTAGCTTTGTGACACCCCGTAAATGAAGGTGTGTTGTGAGTTCTGTATGACCGTATGGCAGTACCATTATCTGTTTGCAGAAAAAAAAAAAGCCCTTAAAGGCAAACAAATATCTCGACACGTTTGAAAGTTTACTTCCCCATTAACTGAAGGTACTTAAAGCAACAATAAATTTGATTTTCCCCCCAAACAGACGCCGTTGTACCGTCAGGCAAGCAGTGACCACTGAGAGATTCGAGTACGCGTACGCTTGCATATGCGCATCAGGCTAGAAACTACAATTCTTGGCTATCCCGAGACTTGTTACTCAGTGTATTCCCGATCACCCAGAGTATGTCTTGACTATCTCCTCTCCTCCCAGCAACAGACACGCGCAGCCGTCGCGTAACACAAACATCACATAAGTTAAAATTAATTAAATACACCGGTCGAAACTGATCCCGTTGTGCCTCTCGACGTTCGTATTGTTATTCGAAATCCCTTCCAAAATTATTATGCACCTTGGTATGGCAGGCTTCTAATAAATATTTTCTCTTAACTGGGGAGACAGTTTTCAAAGTGGCCATCTTGACTAGGGCCAGGGTAGCGTAGTCGGCATAGCGACTCGCTACCGGCTTGACGGTCCAGGGATCGAATCCCGGTGAGGGCGAGATATTCCGCACCCGTCGAGACTGGCCCTGGGGTCCACCCAGCCTCCTATGCAATGGGCAGCGAGTCTTTCCCGGTGTTAAAACGGCCGGAGCATGTCGTTAACCGTCCATCGCATCCATCCCCGATGTTAAAGAAAGAGTAGAGCTATAATCTACTCCTATGGGCCATCGTGGCCTCTTCTAGGATGAACTTTACGTTACCTTTACCATTTTGACAAAGTACAACGCAAATGTGACCATGTAGAAAGGATACGTGACCCTGCATATGACATAAAAGCAAATGTTGCAGCAGACTTACAGAGCTGCTACTTCTTAACCCCGGAAAAAGATAAAGTGAATGTTCAGCTTGACGCCTAGGTCGCTTGACTCCCGGGGAAGGAGCACCGGTACCCATTGAATATGAGGCTGAATGGGCCCCAGGGCTAATCTGAAGACTCCTTGGATGAAAAAAATTTCCTTGTCACCGCCGGGAATCGAACCTCGTTTCCTCAGTTGTGCTGTCTGTAGCCTAATCACTGTACTCTCTATACTACTTCGCTGTGCAGTTTTGAGTCGTCTTCTGTTGGTTTACAAAGTCAGCTAGTAGCCTGATGCAGATAAGAGGATAATATTGAAATGTTTAATAGAATAAATATGTTGTGACGACAAGGACTGAGTTAAAGTAGACCATGCGTATCCAGAGGTTTTGTGGCAAAGGGCCACACCTATTATTGCATGCTGGTACGCAGGTAGCACGTGGTCATGCAGCAGTAAATGGTACATCTAACTGCGTAAATTAGTGTGTAATTTTTGACGTTACATACATGGTGTACAAATGTGGCCGTGGGCCGCGTAACACAAGCTGGCGGGCCACGGGTTGGAGACTCATGATATAGCGGAAAGTAGGGTCCACTGCCAGGCTATTTAGAAGATAACACCAAATGCTGCGGTTTCACAAATGGCCGGCATTTACTCGGCTATCTGAGACCTATAACCTTCTCATGACGTATTATGCTTCATGTAGTTATTTGTCAGTTTAAGATCAATTGGTTATGCTTTTAGAGGCAACTGTTAGATGGTCATTTCCATTCCTCACATAGACATGGAAACTTCCCCTGTGTTCTCCATAAGCTCCACCCGATCGACAAGACTGTCGCTGGGTCACCGCATGTAATCGTCTTAACCCGTTGGGAGCTAAAATAAACCTTGCAAAATAAGACTTCGAACTACACCGGTCAAGTCTGTTATCGAAGGCTCCGAAATAAATATGAACAAGCATTTTTTTTGTTCAGATAGAGCGCTCCTGACGTTGCAGTTATTTCATTAATTTTGTAAGATGAGTAAAATTTAATGTTATCGTCGTCGCCGACATTGCAATCGTCATCATCGTCATTATCATAATCATGTTCATGATTTACGCCGTCCTTAAGATTTTATCTCCAAATTGTTTAAGAAGAAGGCTTAAAGTTGCAGAATTCCCTCTTCATTTATATCACGTAAAGTAATGTAAAAAACTATGTTCAGCCGTTCTTTCCCTCACATTTATGAAAACTCATTTTGTTTTCTCAGGGGCACGCAGCGGTGCAATTGGTTGAGGCACTGCGCTACAAGCCGGAAGGTCGCAGGTTTTATTCCCAATGGTGTCACTCGTATTTTTCGTTGACATAATACTTCCAGCCGCATTAAGGTCGTAGGGTCGACTCAGTCTCTATCAGCAATGCGTACCAGGGATATATCCTGGAGGTAAAGGCGGCCGGTGCGTGGTGTTTACCACCATGTAGCAACTGTCTAGCAATTCCTTTAGCCTCAACCTCCTCCAGCCGTAAGAACCTGTCCAGGCCTGTAATTAGATAGTTTTACCTTATAGTTGGCTTTCTTATTTGGACTGACATTCATAAAATACATAGACTTTTCCTTTCTTCCTAAATGTTGGAATTATGTCAGCTGATACTGTTGTACTATTATACTCTCAAGTGCGAATGATCTGTGTGTGTCTACTACACTGACGCTGTTACAGTTCGTGACATTTCTGCCGATGCTTATCGAAACGACCAACACTGCTGTACTTATCCTGCCTCATTACTCGGCTCTCACCCGTTTCGTGCCATTGACGTGGCACATCTTGTGTACATCATGGCTGCCACAACACTAAGTTAAAAGTTTTGACTGAAAACCCACACAAGAAAGACCTAAGGCTCTAAAATACTTCCAATACTGTGAAATTTGCAGATGTACTTTACGTCATTATTTTGGTACGCATTTGTCGGAGGCTAAACGATGTAGTTAACAAGGCTAACGACGCTACAAAAATTTAATTTCCAAGCATAAACTACCTGATTTATATTTTTGTAAATATTTGCCATATCAAAGTACGTTTGAATTAATCGTTGTAGACATTAACCTTCTATATTTTCTTGTATTCACCAATTGTTTTGGCGATGATCGATTTTTTTAAACACTAACGATCGATTTGAGATTTTCGCTCATGTGGGATTTGCGTAGCATTGATTGGTAGTTCGTTAACTTCATTTCGGCAAAACCTGTTAGTCCATTCTTCAAGGATAAAGCAGTGCAAGAAGAACTTCTTTTTAGACTGCTTGACCCTTGAATATGGGACTGATAGGTTGCCACGAAACGTCGGTAACTAACTACCAATCAACGCTACGTAACATCCCAGAAGGGCGACGATCCCATTTACACAGCAGCAGAAGCCTGAAATCTCGCGACGTCAGATTTGTACTTACTGGGTGTTTTGTGTATAATAAAGCTAAATCAAAACGATTAATATCATTACTTTACGTTTGAAGTTCCCCACTCTTGAATAAAACGTTTAAAAATTCAGCAGTATGTAAATAAAACAAACCTTTTTCGTCGGCACAATTTAACTTTTATTACCAGCAAATGTTGCCCTTTATTTTGACTATATAAGCACCCGTTAAGAAATTTCGGAGGGGAAGTGCGGTCTGGCAGACGGACAGCAGACCACACGGTATCTCGGAGCGCTTCTTTGATTTTTATGCACACGTCGCAAATTGCAATTCTTGTGCAAGAAGGACATCCCGTGCTTCACACGAAAGGTGTTACGTGTAATTTGTGTAATGTTTCAACCCTGTGACACGTGGAAACAGCCTCCTGCATCACGAAAGCGTACACGATGTGTTGACCGTCCATAAAACAAAAGCCGGAGACACGATCAGACGAACACCCAATTAAATCCAACAAATATTCTCCTTGCACTGCTCCATCCTTATAGCCACCGTAGAGAATTTTACTTACCCTCATCTCCTCCCCCTTGAGACATTTTACTTCAGAACTTTGTATTTCTTTTATCTTATCTGAGCAACAAAACTGATTGATCCAAAGTTCCTTCACACAAGGACTCTACTGTGAGGACGTCAAAGAAAGAAAGTTGCAAATGAAGAAATACATAGACGATTATTTCATACTAGAAAGTTTAACACCTCCTTTGTATAGAATCAAACCATACTCCGTGAAGAGTACAGACCTTTGAGAATGTGCTATTCCCGTATGGGAGTTTGGTATTCCGAAAGCTACGTACTTCAGTCGTGTTTTATCTCTTCAGATATGAAATATAATCTATGACTGAAAGTTTGCAGAGGGGCTAATGGAGATAATTGCGGGCGTTGGGATGAGTAAAACCCGTGAATATGGTAAGGCTACAACAGAAGTGTACACATGTGCCAAAGTGCCGGTATTAGCTTATCTAATATTATTCTGTAAGCCACCTTCCACATGGTCTCGCGTTTGTAATTAATGTGAGGAAAATTCCTCTCTATATTTACGAAAAATTCATTGATTTATACAGTCCATTGTTTCGGTCTTCGGTTTGTTCAGTGTACTCTTATATCCAGTCCTACAGTATTACTGAGTACAGCAGCTATAAATTCTCACGGCAGTGCCTATAAATAACCGCCGTCTGTTATGTCCCACCAGAGTACAATGCGCCAGCATTCCTGAAGATAATGTAATTTAGCGCATTTTTGAAAGGTAAAGGTTAGAAACATTGCCACAAACTGAGTTTTGTTGTGAGTTGCAATGTTCTAAGATCTGAAAAGTTATGGAATTCAAAATTATTGTGATAACATAAAAGACTGTTGATACGCGAAGGCCAGAACTTTGTTATGCACTTAGGAAAGGAATTTGGAGTAACGAGACGGAAATCAATATATGGTAAGTACATGGACAGCAGAAGCAAGTCACAAACACCATTCAAGGAATTCCGAACTACTAAGTAATGCAGATTTCGCAGCATTATGGACACTTTAGAGTACTACACCTTGAGAAAACAACAGTAAGGCAAAAAAAAAAAAAAAAAACATAATTTTGTGATAAATAAGCCCCTAGTTAATTAATTATGGATAACTGGAAAAGCAAGACGAACACGTCAGATGGAGTCCGTCCACCAGTAAGAAGGAATGAACAGACTCGCGAAATGGAGAGAACAATTTTAATGGGGGCATTGCTGCTGTCTGCATGTTACTCAAGATACGAGTGTTCACCAGAAGTAATCCATTGTGAATGGTCCTGGAATAATAAAAAAATTGTAATACAAGTGAGATTTTTATGACTTCGATCTGCTTATGGATTAAATGACAGCATGTAGTATACAGTGAAAGGTAAAGGTAAAGGTAAAGCAATCCAATTAGAGGCCTGTACAGGCCCTGAGGGTTCCAGGAGGGTGAGGCTCCCAGATTTCAAGACAGCAGGCACATGAAGGTGGTAAGGTTGTCAGCCCTACGCACCGGCTGCCTTTACCCCCCAGGAAATATTCCTGGTACTCATTTCTGTTAGAGGCTGAGTCAACACCAGGGCCATAGTGCGGCCGGAAGGATTATGTCAATGAAAAATTCCAATGACATCGTCGAGAATCGAACCCGCAATCTTCCGGCTTGTAGCGCAGTGCCTCAACCAAATGCACCACCGCATCCTCCCATACAATGAAAGAGACTAGGGAAATTCAATGTAGAAATGTTTATAACTGTACTGACTTTAAGTTTTAAGAATTTTAATTGGTATGATAATGGATATTTTTCCCTTACTTCTCCTCCGCAAACCCACGGCTTTACGAGAATGCCTGTAGCCACTCGGAAACATTACAGGTCAGCCCGATGTCACAAGACCACAATCCTTTACCATACTTTCTAAATTGTGAGATGGTTGCAGCTACACTTGTTGCAGGATGCCCGCCCCTCTTCCTCAGTAGGCTACATGACAAGGATGGTGACTGCGGCCTGGTTACTTTATCCTTTTACGTTACTTCGTCTTTGAAACGTGACAGACTATAATATTTTCTTTCACATTCCGCTGCTTGTCTCAAACACAATTTAGTTTATACTAATTTATAACACACAGTATTACAATACAAAATTTTGCAATTAAAACATTAAAACTCCAGCATGTATCGATTTATTAAGAAGCATCTTCAGGGAGAAAACATCCATCTTTTATACATATTTTGATTCATGGTTTCTTCCTGAAGATGATACTTAAGGCATTCAAACATGTTGGAGTTTTAATGTTTCTTTTGTAGAATCGTACATTACAATACTGCGCATTTTGTTCTTTATTATAAACTGTCATTTGATTGATGAAAATGAATACCATGAAACTTAGTTCATACCCTCAGAAAAAAAGACGGCGTTTCAGACCACATACACCTAGAAAAATTAATGTTTTGTATATTCGTATGTTCAGAACATTGCAGTGTTTAAGAAATGATAAGAAGCATTTGTGAGTGAACTATGTTATTGTATACTTTACATTATATGTTTCAATTCAGAAAATTTTGACCTTGATTTTACAGATATTTCAGTTGACAAACCTCTCTTTGTTTGAAAACTCCAAAAATCACCATGCTGGTACAGTGGCTCACATTGGTGATATTGCTGACGGGCAGCTCCTACCTAACACACGCCTACAAGATTCTTTGTCTGTTCCCACATGTCGCCAAGAGTCACTTCCTCATGGCAGAGGCTCTTATGCAGGGTCTAGCCGCTAAAGGTCACCAGGTCACAATGATCAGTCACTTTCCTCAGAAGACTCCCATCCCTAACTACAGGGACATCAGTCTTGTCGGTTCTATGCCAGAGTTTGTGAGTCAGCTTTCTCTTGACGTGGTGGCTAATGGATATGTGCACACGACCATCGGCCTCCTAGCATATTTGGGATATGTCAACTGTGAAAACACCTTGGAGTTCCCGGCGATGAAGGAATTTATTGCAGCTAATGAAAAGTTCGATCTGATCGTCACTGAAGTCTTCAATACGGAATGTTTTCTAGGATACCTGTACAGGCAGAATACACCCTTCATTGCTTTGAGTACTTCCAACATGATGCCATGGGCACATGCGAGGTTCGGCAATCCGGATAATCCATCTTACATGGGGAATCACTTTCTGTACCATGGCTTCGAGATGACCTTCAAGGAAAGAGTTATAAACACGCTGTATTGGGAAGGCCTGAAATGGGTGTATCATTTCATGTTCGAAAAACCCTCATACGAACTCGCCAAGAAGTATTTTGGACAGTCACTGCCTCCTCTGTCAGAAATCGCGAAGAACACAAGTCTGTTGCTCGTCAATACCCATTTCACTCTGAATCAACCTCGACCTCTTGTACCTAATGTAGTGGAAGTCGGAGGGATACATCTGAAACCACCGGAAAATAAACTTTCCAAGGTAAGAGAAAACTGAACTAGTATTATTACCGCACTTTTATAAAAATCTCCCACCGCAAACCTAGCTGTCTCAATCAGCGCTTCTTCGGTTACGTAAAAAAATAAAACTTTTTCAAAAATTTAAAAACTCTTAGCTTCATATCGCCGGAAATTTTTGTAAAATGAATCTGCATAAATGTTTGAATTGGTCCTTCCACTGCGTTCTTGCAAACAATTTGCCACATTTATCAGCGTGAGTATTCTTAGATTAAGAAAAATATCATCGTTACTAAGAGACCATGCAATTTAAAGATTATTTTGTTTATTGTAATGCGTGTACCGTGCATCTTTATATTGTTTTTATTACCGCCAACGAATCCACACACACACACACACACATATATATATATATATATATCACAATATTTTCTCTTTATAGAATGTTAACTCCCACATGTTTCGACACCTCTGTGTCATCCTTCGGGAGTTTCAAAACTCGTACTTCGCTAAGTTACATGAGTTCTAAAATTAAAATTCTTATAATTGCAATTCCATTAACTTATTGAATTGAAATATCATTTGGTCGTCGCTGTGTGATACGGTATAGTATGTGCGACGTTGCAGTGTCTCGTGACAGCAGTGTGTTTATGTTGCTGCAATAAATATGGAAATTAATGTCAGGATATATGGGTGCTATATTGTGAGCATGGTAATTGAATTTACGTAATGATGGACAGTTGCTTGTGTTCTGGCCTGGCGTGTACTGAGTCAAGGTGGGAATCGGGTTATGTGACGTGGCGCCTTGTTACGTTGGCCAAGGAGTATAGTGGGTTGGGTGCATAAACTTTCTGTTCATCGATCAAAAAGCTTAGTTGTTGGAGAACTTGTATGTAAAATGATATCCAACAGTTCATTTTATTTCCTTTATTGCACGGTTTCAATAATTGCATGGTTTGTTCTGGATTTCCTTATTCATGACTATTATTTAGACGCATTACACATACTAAATTGAATTGAATTGAAATCGGACAAAATAACGGGAGGTATTTGCGATGAATCACGTGCATTTATACGTATATGTTACTGAACTTTATAACTGAGTGAGGCAGTGTTGCTTGTGAGGTGCGGGTGGAGGCCGAAAAACATCTGACGATCAGAATATGACAGCTGATACTGTAGTCTGTGATGCACGATTTGAGGCCAAAGCAGCACTTGAAAAAAACACAACAATCGAGCATGAAGGACTCCAAGGCTGTTATTAAATACAAAGAATACGTAGAGGGGCAATAACAATGTGCAAGCGTCATTATTACCCCCCTGCAGAAACTCAACTTGTTTTATGTGTGTGTGTGTGTGTTTTATATAAATTAAACGTGTCGGTGCTGTTGTGTGTAACCATGAGCAATGCAAGATCACCGTAGGGTATATGTGATAATTGCCTACAACATAATATCCTGTATATTCCGTGGAATATACAGGATATTAACTTACATCTTATTCCGACTAATTGCCTATTTTGAGAAACATACTTTTTTATTATTCTGTATTGTGTCCTGCCACATGTTTCGGCTATCTTTAGCCATATTCAGAAAGACTATTAACATAAGGAATTCTTATTTTGATGTAGGAACAAACCATCGTCAAATGTATGCAGTAAATCACAATATCATATTAGTTCAAATATTCGTTAATATTATACGTAATAGAAGCTAAACTCACGTTAATAATATAAATTAACACAATGCAGTACTCGTTAAAAACTATTTAATAGAACACATCTCGTTACCGTGTTATGACATTTTCTTCTGTTGGTACTTTTTACACTTAATTTGCAACCAGACATCTCTATATGTAAGATCAAAGGTGATTCTACATACAGGGTGTTTCACGACTTTAGGGCATAACTGCAGGAGGTGATTTCCTAGGTCTTTGTGATCAAAAAAGTTCATATAAACTTGTGTCCGATTTTGGACGGTTACGGAGTTATGACCGTTTGA
>Ga0136643_10008020_pt1 | contig 15365 bp, 13 predicted proteins | sample TergutLab28metaG_FD_96883 | JGI IMG/M metagenome (GOLD analysis project Ga0136643, IMG submission 96883) | Labiotermes labralis P1 segment gut microbial communities from Petit-Saut dam, French Guiana - Lab288 P1 (version 3) (version 3) | ecosystem: Host-associated > Arthropoda: Insects >... | reverse complement strand
GTAGAATTGGACTGTTTGACCCTGAAGATTCAGGCACTATGATCCCCCACAACATCTCACCCAGTGACACAACAGCACATCCCACAAGGCATGAATTTTATGTAGAATTGGACTGTTTGACCCTGAAGATTCAGGCACTATGATCCCCCACAACATCTCACCCAGTGACACAACAGCACATCCCACAGGGCATGAATTCTAGGTAGAAACACATTCACATGCACAAAAAATAAGCCAGCCATGATTTCCAAATAAACTTGTATACCATATCATAGTTCCACATCAGTAGATTCTTATACAGTAGTAACTACCAATTTTATATGCAAACTAACTTACTTTATAATTGCGCGCAACAATAATATTTCTAATGGTTGTCATATACCAGCAGGACTGCAATTTTGTTCTATGTTTCAAACCAACATGCTACTGGAACAAACCTAAGTCCATCACCCTGAAGATGGAGGCAGCACATACAATCCTATATGGTGTAATAGTCCAAAAGACCTCAGCAACATGTTTAGTGAAAACATGAAGATGTGTAACAGTATTTCAATTATCACCTGTAGGCGTGGCCAGTCTTCGTGCTTGAAGTCATTAGGACTGCATCCACACCAGTCTACTACATGCTTATATTGACATTTGCAACCCAAACGGCGTTTCCAGTTCGTCACACGAAGATTGTTGTCTACATATGTATCACAGAAATAAGAGTTTCTTAATGCGGTATGGAAGAATGACTGAAAAGTAATTCACAGGTCACATCAACATAACATGAAAGTATGCACATTTTAACCAACTGTGTACCAATTAAAAGTGTTGTTCACATGCAAAAAGGCCAAAGTGCTAACTTATGAATTTGATGCAAACTTTGCTAAGTATGGAAGAATTTGACATTCAGAGGACCACACATCGTTATATATTCTTATATGAAAACCAACGAGATGCACTAATTTCTCTAATTTATTTTAGGAATAGAACTCTACGTGTTTCGGACAGTTTCTCTGTTCACCATCATGATTCTAGTACTGTACACACAGCAATAGGTACATGTCATACAGGTTATGCTTGCTAGTGGCATCAGGATCAGGAATGGGATCAGGATCCTGATCCTGCTAGCAAGCAGTCAGCATAACCTGTATGACATGTACCTATTGCTGTGTGTACAGTACTAGAATCCTGATGATGGACAGAGAACCTGTCCAAAACACACAGAGTTCCATTCCTAAAATAAATTTGAGAAATTAGTGCATCTCATTGCTTTATTATAAGAATTTTGCTAAGTAGTCTGCAACTTTTTGGCATTTAAATACAATTGCAGGACACAGAGCATGCCACTTAAATTTACTTGCTTCCTTACTTTATTTTATTATGCAAACTATATTATAAAGGGGTGAAAAGTTTGTTATATCATGAGCTTTTTGTGCCCTTCAGACACAAAATCTTTAAACAGAAATGTATTACAAGGGCAAAACATATATCATTAACACAGAAAAGTTTTGGTATCAAGTTATTCTAACATCAGACACGGCTGAACATCATACATGGTCTACACATAAGATTTATTTCAACTTAGAGCATTGGTATATATTAACACAAAAAATACTTAAAATTATTACATGTTTCCACTGACACATGTAGCCATCATCAGAGTGTACACACAGAAGGCATATTTAGTGTACGTATACATTTTTGATATTGATACACACCAGTGCAATAATTTCAAATAAATCTTGTATGTGTATTGCCAATTGCAGTGTAGATATACAGTATCTTATGTGGTGTCTCCAATGAGTTTCACTGTGTATTCACAGTATGAATATTGGACCACTTCCATTTAACAACACTCATCTCAGTGTTGAGTCAGTTGCGTATCGCACATGTTCGTAACATGCAGTGGAGCCCAAAACCAGAAAATCTTAAAACACATTAAAATGAAAATACTTCTCACAAAATGGAGGGATATTCTTTATGACCAAACCAATCCCATTTAGAAAATGTCATTGGTGCACAGCACCTGACCAAATACTACTGTCAAAATTAAGTTTATAACAAATTTTACTGCTGTTATGTTTTGTTGATCATGCATCCTAATACAATGATAGTTTTTTTTTAATAACTTGACGCACAAATTCTTTATTTTAATACATTTATTACATTCCTGTACATGTTTCGAGCACTATTGTGCTCATCTTCAGGAGGACAATTGTATTAACACAGCATCCGGCATCGTCACTCTCTTTGGGTGACTGTTCAGTACACAGGTTACGGGAGTCCTCTCGTAACCTGTGTACTGAACAGTCACCCAAAGAGAGTGACGATGCCAGATGCTGTGTTAATACAATTGTCCTCCTGAAGATGAGCACAATAGTGCTCAAAAAATGTACAGGAATGTAATAAATGTATTAAAATAAAGAATTTGTGCATCAAGTGGGTAAAAAAAAAAAGACTATGAACTTTTACTGAATTTGCATAACATTACTGTGATAAAAATATTCAAGAGTTAAAGATACTTACTTCAGCAGGCAACAGTGTATATTTAAATACTGTGTTCAGACCTTCTATTAAAGGGTCCTTTTGAACACGTGAATCTTGAACAGCAGTTGCAACATAACTAACAAATGGTCTTGAAAGGGCCACCCAGTCACTGCCACCATCCATTTGGATACCCCAAGGCAAATGCCGATCACCTGTACGCCACATATGGGTATCACATTCAACAAAGGTTTTATCTAAACCCTGTTTTTGGATGAAGCGTTGAACTTCTCGTCCATGTGACTTTACAAAGTTTCGCCCTTTGTTTGCTGTTAGGAAACTGACCAGTTGATTATTGGTCCTGCAAAATGTAATTACAGAATATATGAGACAAATATTTCATAAAAATTATTAACACTTATACTGACAACACAGTTTATAAAGACAACAACCATGTTCTTCAGAAATAAATAATAAATATAGGTATGTAAACACTTTCACTCACTTCACTGGAAAATCAGACTCGCTCAGATTAATGACAAAATCCCACTCCCAGCCCAATTCCAGGAGTTCATTTATAGATGAGAGTAACATTTGCAAGAGCGATGCTCCTCCCCATATGGTGGCATAGCGATGTCGAGCAAGGTGAACATTTGGAAGGCTGTGTTCAAGAACCAACAACTCACGGTATAAATAATCTTGTCTCTGCCAAGATACCAAAGAAAATCACATGTTACACTTCACCTGACATGATATTTCTGCTCTTGTGTAAGCCAAATAACATATAATAAATCCAGTTATAAACCTTCATGTGAACAGAAACAAACAAACAAGAAGAAACAAACAAATGAACATGCAAGAACTGACAAATTAACTGATGAATTAGCACATTCAGATATTTATTTTCAGAAAAATGGTAACAGTAAACATATCATTTGAAATCTTAGGTTGGAATAAATTCACAATTGTTTCCAACTAGAAGGTAAATCAGTCCCATTACAGGCCTGGACAGGCCCAGAGGGTTCCAGGAAGTTAAGGTTCCCAGATTTCGTGACAACAGCACAGGATGGTGGTAGGTTGTCAGCCTTATGCACCGGCCACCTTTACCCACAGGAAATACTCCTGGTACTCATTTCTGTTAGAGGCTGAGTCGACCCCACGGCCATAGTGCGATCGGAAGGATTTTTTTTATGTCAATGAAAAATCCAATGACACCAGCTGGGATCGAACCAACGACCTTCTGATTTGTAGCACAGCTGTGCTACCGCGGTCCCCCTTCCAACTAGAAGAGTCCAGCAAATAAAAGGCTTTTGATTTTATGTTAAGAAAAATCTTTAAGTTACATATCAAAACTGAAACAAATGTTTCCTTGTTGTCACTCTTCTGAAAGGAATATGTTTTCTTTTACATTCTGAAAGCAATGCTCACTCCTTTTCACATCTGAGTACAAGCAATTTCCTTCATGGCAGGGAAAGCACTACCTAACTACATCACATGCACATGAACTATGCAGCCATTTAAAAACTCTGTGGCCTTAGTCCGCACGCGAACTATACCGACAGAGCTGCTGCCGCCTGTCGGCTAAGTTAGTGCCAACTTTTGCGGATAGAGGGGTGTCATGTGGTCAGCGCAACGGGTCCCCACAGCCGTTAAGCTCTGTTTTCTAGACCTAGAGCCGCTACTTTTTTCATTCAAGTAGCTCCTCAATTGACCTCACGAGGCTGAGTGGACCCCTTTCCAGACCCACTACTACTCAGAAAATCTGGTAGCACTGGGGATCGAACCCGGGACCTCTGTATCTGTAGCCAGAAACTCTGACCACTAGACCACAGAGGCGGTCATGCAGCCATTTACTTCATTATATATGAACGTGACAGAGTCTTTGGGTAAGTTTAGTCCAGTATCAAACAGAATTTTTTTAGTTTCTAATTTTACATATCTGAACATTATCACAGAATGCTTAAAGCACTTGTCTCTGTGTTCAACATGAAGAATTTCTGTTGGTCAACATTACTGTTCTTTAAATCATTACATTACCAGTATTACAGTAATGTCTCAATAAATCGCATTCTCTATTAAATATACTTCAGTCCACTTAAAACCCACAGCAATATAATTTGTTGAAAATGTACAAGCCAGAAGATTTCAGAAAAAAGAGATACAGGATAATATTGTATTTCACTCTTGTGACCACCGTACATATTCTGACAACCTCATTTATATTACGCAACACAAAAACTTAAAAATGATACGACTTAGAGTAAAATCAAAAACGTATTCGACAAAAATCATGTCAGCAGAAGAACCAGAAAGCTAACAAAGTACACAAGCCCAAATGTGCTGCACTTGACCTGTCAAGCTCCACTCTCACGCACAGGTAATGTCACAAATCAACAGTGGTAAAGATACAATTCGTCTGGGATGTGACATCTTCATCTTCAAAGTAAAGCAGTCCAAGGAGATTGGATTTCTTGGATTGCTTGACCCAAACGATGAAGGTACCGAAATCCTGCCATACATAAAAAACTGCTTGCTAAGCGACACAGTGTCACATCCCAGATGACTTTACCTTCAGCAACACTGTTACAGAAACCTCAATTCTCACAACATCAGTGCCATTAGTTGCCGATACAAGATTACTCTATGTGCAGTCTATTCATTACAAAGTTACAATTATGAATAGACATTTCAGTATCCCTGTTGCACTTTGGATTAACATATTGTCAAGTGATCTGCCTTTTCCAATTTAGCTTGACTATATACTGCAACAGTAAATCACATCATTACTGCAAGCACTCAGAATCAAATGAATAATACCAGCTTCAAACTGCTAGTGGGAAGTGCCGGTTCACCAGAGTGTTCAATGTTACTTTTATGTTGAAATAAAGCACACACACACACACACACACCACACACACATCATCCTTGCATTGGATATCCCAATAAGTCAAAATAAGATACCTCAACCATCAACAGTCAGAAGTGTATTTTTGTAATTGAAAAGTATATGAAAGGGCCTTTTAAAAAATGGCTTTGTGGAAAGAATAAATAAATGGGCATATTTTACACACGTCAAGAGAACATAAATTGAAGATTTCTTGTACTCACAGCATCAACATGAATATAGAAGAAATGGTCCCTATGAAATAACACTTTGATGAGCCGTCGCACCTGACGCAATGCTCGTCCGTTGAGAGTCAAGAGGAAGGCAATTCTAACAGGAGATTCTCCAGACTCTGCAACTTCTCTTGGCACTTGAGGCGTAAATTCTTTAACATAAAAGTACAAACATGAAAAGCGTAGTCAAAACACAGCAATAACTCACAAACCTTTGAACATAACAATACATAGGTAACTAAGATGACTGAGTATAAATTTCAGTACACCGTAACTCAGATGAAAAGAGACATCCATCAAGATGTTAAGCGCTTACTTGCAATGCCTGTTTCGTAGACATTGATAGTGAAGTAGCCACCACATGCTTCTTTGGGGTCAGCAGGGCATTTCATGTTACAAGATGAGTCAGGGCGGCGTGATGCGGACGGAGGCTCCTCATTCCCGCAGAAACATTCAGTTCTAGAACAAATAAAATGATTAGTGTTCATTTTCATTTATGAAAAAAAAATTACTGTACATCTATGCCATATTGTCTAAACTTTCTGAACAGCTGGTGGTGCAGCAAATTACTGAACTTTTTACAGTAAGAATTATTTTTACACAAGAACTGCAAACGCTTCTTCTTGTTATTTCCAAATGCACGCTTTTTTAACTTCTTCAATTAATTTTATTACACAGTCAAATGTTATTACTCATACAAATGACATTCCATCACAGAATACAGACAGAAAAACCAAGTTAAGGGACTTACGAGTACTGTACACCAGCATAAGGAAATCCTGACTGAAGGCACAAGTTGATGCAGTGTTTTGGCGAGTTTGTGGTCTTGAGGTTTGCATAATACCCAGAAAGCAAACGGAAAGTCTTTTCATCTTGGTAGCAACCTAAAGACTTCCCTGCAGTAAAACCTGGAATATAATAAACTGTTAAGCCAGAGACTCAGTTCAGAAACCTGCATTACACACTTCTACAGCATTAGCTATATGATTACAAGTCAGTAATCTGCATGCCACACTTCTACAGAACACACCATACTATTTAAGTGAACAATATAAATGCTGTGAGAATGCATCTTCACAGTCCAGATTTATAAATATAACAGCTACATCCACGATACCAAACATCTTTCCGACAAGGAAGCAAACAATTCTGCTATATGTTTATAACTGTGCCTAACTAGGTTGTATATCAGTAGACAATACACCGGAATCTTGTTATAATACTGTATACAAGAATATTACATGGTACTGTAGGTGGAACATTATAATAAGCTATGAGCATGAGGCTAAAAGCTGGATAATGCAGAACAAGATGATGATAAATAGAGTATATTTCTTCTTGGACTTCTTGACCACTGAAGACAGGATCAACAGATAGTCCCGAAATGTCAGTACAGAATTATTGCCCTATGCTGCGTAATATCCAGAAGAGTGCAGATCTCAGGTTAAAAGAAAGTATCATTAAAATATTTTCTTCTTCAAACCCACATATTCTCAACCTAATTACTGTACCACTAAAACAACCCTCGTATTATTACCTCCTGACTCTAAACTCTGGGTTTCTTTTATGACTGTAGGAGGATGGGTGAAGAAGTTCACCTGATATTTTGGAAAGTGACATTTGATCAATGGTTTCCAGTTCCAGCTCTCTGCCAAGTTTAATTTAGTTTTGCTTTAAATATTGATAGTTCAAGCAGGCCACACTTCATGATATACATTAAATTCACTCACTTCAGAAATAAAATTGCCTGATGCCTATTAAAGGAGATAATTTTTTCTCAGGCTCATATACTGATGATGTTCAAAATTCAAAGAATTTTTGAATACCTTACCAAAGTGACTTCAATTTGATGGATGTTATACTGAGCATGTCTAGTGTCATTTTACAGTGCAACAATACTTACTATGGTGAAGACAGTATTTAGGGCTACTTTATGAATGAAGATGAGAAAAGAGGCAGGGAATTATAGGTTGCTAATGCTTCCAAGAGAATTAAAATAAGGCATATCTTTAGAATATTCCAACATGTACATATGACCCTGCTGCTTTGAAACACAGAATACACAGACTACAATGAATTAGCAGTATTCAGATATTAATGGGACTGTTATGTTCCAAAGCAGGAAGGTAGAGGGCAGCATGGAGTCTAAAATAGAAAATATGCATAAAAGTGATATGTTTCAAATTAACTCTAGATAATATGGTCTTACACTTTACTGTTGTAATATACTAAAACTCTTTAAGTAATGCACTTCCCTAACCTAAAGAAAATTAAACTCACAAACCACAAGTTTTGTCTAACCCTGTGGTATTGCTTCAATCTAACACCTCTAAACTGTGAAACTGGTGAATTTTCTTCTACCAGTCAATGGGACCAATTGAAGAACTACTCTGACATAATCTAACGACAACTAATGCACCAAATCTAACATTCAGCCAAACAGCTCCAGATTCTGTACTGCCTCAGAATATTTGTCGATACCAAAGCTCATCATGTTCTGATAGCTGGCCAACAGTGACAAACATTTATGTGCTAATGTACATGATGCAAATGTATGGAATGCCAGTGTTTTACTGTTAAGTACATCATCAAATAAATCTTTCATTTTCCCTGTAGCAAAAAATAATGTACAAGACATATCAGTGCTGAAGAAGAAACCAATTCAAATTCAAATTCTGACATTCAGCCCACATAATGGTATACTGTTTATTATTACCTGGTGATGGGCATGAGTTGGGGAGGTGATGAGGATACAGCTGCCTTTGCTGTATAAGGCACGTAACATTTGCCAGTTTCTGTTTGCAGAGTTGAGTCTTGGCACGGTGAATAGCAGATATTGTTTCTTTAGCCACGATATCACACACAGGCACAAAATCTAATTCTTCTAATCTTAAGCTAGTACGATTTAGTCCAGGAGATGTTCCATCCTTACTGTTAAACTTAGGCACTTTCTCTATGGCACCCCCATTGTTCCTAAGAATAGTGTCTGATTTATCAGGAGGAACTTTATTTCTAATGTACAGACCATTTGCTGGATTGCTATTGCTTGGACTATCTTCATCATCTACTACTAAATAATTGTCTCTAAATCTTCTTGATGAAACTCCACCATTTAGATCTTCATTTACAACCTGAAAAGAAAGAAAAAACCTTTCAATAAGATTACTAAATTTAATATATGTCAATACTCGAATGTCTACTGTAATGTAACCTATAATAATTACACACTTGGTAGTGTAGCGGTAGCTTAGGCGGTATAATACCTACACTGGAGTACTTGAAGACCTTGGGTTCGAAACCGGCCGGGGAAAACATTTTTTTATCCTCCAAAATGTCCAGCAAGACTCTAGGGTCCAACTGGCCTCCTATTCAGTGGGTACCGGCCGGTCCTTCTCCGGAGATAAAGCGGCCGGGGTGTAAAGCTGATCATCACCTCCATCTACTGCCCACGTTAAGAATGAGTGCAGCTATATCGACCTCCATTCCCCCCATATACCTTCACGGCCGTGTACTGGAACTTTACCTTTATTTTTTGTGAAACTCTGTAGATTCAGCAACATTAAATCCTTCAAAAGTACCGCCCCCCTATTCACTATGGCCCTGTTTTGTACATACACAATTGTCGAAGTCTACTAACCTCTATATTTAATCCTTTCCCTGATAAGTCTCGATGCTCTTGAGAAGATTCGTCTTCTTCAACGTCAATTGGAAAAAATCTATATGCCAGGAAGACTTGGATACCCAGTATTACACTACCTACGATGAAAAACGACCGATATCTACGAACCCATCTACTCTCCAGATTCCGATTGGGAGCCATATTAAACTGAACCATAGTCATTTGAACTACAGAGACGTTTTTAGCGAAAACACTTGAACCGATATCAAAATAAAGCGAAAGACTTTAAAAAATAAAAACAAAAGATAGGAAATTTTCCCTTGGGTACATAACCGACTTCTACGACTATTTGTATCTTGGTTGATGTACGTTACCTGTGCCTGTGATGATTCATTCTTTTGTTTGAATATGGCCGGAGTGCTTGAAAGTGTGAGGGAAGAAGATTTAGTTCAGTATTACTTATTTCCACTTGAGATTGAAGACATTATTAATGCTAATGAAGAAAGGCAGCAGGATGTGAAAGCAGCATTGTCTCATGTGGAGTCCATAGTCCGCAAATACGGTCAAAATTATATATGGCATAAAGATCCTTTCAGCGTTAGCCCTGTGACTGAACCTTTGTTGTCATTGTCTCTTGAGCAGAATGGCAAGGGTATGTAGTTTTTATCAAGTGACAGCCTAGTGACTGATTTTATATACATTTGTTAACACTATGGATTTTAAAGAAATGATAAGGTGGGCTGTAGAACTGTATCCACTTATACTTGCATTTGCTTGTGCAGTTTAGCAAGTTGACCTTGCCTTGAATTGCAGGATCAGAATTAATTTTCGCTTCTTTGTGACCACTTGTTTGCTATTTTTTGTAGTTTGAAAGAAAGTAAGTTTTAACTTGTTTCAGACTTACTGAAAATCAATTTAAACAAAGCTTGAATCAAATTAATTTTACTCGGAGGAATATTTTGCTTGGAATTCTAATAGAGATCTTGGCTCACTGTAATCATTTTAAAAGTAAACATCTTATTATTCTTACATGTAGCGTAACTCAATACCATTCTATATTATTACTTTTAATTTGAATCCTTAACTTAAATAAATACACATGTAGATGTAGTGACAAATTCCACATCCAATTAGTCTTCAAATTTTGTATTGTTATTTATTATATTGTATTGTGTGGATGTCCATATATTATAAGTTGTGTTGTAAATTGTAATCTGTAATTGACGTGTCTAGTGTTACATATGCGACTGAATGGATGAACAAATAAACCAAACCAAACCCAACTCTAAATCATTTTCCTTTATTAGGTCCATTGCCACAACATTTGTATGGCAGTTCACATTATGGGGACAACATAGAAGATGAATGGTTCATTGTCTTTCTTTTGCTGCAGTTAACAAAGGAAATTGATGGGTTGGTAGCAAGGTAATATATACTCTTTTTCTTGGTAACTGTTTGGTTTCATTTCATAGTAATTTAGTATGTCAGTAGAATAAATGAATAAATGTACAGTTATTTGTTAAGTCATCTTTGACCCATTATTTTCTTCTACTGACTGTTTCATTCCATAAAGACTCATGAACACAGTGTTCCACAGACTTATTTTCTCATATTGTGAGTCACACTGTTGTGTTAAATCGCATAATGCATATTTCCTTAACCACCACCAAGCAACACATGAAAACTTAAACATTTGTATTACTTAACCATATCTGACATGTTTCACAGTGTCAGGGTGATGGTTAAGCTGTTTTAATTTGGAACATGGAGGGAAGTGATTGAGTGATGTAAAGTTTGAACTCGGTGGTAGTTCTCATTCGGCGATCAGTACTCTACTTCAGTTTGTTGATTGTCATTTGTTTTATACTTGCAGAGTTGTTGATTCAGATGGTGAGTTCTTGCTCATTGAGGCTGCAGATTATCTGCCAGCGTGGGCCAATCCAGAAACCTGTGAAGAAAGGGTAGTGTATCTTCTCCAAATTGCTGTCAGATGACAAGCAGAAATCCATAAATATTTCATAAAAACAAAGTATTTAATCAGGTTGACAGCTGAAACTTTGTATGTGCTACATTTTGAATCCAAATTTAATTACCTTCTGTCTAGATTATGAGTATTCTTCTTCTTGTACACTGTAGTTATGTCAGTTTGTGGTGACAGCTTTATGTTTCAAGCCATGATGTAAACTTGGTTCTGAAGGGATAAAATGTATTCACATATGCATATTGTTGAAATTTGACATATTGTAATATAACATGTATAACGAATGCATAAAATTCTTATGTTAATCTTTAGCTGCATCATCCCTGTTGTGTTATAAGCAATTAGGGAGGGGGTGGGGTACGTCAAAACACAAAAAATAGGATAGGATAATTTCTTATGTTAAATTACATGTCATAATTAGCTGAAACTGTGGCAGGCACCAGTAATTTGTCATTCTTTGGATGTGTTTATGGTTGTGACCTAAGGCTTCTGCCATGATGAAACTGATATTGTAGCTCTTCTGGGTTATTATGCCACATCATAACCCAAAAAAGCTACAACATCCAGCTTATGGTTGTCTGATAAGCCCGTTCTTAGTGTCTGGTCTGTGCTTCAGCATCAAAGCTTTATTTTTTAAAAATGATCTTACTCTTCTGATTATCTTGTTACAGCAGATGTGATTTCTTTGTTTCTGGTAGGAGTATCTGACTCTGATGATTTCAAATTCAAAATACCTTTTTTGTTCCAGTGGCTGACATATCTTTATCAATTCATTACAGATTTTAAATAAGACATCTCAGTTGAGATACACTTCTTGAATTGTAGTTACACCATAAGTCATAAATTTTTGTTTATATTTCACTAACTATACATTCTGTAATCAGCAGATGTTAGAGGAAAATATGAGTCAAGTGCTACACAACCTTCGATATTGATTTCATAAAAACCAAGAGTGAAGGAACCCAGTGCAGATATTTGAAGAATACTTTTTATTCTGTGTTCGTCATATTACATCATATTATAGGTTTACTTGTACCGAGGAGCTGTACATATTGTACCCAATGAGCCAGGAAATGGACAGGATAATAACTTGCTGTCCGTCAGAGATGCTATATTCCAAGTGCGTACACAACCGCAGAAAACTATAGCATCGCCAGCCATCCAAGAAGCTGTTCAAGCGAGGATTGAAGGGTGAGTTGATGTACAGGGATGATTCAGGAGGAAAGGTCAATATTTTGGGATGTGATAGTATCAGGCATTGTGAGGGGGGGGGGACTTTATATGAACATGTGTCTAATTCTGAATGGTTTCCAATATACAGCTGTTTGAATCTACAAATACAGACACATTGTGAATGGTAATAAAGAATGAGAAATTAATTAATTCTGATTGTATTTTTATTTTAATTCGGTATTTAAATGGCAGGTTTTTTGTACAGAAATGACAGATTTGTTACATTTCACAATAAATGTACAAAAATCCCACTGTCAGCCTCATTGCACTTTGCAACTCATGTGTGTGAAGATCGCATGTTGTTCCTCTGAGTTGAGCTTCACATTTCTTTGTGCGGGCAGCAGCATCCAAAATGTGAGCAGACAATTTGTCTCCTGATCCACCCTTCTTTTGTAAACTTTGCTTTTCATCCAATACCACAAACAAAATTCTAATGGAGTTGGGTCTGGAGATTCAAACAGATGTATCTTGGTAACCATTCAGAATTAGACACATGTTCATATGAAATTTTTTCTCACAGTGCATGATCCTGTCACTGCCTGAACAACTCTGTGCTGTGTGACCAGTGGACTTATTACATGGCCAGAATAAGGTCCAGGGCATTGATATTTTGTGGGCCACTTTGTGAGACATTCCAGTTTCCTATTGAGGTTTGTTTTAGAGAATCTGATTTGGAAAGAGCATATCACGAGACAAACTAGGAAACTGTTATCGCAGGAGAAATTTTCTGACAGTGAAATATTTAACAAGCATGGAGCTTTTGTTATGGAGCTGGTGTAGTGGCTAGAGGCTGGATGGTCTGAGATTCAAATCCTAGTAGGTGCAAGAGATTTTACTCTTTGAATCAGCTATATCAACTCTGGGGCCACCCAACCTCCTATTCAGTGGGTACCAGAGTTCTCTTGCTTGGTGGAGTGGGGATGGGGGGGGGGGACAGAATGGTTGTGGCATGACTTTCAGCACTCACCTCCATCTAGCACCAGGGTTAAGAATGACTAAAGCTAGACCTCTGTTCCCAATATATGCCTTCATGGTATGTTCAGGGACAACTTCACTTTGAGCTCTCCTTTGATGGAATGCTTCTGTATTCATGTTTGAACTGCAGAGGCAATTTTGTTGAGAAGGAAGTTTGTACAATGTACAATAAAATTCAAGTAAAATATCCTGGTTTTGTTTTAGTGAAATGTTTATTCCCTTAACGAAAAAAGTTGGCAAGCATTGGTTTCAGCTGACCTTCGTGTGTTTTGTACAGCTATCAATTTTGTTTCAATGAAATAACTGTTTGGCATCTGTTAGATAAGAGGGATCATAGTGTATGATGACGTAATACAGCACTTCTGACTTACTGTTAATTCGTTATTCATTTTAGTTACCCTGGTAAGATTGTTGAACTGCTGCATCGGACGAACGCATATGTTCCAGTCGGAGTCGCAGCCCTCCTAAAAGAGAAGCCAAACCTAATTTCATCGGCAGTTTTAGCTTTCTGCAATAGGGATCCTATTGATATGAAGGTAGGTGGTTTTACATCTTCCACAAGCACGTTTGGTTTCTTCCAAAAGTACAGTCTTTACCTCACTACCACATGTACTTTAAAATTTTATTTTTAAGGTGGTGTAAGTAAAATTAATATTGTATATTTTAAGTGCAGCTATATTAGATATGCAGTAGTTAACACCAGAATGTTGCATAATGTTTTTATTTGCTAATTATTACTCTGACATATTTTGGCCTCAGCTCTTGCCCATCTTCAGGGAGCTCACAAGTTTTGCAATGTGTGCAGCTTGTGTATCAGCTTGTGTGGTAGGGATTCTACATACGCGATTAAAGTTATAAAAAAATTAAAATATTAAAATCCTTAAAACCATTGTATGGTTAAATACAGTATGAAATTTTAATTGGACACCAGTGTTGTTTGATGTGTCTGAACATCTGTGTTTTATCCTTTCTTCAAATGATATAATACCTGGAATCAATCTTTATTGTTGCACTGTGCATTTCATAGAGTCATTTAATTAGCACACCAGCTAATGCACATACAGAAAATTTTTTACATTAAAACATTTAAAATCGCTCCAACATGTTTCGATCCTAAGATCGTCTTCAGGGAGCTACACTTTTCCTTGCTAAAGTCACATTTTTAAAAACACTCACTGATTAATGTTGCTGGGCATACAAGATAGAAGATTTTGGAAAGATGATGTAATTTACTTTAGCTTTAAAATTTAAACCCAGGTTATTACTTGGGTGAGGGGGAGAGAGAGAAAAAATTCATGAAAGAACAGTAGTAGTAGGAGGAGTAGTAGTAGTAGTAGTACCTTTATGTAATATAAGAATGGCAATTGAAGTAGGTTTCTTCTTGTATAAATATGTTTAAAATTAGATGCAGACTTCCAATTTGTTGACAGGCATGCCGAGCTATGCGATATTTTCCCCCTGAGAACAGAGTAATGACAAGTGTGGTGTTTACTAAGTGTCTGTATGCAATGATCACTCACCAGAAGTATAATCCTGATCGACGTACCGGTTGGAACATGCCTGCTACAAACAGCAAAGACTTCAAAGCCCATAATCTAGGAGTGAAACTGGTAAGCTGTAATTATGTTTAATGTTACCACAATACTGCTTTTCATTGTGTGCAGAATTTTTTTTGCATATATTTGTTTTGGGTTTTGCAGTTGTTTATTGTGTGATGCAATTTGTGATTTAACCTTTATCTTATGGCATTTAATTTAGTCTTCGTGCCCCCGGTGTGGTGTTTATATTAGACAGCCCTTTAAATAGTTGCGCGTGGTTGCCTATAAACATTTATAAATTATGAACGGAAGGTGATGAAACAGTTAAATAATCTGCACTGTTGCGAATAAATCAGAGATATTTCAGTTCAAGAAAAGTTTCAGTACAGTGGCGTACCGAGGGGGGGGGGGTGTTGGGGTGTCAACCCCC
>Ga0136643_10008018_pt1 | contig 15365 bp, 3 predicted proteins | sample TergutLab28metaG_FD_96883 | JGI IMG/M metagenome (GOLD analysis project Ga0136643, IMG submission 96883) | Labiotermes labralis P1 segment gut microbial communities from Petit-Saut dam, French Guiana - Lab288 P1 (version 3) (version 3) | ecosystem: Host-associated > Arthropoda: Insects >... | reverse complement strand
TTCCCCGCATTTCACGGAACCCGAAGGTTCATTACCGCACTCACAAACGTCCGCCACCTGTCTCTATCCTGGGCCAGCCCAATCCAGTCCATATACCCACATCCCACCTCCTGGAGATCCATCATAATATTATCCACCCATCTATGCCTAGGTCTCCCCATTGGTCTCTTTCCCTCCGGCTTCCCCACCAAGACCCTATAACATGCGGTCTATAGGTTCGTATATTTAGAATAAAGTCTTATGATCTTTGTCGCATAATAACTTAAATTTTATGCTGGTAGGTGCTGTTAGCAACGGAATTTATTGCTATATGTAGGCCTACAATAATGTATCTGCAATTTTAGTTTAATGTATTACCAAAAATTTTGTGTATTTATAAGTGAATATGTGTTGGTTAATAGTGTCCACAACAGAACTAAAGACTTGAGCACTGTAATGCCTGCTTTGTTGGTAAGCAAGAGGGTTTGTGACATGTAGATTTCAATACATTTTGTTGGTAGATCATCTCATCTCTCTCATTTATACAGTGTGACAAAACTTTTAACAAAATAATTTATAAACAAGGCCGGGTTTGGTTTCGTACTCAAAGCCAGAAGTCATTTTTTCGATGCACTGTAGTCTCTAGTGTTGCTTATGTGTGCAATGTTTTGATTATGTCTTTAGCAAAAAATTTTTAACAAGTAATGAATGATGCAAGATACTCAAAAACAGTTTAATATGTTTCTGAGTAAGAAAGACTTTCTTAGGGGTTTTCCTGGCAGTCTGTGTTAAGCATTTGTCACAGAACACAAAATTTTATCACAACCGCGTTTTAACATATGGCGCTCATGCTCGGAGCTGTCGTTCAAGTACAATATAAAGGTTTCTGATCGGAAAATGAAACTGTGTTGGCCCGGCCACGCTCGGATCCCCTCGGCTGCGCCAATTCCGCCCGACGCCACCGTCTGGTCGACGATAAGTCGCCGGGGATTAGGGCCGTCCGCTCTCTGCAGTCTCAGTTCCCTTTAAGGCTACCTCCATTGTTTCTGGACACAGAAACTGGAAATCTCATCTCGTATGCATACAAAATTTATATATCCTATATACCGTAATATGACAGTCGTATATTTTAACCTTGGCCGAAATTAACGCGAGTGGAAAGTTTTACTCCAACTTGAAATATGTTACCTATAATTCTCTGAATTTTACATCTGGAATTATAATTACTGCTGACGTATTTCCTCTTTTAATATGATAGGGCAAATCATTCCCTCAGTTTATATTTTATTTTTTTTATATAATATTTTATTTTATTATATTGTGTTGTATTGTATTTGTGTAATCAAATCACAGTGCTTCATGGTCTGAGATGTGTTTCAAACACCGTAAACGTGTGTTCACGGTCGGATAATTTCACATGGCTGTGCTCTTTAATTTTGCCATGCGTAGGCAAAATTCTTGTAGGTCGTCCATCACCAACGAAAGAATGCTTAGGGTATATTAATTAAAGGAATTGACTTTAGGTTGAGCCCCTCAGATGGTGCAGCACGTTTGACAGAGAAAGGAAGAGGCAAACAGGAGAAAGCATAAGGGGCAAACAAGAGAAAAAGAGCAGACACAGAGGAGTGAGGGAAGGAAGAACGACAAACGGATGAGTGGAAGGAAGGAAGAAAAGAAAGATATTTTTTCAGTGAATTTAATGGTATTTTTGCTAAGGTACTTTTGGGCCCAGAAAACTTCTCCCTGCCCTGTTTGCGTTATGCCGCTACAATTTAAAAACAGTCAAAATTGGTAGGGACTTAAACGGCTTAGTGGACATAAAAAGAAAGACCAGTTGGTAAATGTATCTTGCATCGTGTGTCAGTTACATGGAGTGTTGTGATGATGTGTTAAACACTGGCTGACAAGTTGCTGTTCAGTCCTCGCTGACAGCTTGCCACTAATCATGCTGCAGACTCATTCATATCCTCACCCTACACCTGGAGCTTACAGACAGGTTTGTAGGCAATTCATAAGGCAAACATTATTGGGTCAACTACAAATATGCATCCATGTTCACTCTGAAAACACGAAGTGCATCTGCAGTAATTGGCTTTCAGTTTTTTTTTGTAAAATTTTCTGTAATGTCTGGCTAAAGTTTGCTTACAATATCCTAACGTCAATAAACCGTAACATATGAATATATAGGCTTTCTACTTACGTATGTACGTATGTGTATTATATATATATATATATATATTACTGACTTTCGTATTAAATTTTAAAATATGTATAAATGAAACGGTTGGCAATGTGACTAACAACCAAAAGGTTGAAATAAATAAGGCAATAAAGGGAAAAACGTTATTACGAGGTACTAATTGGTTCGAAACGTGAAGACAGGAGAAACAACAGAGACAGACATAAAGCTGGTGTTAACGTTCAAGGACATAATAGGTATTTACGTGAATGTAGTCTACATAAGACCGTTGGTAAAGCCAATAAACAGTCGAGAATCGTCTGGGTTTTCAATTAAGGATTTCTGTATGGAATCCTAAAAGAAACGTGTGTATTGTGGAGAAATTTTATGTGGAGTGACCTCGTTAGTCCTAAGCATTAGGATTCCATATCTGATCTGAATAACAAGCTTCGATAAAGGCTTGACTGGTAAAGTGTAACAAGTCAATTTATCTGTAAATGGGCTAATGTGGTTTTGGCCATTTGCCGCAGTGAATAATGCGGAATGTGGCTGACGTGCGAGACAAGTCAGACAAGGGATGGATGCCCGGAAACCACGGACTGCACTTCGCGCTGAGGATCGGGCTTGTCGTCTGGTCGCGCCCAAATGCTCCACGAAAGCGAAATGAACTGTTTTGGAGGAATTCACAGTATAACACTTTCAGGGAGTTTGTTTCTTGTAGAAGGTCACATTAGTTTTTGGACCGGGTGTATTGTCCTACACATAACTTATAAGGCACTGTTCATTTATTATGGCGTGGTGGAATAATCTTTTCTTCGTAATTTTAGTAATTAACCAACTTAATGCACAAATTCTTGTTTTTTAATTAGTTTATTATATGCCTCTCCATGTTTCGAGCACATTGTGCTCTAAACATGTAGATGCTTATAATAAAACTTACTAAAAACAATAATTTGTGCATTAAATTGGTTAATTACAAAGATTATACTGAGATGCACGGTCAGCAAAACATCAGAATTCTTTTCTTCTTAGTATTTACTTTTATGTGGTACAGCAGGTTTGAATATTTGCTTATTACGAAAACTTACCCGCGATAACACAGAGCAAACAGATGGTCATAGTAAATAATCACGCTTTATCTTTAATAATTTTCAGATTTTTTAACTTTTAACATTTTTATCTCTATAGGCTACAAATTTGTGTAGTGCTAATGCGTGTGTATATATTTAATTATTTTAATATACATTTTCAATCCTTAGAACAACTAGGGATTTTATCAAAATGACATAAACAAACCTAACCGTTAGAAGATACGTTCAAGAAAAAGGGACATACCGCAGATGGGTTCAAACCCGATCAGGAACTCTGTGAAAACTTCAAATTATACGTCTGTTAACCTCCTTTCAATTTCAAATTCAAATTTATGTTGCCAGTAACGGTATAACTTAATGTCACATTAAACGATTTGGGTATGGCTGTGGTTATCTTGCTGAGAACATTGTCACGAGTGTACGTGTATATAATCAGTCTACTTATTTTGTGCAAGTGTTAGTTTCTTATGAACGGCTCTACCCAAGGAAGTGAGCTGTGTATTGTTAGTGTGTTCATTTGGATACGCTTTGATGAAAGCCACTCTCGCGTGTTCTGCATTCGGTGCAGATGAAATCGGATAATCCGAAAACGTGTCGTCGCTATCACCTTACAGTGACAAATGGTAACTTAAAACATCGCTTTAACCACTACGCGAAGACGTGATTGTTACACTTGTTTGATGAACTTAAAAACGGGCTACGAAGTGGATAGAATTATCAGAGAAGTGAGGTGCAATACAACAAAAGCATCGATGTCGATCTGACAGAAACGCACTGGACCTTCCTCATTGCTCCTGTTTTGTGCTAGACAATGTAGATATAGAAGCAGTGTGGATTTACTGATGATGGAATGGATATCACAAAGTTACAACAAACAGAGAAGTTAGCGGTCAATATCATTAAAATGTAGGCCTCTGCACAATTTCCTTAATTTAATTGGCAATATTCTACAATACTTTTCGGTCAGAAGGCACTGTCTAAGGGTTAAGGATGTAGCCACAGCGGTTGTTCCAGTTTCACATCTGATAGAAACTGTTCTCAGGATTAACTTCCTTATTTGCCCAACTAATGTACACAAATTATTATAAAATTGTTAAACAGTTAAAATCATTTAAAATTATAATAGTTGCTCCAACATGTTTCGGTTTACATAAACCATCATCAGGGAACTCTCAGCCTGTGCTTTGCTAAAGTTACAATGTTGACTTCGGTTACATATCGTTATTTGAAGTTATCGGTATTGTGGCTGCATATTATAATTTTAAATTATTTTAACTGTTTAACAATTTTATAATAATTTGTGTACATTAGTTGGACAAATAAGGAAGTTAATACTGAGAACATGCCCAGGGCAACTACGAAGATTGTTCTCAGGACATTCTCTGTTGCACTGTCTGTAGCTTACGAAACTGCGAGTCTGTGCGTGACAGTCACAAAGAAGTCAGCACTTTATTCATCTACAGTAACCAAAGCGCAATCAACACAAATATATTTGTGTTGATTGCGCATTTGTTGCTTTAGTTATTTCTGGGACATAACGGAATGATATCCATTAAAGTTCATTTTTCACTTACTAACTCTTAGACTTATATTTTAAGAATAGCATATGGTCATTGGTTGAAGATTTTACATCATCATTCTAAAAGAAGAATTCAATTACACATACAAAATAGGCCCTACTTAATCATTACTGGGTTTGGTCTATTATTCTGAAATAAAAAATTTATTATTGATTGATTGATTGACTGAACTTTAGACTATTATTCTGTAATAGGAAATTGAAATCATCTTTAATGAATGAATATTAGTTTATTAACTTGGTCGTGAATTTGTTAGCTTCATTTTAGATAATCGAATGAAAATATTTGTTATTAGCAACAAGAAAATATTAGTTACTAATACTGATAGCCTGTGTACGTATATTAATAAAAATTTTGATAGGTGGATGCTGTCAGTAATGGAAATAAGCTCAAAACAAGGCGCAAGGGTTACTTTTATACTTATTTCAATCCATTCACAACTTCATATTCTCTCTCTTTCTCTGTAAGTTCTGTTGTGTCACTTTATCCCTATCTACGCTTATGGCTTCCGATATCAATTCTCATGAAGTTGTTCAACGAAAATTGAAAGTGAAAATTTCTGGTGTTTGTCAAACGCTTTGTGTAATATTCCCAAATTACACTCCTGACTTAATCATTCGCACAGTATTGGTTTCTGTCTAAACTTTGTGGACTTGTTCGCTAGTAATTTTCTCCATTCAAGTGTTATTTCGTATTTCTTATATAAACCTTACAGCATAGAAGTTTGTTGTTCCCAAATTAAAAATTGGAGTTTGCCTTGAAAGTGGCAATGCAGAAACAGATTAATTAACGTACTGTATTACTGGTCTGAAGATAAGAGCGGCTATGAAATTAGTAGGGTGCACAGAAAGCTCTGCTACAGGTTTGAGTTAACGTTGCATTAAGGTTCTTAGTACCGTTTCCTTCCATTTGTGTTTCTGCCCTTCCTTAGAAAGAAACTGAATCATTAGTAGGTAAACTGAAACTTTAGACCTGACGTGACTCGGTGTTTTGTTTGTCGGTTTTCAATTAATAATAGCCAGGACTAAGTACAGCGTTGCCACCTTCAATTTCAGTACCTCATTTCGCTTATTTCATCTCACAAACCATACGAGAGTATTTTGTAGAAAAGTGGCGTTAACAGTGTAATGTAATCTTAAGCGTTTCTTGTATAATTGCATTTTAGTTTATTTCGCTGTATATTAAGTTTCAAACACACAAAATATATATTTTTGAGAAACCGTTCGTTGCGAGGAAAGGTAGGAGGATTGGGTATTTGTTCTCTCTGAGCAGTTTTTATGCGTTGAATGTTTTGCTGAGCGCAAGGAAAGGTTTCTGCGTGGTATTAGTAGCACTGGACCTTGAACTGTAACACATGCAACCACATTCAGTGCCGTGCTTCTATGTACCTACCAGTTTCTGTGTAGACAGTACACAGTAGTAGGCCTGGTGGGGAGAGGGAGAGGAAAAGAGAGAGAGATGGAGGAAATAACATAAGACAGAGAAAACTGCACACTGAGGAGCTTCATACCTGATTTTAAGAGTTTGTTACTGTTTGTATTAATTGAAGGAGAATAAACTATTCGATGAACACGTGGAAGTGAGAAATGGCTACAAATTTAAAAAGGATCCAGTAAAATATTATTAAAATGGATCGTATAATTGGACCGTGACTGTTGCGTGAATTAAATTGGACCATGATCGGTTCAACTGACAGATAGTCGTGAAAAAATGTAAGGAACTTAACGCGTTTCGCTAAAGGCGAAACAGTGTTTACTAACTGAACAACTAGCAGCTTATCAGGAGCAACTCCGATCTAGTGAGTTTAGTTACATGTGTGCAGTAGCTGTGGAATTTGCAAAATACCTGAAACCGGAGTTTCTGTTTCTAGCCTTGTATTTGACCGGAGTGCAATAAAATAATGGATTTGTAAATTTGGCTCGCAACGCAGAAAGCGTTTGCCCACCCCTGGTTACAGAACCACCTTCTCTCACTCTCACCCTATCCTCTTAACGTTTTTAATCAGTCTACAAGTTCTCTTCTTCTTTGCCGCACTGACACCATCTTGCTTTACGTGGGCGACTAATTTCACACAGCCAAGTTTTCACAACGCCCCGCTCCTTCTGTTGCTATGGCTAATTGCTACGCCCCTGAGACGCTATTAAAGCAACATGGTCTTCTGAGACAATTTATTTTAGGAAACTGCTCTTAATTTCTTCTCTTTTTTTTTTCTTGAACTCCAGTTCTTTCGCTTTTATCTCCTTCCATTGCTACCTTCTTTCGCCCTCGTCTTCATGAAAATTAGGCTGCATCCGTGTTCCAACCGATGTACTATCTTCCAACACAAATTCTTTGTCTCTGTTTCGCTTGAAACCAAGGTCTTGCAAGGCGAATTGTAGCGTCAGAAGAACACTTGTCTTTCTTACAGCAAAAGCGTTGTCTTATCATTAACATTCCGCTTACGACAAGCCAAGTGTCTTGTAGGAAAGAAAGCACTCCAGATTTAACCCATTATTTAGTACACTAAGTAAAGATCTGTTTTGTGATTACAAATTGAAGTTGCCAGTGTGAATGACCTGTAAACTATTTTCGTTAGGTAATACGAATCATGAATACAGAAAATTCAGACCTTGACCCGCATGGATATATAGATAGGCGGAATGTGTATCAGTTAATTATCACAGGACCTCTGTGACGGTTTATTAAAACAAACAAACAAGCTCCGTGGCCTTAGTCCGCACGCGAACTATACCGACAGAGCGGCCGCCGCCGGTCGGCGAAGTTAGTGCCAACTTTATTAAGGGATACAAAATTGACGGTGTATATAGCACGCATGGAAGAGTATAGCAATGCACGGAGGAAGTTAATCGCAAAATCTTAGAGGAAGAGTACATTTATAGGACAGTTGTGTGATTGACGGGGCACTGTAAAATAGACTGGATAAATCTGAGTCAGGTTGGTGTGTCTGAAAACGGTAATGAGTCATTACTTTCTTTAAAAATGCAATAGATGTTTGACATCCTTCTAGAATGCCTCGTAAAAAAAGTATTCGCTCAACGAAGTTAGTCGCTAAGATGCACCTAAAAAGTAAACATATTTCTCGATTGTGCAAGATGGGCAGATCCAGCTAGGGGTTGTGTCACGTGTCAGATGCTCTATTATTTTCTTTTTTAAATTTCGTGCACTAAGACAGCGAATTAGTATATTTAGCACAATCAGCACTAAGAGTTAGTTATGTGCGAGTTTTCCCTAGCAATTGGAATTTCTTTTATTGTTACACGATGTCTGGTGGGATAATGCGATCAAAATTTTTACATTTTAGCGAGAAATTGAACCGGAGACGCCCAGGTTTAGATTATTTCGAAATTACAGTGATAAATATTCGAATACTCAGTATAAACAGGTAAATGAAATATGAGTTTATTCACTTTATATATGGAATAATCACAGTACATTAAACTTGTTACGAAGGGCGAGTTTGCAAGTAATTACGTGATACTGCCACGGTTTATTAGGAGAGCAATTCCTTATATGTTTATTAATCTTTAATATTATTAGAAGCAATTAAAATATTTTAATTCTGCACTTCGTTACAACTGCTGTTACATACAAGGTGAAAAGGCCCACAGAGCCATTTCGCCTTCTATGTTATAACGCATTAAAAGGGTAGAATTGTCCCCTGTTTAAATAAAACACCCAGAACTCTGGCAGATGTGTTACCTTTGACAGCAGGTAACACTCAAATAATGTCGTTAGTTTTCCTGAAGCACATCGTTCCTTTATCGCAACATTACATGTTATGTCCGCCTGTCCACTTTCGAATTTAATTTCAGACATCGAAATTTAAGGGTATTTGTCCTTTACGGCGAGCATAGATTTGTAAGTAATCATATTAAATGTCTGCCGTTTTGTACTTTTAATTTTCGGGTTTTAATGCGGAATTTGCAGAAGAACTTTTTCATTTCCTCGAGGGAATGGATAAGGTGCTTCCATTGCCTGTGTAAAAGGAAGACCCTCCCTGACTGCGTCTGTCGTACGAGTCCCTCTAGCAGGTCACGAGGGCACGTTGTCACTCCCGGTAGGAATTGAGGAAGACAGTTTAATCCATGGAAGAGATAGGTACGTGTTCCTGAGACGACATTTCTACTCGTATCCCCATATACATGGCTTATTCCTTTGTCGGGGTACAGGCTGTTGTGTTCCGTCTGCGCTTCTGGGACCAATATTGTTCTGTACTTCCCCCATTTCAAATATGTCAAAACCAACTTTCCGAACAGCAGACGAACGAACTAAGAACTGACCATTCCTCAGGAAGTAATGCGTAGTTTAAATTGGAAAGCAGTGCCTTATAAAGAGAAACAATTAGTGTGCTTAGGGTGACGAATTTGGTTACCTTGCCTGCAGGCACTGACTGCTTCATACTAAGGGCTGTTGCTCCTGGAGGAAGTATATTTCCATCAGGCAATAGGCCTGTTGTGATGCGGGCCATTATTTGGATGAATGTCTGGCGGACTGGGACAGAAAGGATGGAATATTGTTAAATGAACGCTCTGCGACTAGGGGCATATTACGGCTGAAGGCGTCTGTTACCCGTGATACCGGATCGCGAACTGCCCGACGTTTGCCTTGTAACCAAGTAATATCAAGAGAAACTAGTCGGAATGTCCGGAAGTTGTTAGAGAATAATCGATGTCAACGTGGCCGCCTTGCTTTGGGCTGACTGGCCCGGTGTGCTGAGCTCCGGCCGCATTCAGTTAAAAGAACAACAATATAAAAAAGCAATAGCATAAAGAAGCAAAACAACAAGGACCGACAAAAAACGACAAAACAGAGAGTATAATTCATGACAATAATCTTCAGAAGAGATGAAGAGGTTCTTGAGGTTAAAGGTCATGAAATCTCTTAAAAATATGTGACTTTTGTTCTTACCTGAAACCTTCGCATGTCCCGAGGGTTTCCTGCGTTTTTTAGACAATTCTGATTGCACTTGAGGAAGAACTTCAGGAAAAACCTGCGAACAAAAGAAGTTATAAATTATTTATTTAATTTAAACATTTATTTCATTTAATATAGCGTGTGTGTTAATAATAATGTTTTACAACAATGTCATCAAGGAACCTGGAACAATAATACTGATGTAGTACAGTTTACTGTAAAGAATCTGTCCAAACAACAACACATAGAATTAAGTAAACCTTCGAAGTGTGGTAGCAGGAAGGGTGAAAGTTGATAAAGAAACTAAAAATTATCCCTGCTTTCTCCTTCTGCTAAACGTAGGTTATATGAAGGCCAGTCATTACTAAGTTAATTAGGTTAAATGATGGGAAATGTATTGTTATGTGAATAAAAGAAAGGAAAGAGTTTCGGGTTCTGAACATTGTCACAGAAACCGTACGATGTGGAAGTTCATGTCTGTATGACATAGGGGTTGTACGCCTGTCTCCAAGATTGGTTTCAGCAGTGCCCTCTGAGTCATGCCAGTGTCTTAAGGAGCTTGTTCGTTAGATCTCCCAACTGAATTTCTCAATTTCATACTTATTGAATCCCATTCTATAGCGCAGAATATGAGCACAATATAAATGTAATTAATAGGTTACTTTGAGTCCTTTTGACAACGTGTAAATTTCACACACACAGCAATTAAGTAAACGAAAAAAAAACTTGTATTCGCGAAATTAGGAGGCAATTAAATTCCTGAAGTTCGAAATCCGTTGTCTTTCCACATGCTAGCTATAAATTTAAAAATTACTCTATACATTATTATTCTGTCATTTTGTGTGTGTGTGTGCGCGTGCGTGCGTGTATGTGTGTGTGCGTGCGTCCCTCACTTTAAGCGCAGAACACTGAATTTTGTTGGGGAAAGTTTGCTGAGGAGGAAATAAGTGGGAGGGCGTGACACGAGGCTGGAAAAAATCGCATTCAAGTCTTCTGTTTTTTATTGTTCATAAAAATTATTATATTGATGAGATGAAGTATAAAGAAATAGGCGAGACATGTAACAAGCATGGGAGAGAACAGAATATGTCAATAATTACAGTTCTAATCCCAGAGGGTATAGACTTCTTGTGATACCTGGACGCAAATAGGAAAATGATATTACAATAATTTTTAAAGTGCAGGGTTGTGTGTTTGTGAACTGGATATAACTGATTCACACTGGTAACTAAATACGTTTTCTTGTGGTACGGGGAAGGCAATAATTACAGAGAGGGTTTTGGTAAGGAAATCCGAAGGAAATAACCAATTGGAAGGATAGACATAACTAGGAGTGTAGTATTAAAAGGCTATGAAAGTAATAGCAGAGCTTGGACTGGATACATGTGGCAGAGGTTAGCGACCAATGAAGGGCTGCTATGATCTGTACAATAAAAACCTCCGCTTTCCATACATTGCATAAAGTTTCTTTACTAGCTGAGAAACTGTTAGCTAATAAAGTAGGACTGTGCTCTATCTAATTGCTTATTTGCTGCATCATGTCAACACGGCTTTCAAAAAAGCGTAGAATTTTGCGACTGCATACGACTCTTAGATCATTAGGTGAATAATTTTCCTTTTACTCAATTTGGTTAAATACTTTTTGACTTAATTGTGTCTATTGGAAAACCTAACCTTCCGTACGATCTTTTTTTTTAAATTAACAACAAAAGGCGAAGTTCAAAAATTGTGTAATATTCTGCACAGACGTAAAACAATTTCTTGCACAGTTCTTCATTTCTGTCGGGATCTTTCTGTTGTGTTAAAATGAGAGAATTCAGCTGTCTGGAAACATATGCTGCTGTTGTTGTCTGGCAAACATTTAATTCATAAAGCCATCGCTATGAGGCGATACGACCCTGAATAATAGAAAAATTTGTCCGCGAAAATGTGTATACTGCGGGCAGAGACCATTCGGTATGGGTAGTTGTGAGTGTCGTTGAATAGACAACAGACATATCCCGGGATATCGTAGAAGGTACTGTAACTGTGCTGCGAGCTGGATACCCTGCGAATCGAGGTTCGATTTTCGGAAGGCACAAGATATTTATCTCTTCAAGAAAAAGCCCATCCCGGCTCAAGGGATCAGCCTGTTCCGGAGGACGAGTATGGCGGGGAGTGAGGTTGGTCACTCAGTCCATATAGTGCAGATGTTGAGAAGAATATGAGGAGCTACACCTCCCTTGCCGCATATGCCTTTAGGCGTGCGCAGAGATGAATTACCTTTTCCTCTACATTGGCCTGAGCAGAAGGTTTGCCCGCGCATAACTCCGTATAGTAGCAGAGCAGATGTATAGCTTTCCTTAAACCTCCGTCATAAGACCGGATATTTTGAGACAAGCTTTACCTTTAACTTCGTCTGCAATCCGTCCGGAAAAAGCCGACATGTGATCTCTAGTTATGTTACGAACATTTCTTTCCACATTTCTCTTAGTAAAGGCACTGGCAAATCTTAACAGATTCCGTTGTAACGTAACGGTTTGACCATCGGCATGCGACGTTGTACTGAAGAGTTTCCGACAAAACACGCCCACACAGATATAATAAACCATGAGAGAGAGCGGTCGTCGTTTTTCCGGCAGATCTCATTCACCCCAATCTTAGGTCATATGCAGAAAATATTTTGGGTTTCGGAATGTATCTATAACATGTATACACTTCAGACTGTAATAATAAATAAGCAGTTCCATTATTTATGTGTAGTTTATTAAAAAAATTGCCAACGAAATGTGAAGCTTAGAAGCAGAAGATAACGAACAATATACAGTACAACTACGTATTTTCATTAGCTACATCTGTACAGCAAAGTAATTCTTGAGACTTTGTGGTCGTTCAGATATGTAAAGAATATTCCCACATTGTGGTATCCAAAGGAAAATGTGTCATATTTAGTGATTTTGTCAATAGCTAAGTGCGGATTTGGAGAACTAGCCTAATGCTATCGCCGTAGGATTGCGGAAGTAGTCGGTGGAAAGCTTCGAAAGCTTGTCCCGTGTCATTTTTTTCCACCGCAAAATCCACGTGGAGTGACCTGGGATCGAACCCATATCTCCATGGTGAGGGACCGGTGACGAGCCTCTTAATCCATGGCAAGATCTTCTAGAGAATGCAGAGTTTTAGTTTCGTGTTCACATGTCCTTATACTAAGCCAAATGAGTTCATTTAAAATCATTCTTAAACTTAGGTCTTCCAAATAGGTTTTACCCTCTAAGCACTCCGACTAAAATATTCTATGTGGTCGTTGTGCCTTCGTAGCTCTAAGTATCTGTTATATTTTCCATTGCCTGGTGAACTTCCAGTAACAGAAAACGAAACGGAATGACCCAAAGGCAAATTTGTTTTTTGTTACAACAGAAACTTTGTCCTATGGCAAGCCGGGGGGTTGACTTGTCAGGACAGTAACAGTCGGGTCCAGTGTCTTACTGTGCAGCAGTTAGCACGCCAATTATCATGTGAACCATCCACCCGCAGTGCCAGTTTGTCCCCCTGCAACAGCAGAGCTAAATAATCCATGAGGTAGAGTGGAGAGAGTTCCTATCCTCTGCTGTATGCATCTCTCGAGGGAAAGCACTCAGCTCTAGGGTTCCACCGTATAGCCTGGAGAAAGAGTTCGGCTGATTGGTAGAAAAATACAGTTGCATGAAAACCAATCTGTCCGCTCCTCAATAGTAGCTTAGCAACGTTCAGTCTGTTTTGGTTTTATATGACATTCATAATATTATAAGACTTCCAGCAACTTACTGAAGTCTTAAGCGTACGTTAAATCATCTCTGCCCATCGTAACTGGGAACTCGTTTTTGGGTCGCTTTTGTGACTTAAATAAGACTGAAGCAGTAAAATTATTTTCGGTGGAAGCAGATTTTGAAATTTCTTTCTGTGTCGTCTTCGCTAACTCAACAGTTTTGATTTTTATCTATTATCAACTCAGAAGGATCAGTCGCGAGGTGCTGCGCTGAATATAGTCTTACGTGTAGATATTACAGCTGGCGAACAGCTGCTGTTTTATTATATGAAAGCAGCAATATCTGTATATATGTCATCTTTATGCGATTTTCCGTTTTTTATTTTAATTTTGTGTGCCGGATTGAAGTTGACTTTGCATCATGGAATGAGTGCACTGAAATGTAACCCTTTAAAGACCAAGGGCAGAATGCTTTATTTAAAGGCCCAATTCGTCCCGCGCTGTAAAAACTTTTCTTCTCGGTTATAAAAACCAATCAGTTTATTCTGTAAGTGGCACAAGTCGCTGTTTGTTCTGAGATAAATAGAAAACACATAAATACAGTGTGGACAGAACGTACAGTTGTTGAATGTTAAACGGTTGGTGTATCACGTGACCAGTAGGCTTTAGAAGGTTAATACGTTATGTTTCGTCACAGATTTTTGTGATGGTGTTGATATTAATGCCAGTTAATTTAGTACCATGAAGACCTCTTAGATGAAAATGTGACTGTCTGTTAACCCTTCAAACACTCAGCGCAGAACTCTCTATATAAAGCCCCAGTCCGTACCGCGCTGTAAACACTTTTCATCTCGGTTATAAAAACCAATCAGTTTATGCTGTAAGTGGCACAAGATAAATAGAAAACACATAAATACAGTGTGGACAGAGCTACAGTTGTTGAATGTTAAACTGTTGGTGCGTCACGTAGCCAGTAGGCTTTAATAGGTTAATGGACTTTATTCTGGTCAGCATTGCCTCCTGCTTTCAACATGTATCTTAAAGATTCTCTAATCTGGTTGAAATATTCGTTCTGAAAAGAGTGTATGAGTACAAAATATTATTGTTATTAACGTATTTCACTTTTGTTCCTTGCTTTTTGTTTCATTTTGGGGAAACAATACTAGAATACGCAATGCAGATTGCTTGCCTTGATTCGTAAAAATATTTTTTTTTGCTGTTTTAGGTTTATTCAGTTGTTAATGGCCTTCGGTATCGGAAATGATCTTTCAGCACCTGCATTCTCTTTTATAAAGCAGATATTCGGCTGTGTTTGAGGCTGTATTTAATTATCTTAGGTTAAATCATTTCCGTGGTTTATTCAGGTAAGAACCTGCCGGGTAACATATTCGGTCACTACGAGTAAAACGAATTTCCCTCAAATGTTTTATTTTAAATGAAACCAAAAAAATTCCTCATTCTTGTAGAAAAGCGATTTTTGAACTCGTGCTGAAAGAGCAGCGACGGCTGCTTTAGTCCAAAGGAAAAAGTACAGGTGAATTTAAAGAAGGTTGAGAAGATAGCAGGCAAACGTTTGGACTTTGCTTTTCTTTATAGGTGCCGGGAACTCTGTTGTACTTCGCGATAACAGTCGTCAGAGCAGTCGAGAAACAAATGTCAAATTTGAGTCTGCTTGTATGACAAATACAGTTATCAGTCACTCAGTTTCTAGAGCCGAATTTTCCACTGTTGCAAAATTCAGTCTATGTTTAAAATTAAACCACTAGAAATAAGATAGTTAAGATTTCATTCTGCAATAGATAAAATGGATTTAGAGTGATTAAAAAGTTGAGAGACTCACAGGCAGGTGCTGCATGACAAACAACTCACCCGTACTCTAAAATCGGAGGATAGTATTTACT
>Ga0136643_10008017_pt1 | contig 15368 bp, 10 predicted proteins | sample TergutLab28metaG_FD_96883 | JGI IMG/M metagenome (GOLD analysis project Ga0136643, IMG submission 96883) | Labiotermes labralis P1 segment gut microbial communities from Petit-Saut dam, French Guiana - Lab288 P1 (version 3) (version 3) | ecosystem: Host-associated > Arthropoda: Insects >... | reverse complement strand
TCGTTTTTAGGCGCGTTCGCAAAATTGCGAAAAGCGACTATTAGCTTCGTCATGTCCGTTCATCCGTCTGTCCGCATGGAATAACTCGGCTGTCACTGGACGGATTTGCGTGAAATATGATTATTTTTCGAAAAACTGTCTAAAAACTGATGTTTCATTGAAATCTCACAAGAATGACTGGTACTTTACGTAAAGACCAATATACATTTTTGATCATATCTCGCTCAGCTATTCTTAGAACGAGAAATATTTCAGACAAAAGTTGTAGAGAAAATCAAAACACACATTTTGTATTCAATAACTTTTTTCCATAAATCGTACCGTTTATGAGATAATGTGGAAAAATATTGCAGTGCTGGACAGGCCACAGAGGACAATATGGTGGATGCGCATTGCATGCTGGATAACTAAGGCTACAAACACACACTCAGAATATGTAATACTTATTGCTTTTCCACTGCAACAATGGTTGCACGAACGCGCCTCAATGTTACGCTATACGTATATTGTCTGCCTTGTATAATATCCTTTTTACTTTATATTCTGTTAATGCTGGGATTTCATACCTCCCTTAAGTGCACCTAACATGTGGGTCTCCAGCGTTTTCATGGCAAAGTAGCACACCCGTTACTGTGGGCTGGTTCGCAGGCTGCACTTCTAAATATATTAATAAATGGTATACAAAACTGCCCAAATTATTATGAAATTTTTCGAGCATATACACAGTTTTCAAATGTGGCCGCGAGTCGCACTGTTGGAGACCCATGGCCTATTCGAAGCAAGATACTATTGTTTCGTTCTGCACTGCAGTTAGGATGTATTCCAGCAGATATCAGAAGCAGGTAGCATCGGTAGGCTGATTCCGCCATCATGTCTAGATAGCAGCACCGCGAAAGTCGCGTTCATTGTTTTAGTGGTTCTTCCATGGGTTATAGTATGCACAGGTGGATTAATAGAAAGCCTCCGAATTAATTTTCAAACCGAATATTTTACAATGCAACCATTAAGTATAAGTTTTTTACATGTTACTACTGACTGTACTAATCACTGTCCATTGCTGCTGATTTTTATGAAGAAACTTTATTAGAATTAAAATGTTATTTTGTGTATCTTTTCATTATTTCTCGCTCAGTTTACAGTTTCACGTATGTACACAGTACTTAGAACAGGATGAATAAAAAGTACCGTTCCGCACAGAGTCGTGGGTCTCATCTACATGATGAATTAATCAACGTATTCAACGTAATCAATTTAGAACGTATATAGCCACGTTACAGGGTAACTATTGGGTATGCATTGGAGAGAAGTCGGTTGCGACTTAATTTGGTACGATCTTACAACATTTGACTGGACACACTGAAGAAAATGACAAAAATTCTAATTAATAGTCTTTGTCCGCTTCGAGATGTGAAGCGAAGACCTCTGTCATACGGAGCACCTGACCAATCCGATGCTGCACCGTCTTGACTTCAGTAACAATTCAGCAAATTGCTAGATCTTGTAGGCAATGCAGTCACCCGTACTGTCTGCAGAATATCGAAAATGAGTTGTGGTGTGAAGACACATTGACATGTTTAAGACTACGAAACTACCTACCTACCCACCTACTTACCTAACTAACTGACTGACCAACCAACCAACCAATCAAAGCACAAACACTATGGAGCAGAGTCCATGTTGAAAAGCTGACAGTTCCTAGGCTAGTCAAGAAATTCTCCGCATTTTTTGTAGCCCGAAGGTTCATTATCGCATTCACAAGAGCCTGCTACCTGTCCCTACCTATCCTGAGCCAGAACAATCCGGTCCAGGTGCCGCTTTCCATTCTATTTATTTAAGACCCATTTTAATATTATCCCCGGACTAGGCCTAGGTCCATGTTCCTCACCAAAACCCTGCATTAACTTCTCCTCTCCAACCTCACGTTCCCCACACCCTTCTGACCCGCCTTGTCTTGACCGCCTGGATAATGTTTGGCGAGAATGAAGAAAAACCACAAACTTCACTTTCTTTGTAGGAATCACTTTCACGGACGGAGCGCTGTGGCACGAGCAGCGTACATTCGCGGTAAGGCACCTCAAACATCTGGGGTTTGGCAAGCAGGCGACGGACAACTTGATAACGACGGAGGTGCTGGGACTTCTGGAGACGCTCAGGAAGGAGGGAGATGGAGGACGGCGCGCGGCCAGTGTGGGTGGCTACGTGACGCCGTGTGTGCTCAACGTGCTGTGGGTGATGGTCACGGGCATCCGCTTCTCGTCCTGGGACGACTCCCGTCTGCAGCGCCTGATGCAACTGATGAGCCAGCGATCCCGGGCTTTCGACATGTCTTTCGGCACGCTCAACCAGTTTCCGTGGATACGGTTCATCGCGCCGGAGTGGAGCGGGTACCGCATCATCACGCGCATCAATGATGAGCTGAAACAGATCATTATGGTAAGTGGCAGTTTCATGGATAACGGCACCCGAGGCCCCCCCGTTGTAGTCCCCTCCAGTTCCAATTGGCCTATGTAAACCAGTCCCAAGCACTTGCTGCTAGCTTTGTAATTAACAAGAATTCCTGTAAACAGAATGGCTGGATGACTGGAGGGAGACGTGGAGGGGCTTGATCCATCAGACTGCTTTTTGCGTCTTCCATATGAAGGGAGATAAAGGGTAAATATTTCCCTGTGCAAATGACAGACCCACTCTCCCCTCAGTGAGTGCACACCATGGCAATGAGACCACAGCATTCACAAATCAACTAATAGCTGGTCATGAGCCCAAAGAGGGGCTCGACACCAAGACAGACAGACAGACAGTCTGTCTGCCAGCTGAAATGTGACTTTGACTCTATGTCCCTATTCTTAAGTAAGCACCAAGCCATGCAGATATATAGGGGTACGGACATACATTCCCACATATTGTTAAGCAAGACACGATAAACTAGTCTGGAGCATGGTGTCCCATTGCGTAAGAGACTGGGTGGGACCCAGAACCGCCATAAAAATGCTGGGCCAATACTTCAGGTCGGCCATGGTGTATTCCTCTCAAATATTTTCCAATTCAGCATTCACTAATCACATGTAATTAATTTCATTTTCTTACTTAAAGTAAGTATTCATTAAATGTGTGATACATCAATATTTCACTTCAGTAAGTTCTAGGAAAAGCCTGCACAAAGGACAGGTACTTCATTTAATAAAATAATATGAAATACTATATATCGAATTTAATCAGTATAAATATGCCTACAGGAAGCAATCAATGCACACCGCAACACGTATAATCCAAATGTAACAAATGACCTCATTGATGCTTATCTTCACGAAATGGAAGCCAGGAAACACCTCAGATCTTCAAACTTCAGTTGTAAGTTTCTTAAACTGACATTCCTCTGTGTGGTTCATGCATATAGTGACACTGTTTCAACCATTATATTTAATGACTAACCTGATAGCAAAAATGTGATATCAGGCTATTATGTAGTGCACACAAATGTGGTATCAGGCTATTATGTAGTCACATAAATGTGGTATCAGGCTATTATGCAGTATACATAAATGTGGTATCAGGCTATATGTAGTGCACATAATTGTGGTATCAGGCTATTTTGTAGTGCACATAAATGTGGTATCAGGCTGTATGTGATACATATAAATTTGGTAACAGGCTACATGTAGTGCACATAAACATGGTATCAGGCTATTATGTAACACACATAAATGTATTAGGCTATATCTAATGCACATAAATGTGGTATCAGGCTATATGTAATGCGCATAAATGTATCAGGCTATTATGTAGTGCACATAAATGTGGTATCAGGCTGTATGCCTTATGATCTGTACTCCTCACCAAATATTACTTGGGTGATCAAATCAAGAAGACTGAGATGGGCGGGGCATGTGGCAAATAAGCAAAAGAGTAGAGGTGCACATAGGGTTTGGGGGTGAAGGGAGAAACTTGAGGGAAAGACACCACTTGGAAGACCTAGGCACAAATGGGACAATAACTTTAAAGCAGAACACAGAGATAGGATGGGATAGGATAGACTGGACTGATCTGGCTGCAGATAGCAACAAGTGGCAGGGTGCTGTGAATGTGGTAATGAACCTATGGATTCCACAAAATGCAGGGGAGATATTGACTACCCTAGCAGCTGTATGTTCCCAAGCAGGACTCTGCTCCATTGACTTGGTTGGTTGTTTGCTTGCTTGCTTGGTTGATTAATTAGTTAGCTAGTTAGTCGGTCAGATAGCAAAGAGCTGTACCTACACAGCATACCATCCATGGCTGGAGTGGAATTTATTCCAAAGATTCCAGTGTTCAAGCAGTCCACTACAACATGGGCCACTGTTACTGCCACACAGTCAGAATGTGTCCTACTGACAGTAAATGTGACTACTTGGTCTGTAGACGAACAGCTGATGCAAATCTGCATGGACTTCTTCATTGCGGGTGCCATTCCAATTGGTGCGACGCTAGACTTCTTTGTTCTCATGATGCTCCTTCACCCGGAGGCCCAGCAAAAGGCTCAGAAAGAGATTGATTCTGTTGTTGGGAGGAACAGGCTACCCCAGCTGAGTGACAAAACAAAGTACGTCTGTACAACAGTGGAGGTGGACTTTATATCATTTATAAACCAATATATTCCTTTTTATACCTTCAAATTTAGGGTATGATAAAATTTACTCATGCAATTTGTGTTATGTAAAAATATTTAACACTTCTTAGTTTGTAGTTCTCCCACATTTTATTTACAAATTCATTTCCTATCTAATAGAAGATGCAGTCATGCCACTACAAAAACCAGTCAGTTAATGCTGTTTAAGGAAATAATTGTTTTTTTTAATGTTTTGCTGACCATGCATCTCAGTAGCACATGTGCTCGAAACATGAAGAAGCATGAAATAAAACTTACTGTGAAACAAATTTTGTGCATCAAGTTGGTTAAATACTGAGATAAATTGTTGTTTGTTCTCAGAAACATACAAACATTCAAATACACTGTGTAGGAAGACTGCTGAGTGTCTGTATGTCAAGGCCAGGAGAACACCATACGGTCTGGTACAGACAATGCAGTAGACCAGAAGACCCAGGAGAATCTTGTATATTTTCCAGGAAAAAAGTGCACTTTATGTTCCAAAAAATACATAAGATTTTTAATGCTGAGCTTTAGCTTTTATAATTGATATTTTCAACATACTTCCACTAGTATGAAATAAAACAATAACATAGTTTGTTTAGTATACCAGTAGTGAATATCTTGTGAACCTTCCATTCTCAGACTGCCATACCTAGAAGCAGTACTGTTGGAGCTGCAGAGGATGTACACCATAACGCCTGTCACTGGCCCACGGCGAGTCACAAAGGACACGACTTTGCATGGATATAACATTCCCAAGGTTAGTAGCAGTCTCAATTCTTGCATCTTGTACCTGTCTTCCACTCACCCACCTTCTGCATTCCTTCTGCTGTCCCTCACTTATTTAATAACCTGAGATAATGCACTCAGAATATCTAATATTTGCTGCTATTCTACACCAACGATGGTTATGTGAACATGCCCTAATGTTAAGCTGATACATACATTGCATGTCTTGTCAAGATTATGGTGTTCTGGTGTATGATATGGGACAGGTACCAACATTTGAAAAGAAAACCTGCAGCTACCATCAGTGGCATACCCAGGAATTTTGTTTGTGGGGGGGGGTTCAACAAATTCAGTTGAGGACAGAGAACAGAGAGAACGAGGACCTGGGGGCGGTAGCCCCCTTGTCAGGGGTTCTGGAGGCTGCTGTAATTTGGTACAAGAAATTTCATTTCATACAGTAAAATTTCTTAATTTTTGGCACTTTAAGACAACCAATTTAATTGTTATTGCTAATGTAAAACAACTGTGAACCTAGGTAGTTTTAGAATTTTACTGCCTTTTTTCTGAACATCTTGGGGTGTTGGCCACCTATATTCGGCAATTTTTAATAGTTTTCACAGTCGGGTTGAGTTTGGCACGATTTTTTAAGGCCTTCGGAATTTAGGGAGGGGGGGGGTTGAACACCCCAAACCCCCCTCGGTATGCCACTGGCTACCATCTTTGACGTACAGAATGTGGCAGCAGAATACTCTGAAACATCAGTAACTACCTACCAATTCCAGCAGAATATAACCTGTCTTCCAAACTTCAGATCTCTTTATTATTATTATTTTCTTAAACATAGCAGAAGACACTTAATTTTACTATGTGCAGATGATATAGTAGCAGGGTGTGTCCTGCAACATCCTCAAATCCAGCAACACATTCTCATCTTGACAACATGAAAAACAGCCCTGTGATCCAGCCACCCTCCCACATAACAAACACTTCACTTGGTGGTTAAGTGACTGGAGCTCTGACCTCTCACATAGTCAGCACTGAGGTTTAGAATGTATGTCTACCCCCCTGTACATTTTTATAGCATGTTCCTGAATCATGGGGAGGCAACTGTCATTTTATATTATATTGCATGAGACTAGAAGACATTTAAATACTGCAGGACATTGGCAGCATTTTAACAAATGTCATCTTGTTGACAGGACACAACTGTACTCATCAGTCTGTGGTCTGTGCACAGAGATCAGGAACACTGGGGGGACCCGGACGTGTTCCGACCAGAGAGATTCATTGACACATATGGACAACTCATTAAAGATGATTGGTTACTGAACTTCGGTGTTGGTAAGTTCATAACTCTGCTTTAACTGGAGAGTAAAGCTATGCAAAATACCTTAAAAATTAGGATTACAGACATACAGGATATGATGGTGTGTAGTTTGGTAGATGTTTAACAATCTTTTAGATAAACTTACGCGTCCATTTTCAGAGCATAAGCTTCCCAAGAAGGCTTTGTGCTCCATGCAGTTGGCTGGTTGGCTAGTTAGTTCATTATAATTTACCTCCAGATACTTTTCTTTGTTCTAAATGGTATCTGTTTCCACCTAACACACAACTGTAGTATTAAAACGCTTTAATTTCAGGCAAGAGGCGCTGTCTTGGAGAGGCACTGGGTAGAAGTTGTGTGTTTCTGTTTTCTGCTGGAATCCTTCAACACTATGAAATCCTGCCTGTACCTGGGAAGTCACCACCCACTTCTGCACCAATACCAGGTATCACAATGTCTCCACCACCATACAAGGTGATGCTGAAACCGCGTATTGAGCAGGCTGTAACATCAAAATGAAACTTATGAGGATCAATGCGCGAATTTGGTAAGGTTACCTAAATTACCGAATTTAGTCTAAACCAAAAGGAAACTTTAAACTGCATGAAACCTCAGTTCTTGAACTGAATGTGTTGTTTACTAAGCTACCTTACACAGCATGAGATCTGAGGTTACCACAGCATTCAATGTGAAGATTATTGTCCTCCGTGATATGGCACTGTGTAGTCTGGTGTGTTATGAACTGGAATATCAGTCTTCTAGCCTGAAGATGAAGGCAGCAGTTTTCTCCAGAACATGGGCACTTACATATAAAACCATACATCATTATACCTGAGAAGACATCTTAATTGTGACTTTATATAAGTCACTTTAATTAATACCAATAAAGAATTCCAAAAAGGCCAGATATTTTGGACATGAACGGTCAATTATTGCAAGAAATTCATCAAACTGAAGATATATATGTATATATAATCTATCATGAAGTGTTTACTTTATTATGCAGTTTTTATATGCAACACTACCTCAACAATGAAGTAAAAGACAGGAAGAAGAAGGTGATTAATTTTTTCCCCCGGTACTGAACAATGGACACTGCCAATTCTTACCATTTTACACTAACTTCTCATCTAGAATCATTTTGACATGAAATTAAAATATCTTTCTATTGTTAACCCACTTCCTGTCCTTAAAAAGATACAAAGGCAACAAAGGAAACTTATCATACTACACCATCATGTGTGTGTGACCCCAGTCAACTTTTTGAACCAGCTGAATGATCTCCCTGACAATCTGTATCAGCCTCATGCCGACAGCGGATACACCAGTGCCATACGTTTAGTTTAGTCCTCTATTGTCACAAATAGCATGGTGGAAGCGACACTAGCACCAAGTGGTGTCACTTCCTATAAGGACATGAAATGATTTGTGCTAATAGATCATGAAAAATACGAGGAAATTTGAGGGTTGTTTGACTGTGCATCTTCGTCATGAAATAAAGTGAAATGCCAACTTGATGCAACAATGTAATTTATTGAAGTTTCTTTAGCTCGACATGTTTCGGGTACATACGCCCATCATCAGGAGCACTAGATGTTAAGTTGCAGCATGTGGTTTTCCCAGTTTGCAGATGGGTGGTGGTCCTGAGAGCCGCAAGCCTGCGAGACACATGAACCTTCCAAACCGGACACACAACCTACGCAGCGGCTCTCAAGGTCAACACCCATCCACAAACTGGGAAAACCATATGCTGCAACTTAACATCTAGTGCTCCTGATGATGGGCGTATGCGTCTGAAACATGTCAAGCTAAAGAAAGTTCAATAAATTACATTCTTGCATCAAGTTGACATTTCACTTTATTTCACGAAAAATACGTAACATTTGTTAATGTAACTGATTAATGGAATGTCAGCCGACCACATGGTGGCTCTGAAGGATGTTTCCTTAGCTTTCAGAGTGATGGTCATAATTAATCATTAACTATAGCAAGGCAAATGCAATTTGGTGTGGGAACAGATCACAAACATAGCTACATATTGTGTGAAAAATACTGTCTATCAGAAAACAATTAGAAACATGGCGCTGATGTGAAACTTTGACATTACATTAGTATCGGACAACTGTAACATATACCCTTACAATAAAAAGTTGATGATGATGATGACAATGATGATGATAATAATAAGCCGAAAAGATTTTAAGACATAAAAACCATACAAAAGAAATACAGTGCATGTAGAATGTAAAAAACAAAAGTGACACCAGTAACAACAGGAGCAACTGGAACCACATCAAAATCAATCAGAAAATGTCTGAGCAACATACCAGATAAGCATGACACCAAGAAACTACAGAAAAGAGCTATAATAGGCACTGGACGCATACTGCAGAAATTACTAATGTAAAAGTACAGTAAATTTGTAATGGAAAGTAACATTGAATGCACCATATATTGTGACTACACAACAGCTGTAATATTACAGGTTGCGGCAGAAAAACGTGACGGTTTTCAAAATGAAATAACAAAATCAAATTTCACCTTTTTATGTAAAAGTTGTTATCACTGGAAAACTCAGTACATGCCATTTTAAGTTTTGAAGAGTACGTCACTCAGATGTCTCCCACCATTTCTCAAACACTGCTTCAGTCTTACTCCAAGATTTTCCATCAGCCGACGAGTCATCTGCTCCGGGATCGCCGCGATTTCTTCCTTTATGCTTTGCCTTAGTTCCGCTATGGTTCTTGGCTTAGAGATAAAAACTCTGCTTTTTAGATACCTCCATAAAAAGTGGTCACAGGCGGAGAGATCAGGCGAACGTGCCGGCCATGGAACATCGCCGCCACGGGAAATGACGTGTTGTGGAAACATTTCCCGCAGAACACTCATCGATGGATGCCCTTGCTGTGTGGGCTGTTGCTCCATCTTGCTGAAACCATACTGATGAGAGATCGATCCCACGACGACGTAACTCCGGATCACAGAAGTTGCGTAGCATTGCCACATAGCGCTCGGATGTCACAGTAACGGCTGCATCTTCGTTGTCTTCAAAGAAGTAAGGGCCAAGAACTCCAAACGATGCGATCCCACAGCAGACAGTCAATCTTTCGCTGTGGAGAGGACACTGATGGAGCTCTTGTGGATTTTCAGGTGCCCAGTAGCGATAATCTTGTTTGTTCACATAACCTGACAAGTGGAAATGTGCTTCATCAGTCATTAGGACAGTGCTGATAACACCGTCATCATTCAGCATTTCGAGAATTTGCTCAGAAGAAATCCTGCGGTTGGCCATATCGCGATCACTTAATTCTTTAACAATCGCAATTTTGTACTGATGAAAATTAAGATCCTTGCGCAAAATTCTCCGCACACTGCAATCAGATAGTTCTATGGCAGCGGAATGCCTCCTCACTGAACGCCTTGCACTCTTCACTATAGCCATCCTTAACTTATCAACATTTTCTGGTGTTCGTGCCGTAGGTATATTGCCTCGGGGTTTTCTTTTTAAGGCCGAAGCATTTTCCCGAAAGTTCTGTACCCATTCTTTTGTGGTGTTACGACAGGGAACACGGCCATGACGAGGAATGTTAAAGGGTCTGAGAAATAATCGTTGTGTTGTACCGGCTAAATCGCCATTCTTGAAATCAGCTTCAACAACGAAAGCACGATGTTGCGCGGTCCACTGCTCCATGGCTACTGAAAAGGCATGAAACCAGCTAGCCACTGACCTTGGTTGCATTATCCCATCCCACACGATTGCCAAAATAACGGGACATAAAAAACCGTCAGATTTTTCTGCTGCACCCTGTACATACCCCAGAAACATGGCTTATTTCATGTACATATAATTGTAAATATCTCGCATAAAGGCGGGAAATAATAATAATGAACTATTAATCCTTCTTGTGAAAATGAGAATCAGAAGTTGTCCCGAAACCTCAGTAGGAAACTATCATTCTATGCTGCGTGAAATCCACAAACAGCACAGATCTCAAATCTATGAAAATGAAGAAATAGGCTTCACGAGCTGTGTTCTGAACTGCCTTGTTTATCACATTATTTTAACCGGAAACAGAATTTCTTATACATTTATGTTGACATGAAAATATTTTCTCTTGAATTTTTCAGAGTACACGGCACCCAATAACTTAAAAAACCCGAACAGATCTTTAGGTAAACAAGCATTATAATATGACTTGTAAATACTGCAGAACAATTTCTAAATAAATATGAATTACAATTTCAGACCTGCTGAAGGAAATTAGAGAATAAAAAAAAAATACCCCCCCCCCCCTTCCCAGCATCACCACCAGTTCCAAAAATGAGAATAACTTCCAAAAGCATACAGGACTATAGAAGTTATATCACAATATTATGGCATATAAATACATGAATCATAGACAAATGTATAAACAATATAACAGTCAGTGATATATATTAAACCAAATCTGCGATGTAATGCTAATTGTCAAATGTGCTCCTTTGAATAAGACCAAACTTCACTGTCAAAACATGTGTGGTGTTTTAATGATCTGCAACAGCTGTATTGGATGGTTTTATTACAGTTTTATACTTGGAAATACAGCAGCTATATCTACAGATTTTACAACAGCTTCTGCTCTTTGTTTCCTCAATTAGACTCTTGGAACAAGTCTTGCATAGAAAGGTTTAGGAGAGAGGGTGAAACCATCGTAACTGTCTGGCGACGGAGTGGGATAACCTGACGGCACTGAGATAGAGAAGTTGTGCAGTAGGGTTGAAAAGAACAGGAAGAGGCTGGACCTGGCAAGAGTTTCTCCAAGACATCGTCTTTTACCTGTAATCAACAAAACACAAAACATATTTCTTTTCAGAATGACTATTACTACTATATATGACGTAATATGCCTGCTGCAACAGAAGGTGCATGTTTCGGCATTTACAGATTCATAAGGAAAATATGTAGCTGTCTGTGTGTCCTTCTCTTTCACCTTCTGAATCAATTTCCAGAGAACTTTGTGTGAATGATACTTTGATGGAGGTCACCTCGATGTACAGTTTTCAGTTCCTACACAACATGGTGAATGAAGGAACTTACGAGGTGGAGGCAGTACAAGCAATACTACTAGCGCCTCTATACTTAGGGTCCTGAAGTAATGTTTTGTAACATATCTACCAACATTACACAACTATACTAAGGCAATTTTTTTTGTTGCATGTAAATCACCAATATGGCAGCTGCCAGGAAGCTATATTTAGCACTTGATTTGTTGGAGATTTTTAATTAATCACTTGAGCTAGGTGGGTACAGTCAGGTGTGCAGACACACCATAAACATAGCTATACATTTAATATAAAATATATTTAAGTGAAAAATTACAAACATGGAAACAAAGAAAATTTTAAGATTATATCTGAAAATTTAACATATGCAACATCTGCACTTCACTAACCAGCAATTCAGAAAACTAAAACAGGACAGTAACTGTAGTAACAAGCATGTGGAACTGTACAGCTACACAGTAATAGTATAGTGGGCTTTACAAACTATGGTCAGAATTTGTTATTATCTCATTGTAACCAGCAATAATTCCAAGAATGAAAATATAAGTCTTCCTGGATGTGATGCTGTGCAGTTGCCTGAGCAGTTCCTCAGTATTCTGACAGGTCATGGTGACTTCATCTTCATGGTCAAGCAGTCTCCTTGAACAATAATCCTCTAAAACATCAGGAACTGCTCATCTAGTAACAGCATTACATTCCAGAACACAGCTGAGAGAACCTCAAATCTAAGAATAACTCACATTTCCATAAAAATATTAAGTTCCAAACTGATGTTTGTCACACAAAACAATATAACAAACACAGCACATTATGACTTCATATCCAGAAACTCTATAGCCTGAACTAGACCAGGTCTCATATCCCATCTGCATGCACACGTCTGTTACGAATCTTACCAAAGCCGAAAGGCACGAACCAGTCATCCTGCAAAATGCCACCATGCTCCTTCAGGAACCGATCTGGTCTGAACATTTCAGGGTCTCCCCAATGCTTGCGGTCCATGTGTAGACTCCAAATGCTGATCAACACTGTAGCTCCCTGGTGAACACAGTGTAGTGTGTCACTACAGTGAAGTGGCTAACTGACAAGGGATGTAACTAAAGGCTAACTTGTCCCTGTGTACAATCAAATATCACACCACATAGATGTAAAGGAGACTGGAGGCATATCCCCACATATCCTGAATCTCAGTACAGGACACAACTCATGGACTGTTTACCTTCTACCCAACTCTTAAACCCTGGAGAAAATTATTACAGTACCTAGCCGATAAGAGGTTTGGTGGACCCCAGTAGGATGTGGATGCAACAGGAAGCAGTGAATCCTGATTTTCTGGTCATGCAGACATATCCTGCTTGATCTGCTGGCTGAAGTCCCCCAGCTACAGTGGTGGGCATGAAGACGTCCAGGATAGCTGGTACCTTGGTTAAGACTCATACTACAGTGTGGTCACAGTCTGATTGAAGACAATATCCTGGGAGGAATTGAGGAAAATTATGAGAATAACTGGTCCCTCAACTAAGGTTTAAATCTGGGAAGACCCCAGTATGAAGCACAGGTGACATTCAGTATAGTTCTCTATCATCTTGTAATCAAAATTATACAGAGGTTCAAGTCTTCTGGGATAGGATATTGTGTTGTTGGATGAGTGTGTTCTTGACATTTAAAGGATGATGGTGTCTTCTTTTTCAGGGCTAGGCAATCCTTCTTATTGGATTGTTTGACCCTTGACATGAAAGTACTATGATCCCTTGTCTTAAACAAGACTTCTGTGAGGACCTCAAATCTTGTATTATTATGTGGTTTTTGTGTGGCTAAATAATTAGTTCTGTCATAATTTAGAGCAACTGTAAAACCAATTCTTGTTAAGTTTGGCATAGTACCTCTGGTATGAAATGTCCCATCAGTATAGAGTCCTTGGTTGCTCTGTGAGGGATAGCTAGTGGAGCAATGTTGACAAGTCTTTGCACTTCCATGATGACTGACTCAACATAACATAACCTACAACATACATACAGCCATGTTCTTATACATTCCATGGATTCAAAATTTAGTCAAAATGACAAAAGGATGCAGAGTAAGTTACAAAGAATATAACACTGATAACATACAATCTGTTGTAAGTATTCCATATAGAGCATTCTATTTAACACTGACTGATTTGAATCAAACGGTACTCAAAGTTTTGCGAACTGTCTCTGTTTTTAAACGTTGTATTATATGGCATTAATTGTATCTATTTGCATTGATGTTTACATAATAATATTTAAACACAAGGTAATCACTGATGAATGAACCATGGTCCCTAAATCCATTTTAATCAATTTGATTATTGATTCTAATATGTATATTTAATTTTTTTTGTGTTTTTGGCTTATGGAGTTACAAAATGTATGAAATTAATGAAAATAATGAAATAAAATGAGTCATTCTTAAATTTTATAAATTCATCAACAGATTAAACAGACTGTGTATTTAAGTACCTTTCTAATGGAATGTTCAACTGAGCATTTTCCTGCATAACATTTGTGAATTTATGTGGAAAACTGTTGAGTGTACTGGTGCCAGTAGACACTCAATGTCCAGTGCACCTAACAGCAATTAAAGCACACACCTAAACCTACTCATTTCAACACTGGAGCCAGAACATTCCTTCAAGGCATTGCTGTCCACCTACTACATTACACAACCCAAAGGATCACAATCTGTTGACATCCTGCAGATGATAATGGTGTGCTATCCACAGTGCTCCTACCTAGGCCGGTCCTGCAGACTTGGCTGTCTGCTGCGGCCCACCACATTGTCTAGCTCATCCTGTGCACGGCGCTGGACGTCAGGATAAAGCAGCATGTACAGCACTGCGAACCCAAGTGTGTTGCTGGTTGTCTCTGAGCCTGCCATGAACAGGTCCAGACACAGTGCCACCAACTGCAGTTCTGCACATCAAAGTGTGTATGAAGTGAGGGTACACAAACACACTTTGGTATAAGAAAATATAGAGTTCCTGCCATACCTTGTTCCTGTATGTAAACTACTATTATAGAAGTCAAATGATGTGAAAAACTGAGCATGTGATCATGATGTAGCAGGAAATGGGGGAAGTTACAAACAAGGCACTAACAAATTATGAAATTGTGTATTCTACAGAAAGGAGTAGAAGAAATATTTGACAGAAAAACGCTGGAAAAATTGTAAAAAAATGTTTAAGTATTCATATTAATAAGAGCAAAAGATAAAAGGTGCAAACTTTTTACATTACTTAAATAATGTTTAAAAATGTAAGAGGGGCTCACACAACTGAAACTGAGAAGAATTTGAGGGAAGACAATATGGAGTCATAAAGAAAAATTTGACAGTAAATTTAATTTCTGAAATTATGGCAGCTATTAGAAAGATAAGCCGGTCCCAGTGGCCGCGCGGTCTAAGGCGTAGGTCTGCGGCCGCTCGCCTGCTGAGATCGTGGGTTCGAATACCACCGGGGGCATGGATGTTTGTCTGTTGTGAGTGTTGTGTGTTGTCAGGTAGAGGTCTCCGCAACGAGCTGATCATTCGTCTGGAGGAGTCCTACCGACTGTGATGCGTCGTTGTGTGTGATCAAGAAACCTCAAGAATGAGGAGGCCATGGCCCGCGTTGGGCCGCAGCGCCAC